>Ga0265324_10000426_pt1 | contig 30166 bp, 26 predicted proteins | sample 41419metaG_FD_198634 | JGI IMG/M metagenome (GOLD analysis project Ga0265324, IMG submission 198634) | Rhizosphere microbial communities from Carex aquatilis grown in University of Washington, Seatle, WA, United States - 4-14-19 metaG | ecosystem: Host-associated > Plants > Roots > Rhizosphere...
CTCCTCCGTGCTATTCGTGTGCGATTGCGAGTTGAACTCCTCGATCCACGCCTTCACGTCGTCCTGCGACGCGTCATCGGCCAGCATCACCTCGTGCAACTAGCGTTCCTCCGGCGTGGCGGCGACCGTGATGGCGATGCCCGTCTGCTCGTGGATGACGTTGCTGACGGCGAGCGGCTGGTTGGTGGCCAGCAACGCGCCGAGCAGGCCGAAGGTCAGGTCAATCATGCGGTCAAAATATCAATTCCAAAATCAAAAGACAGGATTACCAACCATGGACAGAAATGCTCGCGGCGCGTTCAGCCAATTTATTCGCCGGCAAAATTCCCCGGTGCAATCCGCCGCGCCGTCGGGCAACCTTTCCCCATGCGACTCTGGACCGTGCATCCGCGCTACCTCGACCCGAAAGGCCTCGTGGCCGCGTGGCGCGAGGCGTTGCTGGCCCAAAAAGTTCTCGCCGGTGGCACCCAAGGCTACCGGCATCATCCGCAGCTCGCGCGCTTTCAGGCGCAGGCCGATCCCGCCGCCGCCATCGCCACGTTTCTGGCCGGGCTGGCGGCCGAGGCGCAAACGCGCGGCTACCATTTTGACGCCAGCAAGATTGCGCGCCCGCGTTTCCCCGGCAAAATTGCCGAGACCGACGGCCAGTTGCTTTACGAATGGAAACACCTGCTCGCCAAGCTGCGCCAACGCGCGCCGGAGTTGGGCAAACAATTCCGCAGCCTCACGCAACCGGAACCGCATCCACTCTTCCGCATCATTCCCGGCAAAGTGCGCGAGTGGGAGAAGGTTTGATTTCAATTCGACCTCTCCGCGCGCGCGAAAGATGAAATTCCCGCGCCGGTCGAGCCGTCAAAACCTTCGTTCGAGACGTCGAACACCGTTTTCGACGCCTCGAAGAGAGCGTTCGACGTCTCAAATCTTCCTTTCGACGTCAAAAACCTTCTTCGAGGCGTCGGCCGTCATGTTCGATGTCTCGGAAAAGAGTTTCTACGCCTCGAAACTTCTTTTCGAGACCTCGGAAAGCCTGTTCGACGCATCGAAAAGGAAGTTTTATGCGTCAAAAAAGGTTTTTGACGTCATGGAATTTGCGGAAAAGCCAATAAAACCGTTGTTTTAGCCAAAAACAAGCGGCGAAAGCGCCGCTTTGCCAATTTACCGCCTAGCCGCCGGAGCAAACAGCACGATGCCGCCGCCGCCCACGAGACTGGCCGCCACATCGCCGTAGAAAGGAAACGGGCCGATGCCCAGTCGGAGGCCGGAGACAAGTAGAAGGACGCCCTCCACAATCATCAACCAGCCGAACCACGGGATGACCACGGCGAACTGGCGCGGCCACAGCGCCAGCACCAGATACCACAGGCCGACCAGCGTGAACGCGCCGCAGATCATCCGCAGCCAGTAATCCAGCATCGGGTCATAAGCGATGGGTTTGGCCCCCATGCCTTGCGCGATGGCATTGACCTGCGGCCATGAGGCGAACACACCCACGATGCACACGCCCCAGCCGAATGCGGAGAAGGCGAGGAACAGTCTGAGGAGGCGGAGAGGCATGGTGGAAAATTAAGTGACGTTGGGCTTGAACAAAACCGTATCCATTCCGCAATGTGGGCAAACGACGGTCTGGCCTAAACCATGCGCAGGAAATTCAATGAATACATCACAATTGTTACAGGGGCATTTAATATAACCATCGTCTGTTTGAACTTGTCCTCGTTCAGTAATGGCAGAAGCCATCTGTTTGAATGAAGAATTTAATGTGCTGCCCAAACCTGTTCGTGAAATCTGAAACGATTCTCGTAATCCCGATTTGCTCGTGAGCATTAACGACTCGTAAATCACGATGGGAATTTCTCGATTGTTGTTGAATCGTCTGTCAGGCCCGCCTGTTTTGTTTTTATACCGCCAGGTCTTATCCACCACGCGACTATCACTTGGAACACTTTCATCCTCTATAAATCGTTGCTCGCCATAGTCCACACCGAGCTGATCATAGTTGACCGCCCCAACACCATTCGTATCCCATACTAAAATTCTGTCCGGCAAAAAATATAAGGTTTGGCGACCCGCAGGCAGGGCTGGAATCGCAATGTTCGACTGGAAGTAGGAAGGGGAGCCAGCATGGGGACAGATTGATTTCCGTTTCACAACAGCGCTCGCGCCTGCATTTACTTTCCAATCATATGTTGTCGTGATGTTGCCTCTTGACTCAATGTGCCACACTCGACCGCAAGCTCGTAACGAATCGAAAGCGCCATGAAGACGCTGAAATGCTTCTTCAATGTGCGGCTCCAGTTCATAAAAGAGAACTACTGTCTTACGCAATTTATCTGTGTAAATCGCCCAAACTAAGCCGGCCACAGTAAGCGGAGCGACTAGAAAATAAATCCAAACAGGAGAATTGGCTGCTGCCAGCAAGAAATGCAGACAAATTCCAACACCAAGAACCCACGGCCAAATCAGCATTTTTTGTGATTTTGAACTTATCTCTTCAAGCAAAGCCGCAGACGATGAGTCAACCATTTGGCTGACACTTCCGCTTTCAATTTCCTTGAACTCAATGCTTGAAGATTGGACTTCGGGAGCTTGCGGCGGGATTTTATTACCGTTTGAACTTGGAAGCGTTTGACGAAAATAAATTCCACCACGTCCCATATGAACATAATTTCCCCGTGGCCCAGTCCCGACTCTGAATCCTTTAATACCAGTCGAGACGCCAATCCCTGACCCACTTAAGTTAAAACGAAACGGGCCAACACTTACGCTTTTACGAAGATAAAAACCCATAGGTGTTGTTTATCATTTTATTTTCGGCCAGAAAGGTTTTTTTCTGTGCCTTTGCGCCACTGCGTTTAATTCATTCCCTCGGCCGTTTGCCGACGACTTCAATCTCAGCCTTGTTCTTCGCAATGCTGTTCGCGGGCAGGACGCCGCGCCAGAAGACGTTCGGGTAAACCACCGCGCCGCGCCCAAGAATGCTGCCGGGGTTCAGCACGGCGTTGCAGCCGGCTTCCGCGCCGTCGCCCAGCAGCGCGCCGAACTTGCGCAGGCCGGTGTCGCGCGGCGCGCCGTCCACTTCCACAAAAATATTTCCCGGCGTCATCTTGAGATTGGAAATCTTCACGCCTGCGCCGAGGTGCGCCTTGTGGCCAAGGATGGAGTCGCCGACGTAATTATAATGCGGCACCTGCGCGCCGTTGAAGAGCAGGGCGTTCTTGAGTTCGGACGCATTGCCGACGACGCAGCCGTCGCCGATGAGGACGTTCTCGCGGATGTAGGCGTTGTGCCGGATCTGGCAATTCTTCCCGATGATGGCCGGGCCCTTGATCATCGCGCCGGGTTCCACCACCGTGCCTTCGCCGATGAGGACGCGGTCGCCGATGGTCGCACCGGGAAAGCGCGGCGGGGGATTTTGCCTCGTCACTTTGGCGAGATACGGCTCGATTTTCTTGAGCGCTTCCCACGCGTGGGTGCAGCCGTCAAAGAGCGCGGCGTGCTCGGTCTGCGCGAGGTCGAAAAGTTCGGCGGCGGAAAAAGTCATGGCGGCAGACTAGGAGAATCGGGCGTTTTGGCAAAGGGAAATGGTGGGCGTCCGGTTCCGGGACAAATCGGGGGATTTGTGGACACTAGCCGGCGGGCTGGGCGCGAAAGGCGGGGAAAATGAGCAGGAAAATTTTGCGGAAAAGGTTCCTGCGCTTGGCTTGCAACGTGCTTAAAGAGCGGGTGACGAATAAAGATGTGAACCGCGTATGAGTATGCCACTAAAATTTCAGTTCCAATTTGCCGGGGTTGACTTTCACCGGCCCAGTTCGCCGCATCGCAAATGGCTGCGCATCGGGCTGATGACGGTGGCGGCGTTGCTCGCCTGTGTGACCTACTGGTTTTACCTGCATCACCTGACACACGGCGCGCATCCCGTGGTGCGCGTGGCTCCGCCTGTGCCGCCCGCCATTACCACGCCGGCCAAAGCCGTGCCCGCTGCTCCTTCCGCTCCCGCCGCTGTTGCGGCTACCGTCGCTGCCAACTCGTCCGTCGCCGGCGCAGTGGTGAAGTCGGCCAAGCCCCGCATCGTCGTGGTGGGCAATGTCCTCGTCGAGGCCGTGGAAAATGTCGCGACCGCCGCCAAGGCCAAAATGACCCCGACCGCCGCGCCCGTGACCGCCGTGCCGGTGATTGAAACGGTGCCGGTGACCGTGACCAAGGTGGTTCCCCTCAAGCCCGTCGCTCCGCGCCCGATGCGCGTCCGCACGGAGCAGGAGCGCCTGGAGCTGGCCGGTGCCACCGCGATGGCGAGCGTGATTGAACTGGCCGACCGGTATCCCGATTCCTACGGGTTCGAAGCCGGCGACTTTTTGTCCAACGCCAAGCTCGGCGCGGCGGTGCCGGTCTATACAATTGAAGAGTCCGGCCGCGCGGGTTACCAACCCGGCCAGGCCATCAAGCCGCTGCTCAAGCCGGCGCCGCGCTGGGTTTTCCCCGTGATGATGGGCGACCGCATCTGCTGCATGGTCGAGGTGCAAAAAACCGGGCGCGATTACGTCCCCGGCAAAGGCAGCAAGTCGCTGGCGATGGCTTGGAACAAGATTACGGGAAAATGGCCGGCGGAAGCGGGCTTTCATCCGCTGCTGGTGGTGAATCCTGCCGTGCCCGGCTATTACTTCACCGTGCCGGAACTGCCGGCGCAAAACATCACCGACGTGAGCGAAATGTTCTACCTGCATCCGGACACCTCGCCGGCGGAAGTGATCCTCGCGAGCTGGCGCTGAACGGCGGCGGGCTGGTAGCCCCATCCAGAATTGAACTGGAAATCGAATTCTGCCCCCTTGTGAGGTGTTCTGCTAGTTGCCCTTGCCGCTCTCAATTGAGATTGATACGGTTCACTCATGTCGCACACATTCGAGGAAGCAATTGAGGCGGTTCAATCGCTCGCAGGTGTTTTTGATGCGAACAAGGGAACACTTCTTTTTTCTTAAACAATATGGACGAAAACACACCAATAAAACCCTGCATAATGCCACCCATACTTGCCAAACTGAGTTGGCAATCATGGGTTGCAGCCACTGTAATAATTGCATTTACCCGTGGGCTTTCGATTAATGTCCCCGCTGAAACATTCGCCCTTTTGCTAGTGTGCGTTGGTTTTTTATTGGGCATTGTGATGCTAGCAACCATACCCAAATACGGAGCGAAGGACATTTTGAAATCTGCCCTCTTGGGCGTTGCTCTCAATGGCATTATGCTTTCAATTGCCATTCCAAACTTTATTAACGCCCGAAACGCAGCCATTCAAAAAGGTTTCTTGGGTTTGAAGGATTACAAGATAGCGGATGGTTTGTGGAAGGAATATAAAGTTGCAGGTTTGCAATTTGTTTCGCCTGTCGGATTGGATAAACGGAATGTTTCGACAGCCGTTCCTTCAGAAAAGGTGGAAGCCTATGTGGGACAGTTGTTGCCATATGCATTCACTGTTTCATTGAATCGCAGAGAAATGTCAACGGACAACGATTATACCTTGGAAAGTTACGCCGCTGAAGTGGTCGATATGATGCAGGAGAGGTATCCTCAGGGTTTTAAATATGGCAGTCGTGATGTGCTGGTGGACGGGATTCCCGCAAAAGAATTGTCAGTGGACTTTCAGAGCAAAGCTGCGGCACTCAAAGACACGGTAATCATTTTTTTCAAGAAGCCCTTTGCGTGGGAAGTCCAAGTTATAGCTCCAAAAGATTTTCCTGCCTTGGATACGGAAACGGCGAAAATTATGAATTCGATTAAATTGTTTCCACCCGACTGATGATGTGCTTTGAAACAAGCCCTTTCCAGTCTCAATGCGTGGGCGTGGCATTTTGGTTTTAACCTAAATCCAGTAACCGCAACAATTGATTGCCACGTCCGACAAATTTTCCCGTGTTGTCCGTTGTACTGTCGCTCCGGTTGTTGTAACAGCCTTTATTTAAAAGGTGGTAGCCCCATCCAGAATTGAACTGGAATAACACGTTTAGGAAACGCGGGCTCTATCCATTTGAGCTATGGGGCCGACCTGACGATGAAACCCTAGCAAGACGCCAAATCTTTTCAAGCCGCGCGGCGGCAATTTAGTGCCGCGCCAGCAGATAGCTTTTGAACTTCCCGTAGTCCGCTCCCATCCGGTCGTAATCTTCCGGCAATTTGAGCGATGCGAGCATGTTGGCCGGCACGTCCGGCTCCCAGCCCACGACTTTTTGCACCTCGACAGGGAACTTCGCCGGATTTGCGGTCTCAACGATGACCGCCGGCGTGTTGCCGAGCGGCTCCTGCGCGGTCCAGTCCAGGAAACCCTGCCACGCCACGGCCCCGTGCGGTTCGAGCAGCAACTGGAACTGGTTCCAGAAATCGCGGATGCCGGCGACCGTGCGCTCGTCGGAAACTGACGAAGAAAAAAGATCGCGGCGCAGGGCGGCTAGGTCGGGCAGCCGGCTGATCTTGCCCGTCTCATCCATCTGGCCGCCATAAACGGAAACCAGGCGCGCGAGGTTGCTCGGATGGCCGACGTTCATCGCGTTGGACAGCGAATTGCGCGACGGGCAAATCTTCTGGTAGTTGCCGGTCGCGAGAAATTTCGGGAACGCGTCGTTGTCGTTGACGGCGGCGACGATTTTGCGCACGGGCAGACCCATTTCGCGCGCCACAATCGCGCCCATCATGTCGCCGAAATTGCCGCTGGGAATGGAAAGCACAATCGGCTCGCCCGCCTGTGCCACGCGCGAGGCGGCGTAGAAATAATAAACGCTCTGCGGCAGCAGGCGGCCGATGTTGATGGAGTTCGCGGATGAGAGCGGGATGTGCTTCAGGTCGGGATCGGCGAACGCCTGCTTCACCATCGCCTGGCAGTCGTCGAACTTGCCGTCAATCGCCACGGTGCGGACGTTGTCCTTGAGCGTGGTCATCAGCTTGCGCTGGCTTTCGCTCACTTCCGCGACGGGGAAGAGCACGATGACGCGCACCCCGGGAATCTTGTGGAACGCGTGCGCCACCGCCGCGCCGGTGTCGCCGCTCGTCGCCGTGAGAATCGTCACCTGCTGGCCGTCCTCGCGCAAAAATTTGCCGAACAGCCGCGCCATCATCTGCGCGGCAAAATCCTTGAACGACGCTGTCGGCCCCTGGTCGAGCCGCATCAGGAACGTGCGGAAATTGATGACCTCCAGCGGCACGGGAAAGTTGTAGGCCGCCGCGCACATCTGCGCGAGCTCCGCCGGCGCGACGATGCCGTCGGTATATTTCGCCAGCACTCGGAAGGCGATTTCATGATAGGGCAGTTTGGCGAACGCCGCGATTTCGTCGCGCGTGAGCTGCGGAAATTTCTCCGGGAAATACAGGCCGCGATCCGGTGCCTGGCCTTGCAGCAGCGCCTCGCGCAGGTTGACTGCGGGCGACTGGCCGTTGGTGCTGCGGAAAAGAAGCGCGCTCATGTCACTCAAAACTTTCCACGCGCAGCATCACGGGCTGGCCCTTGACCGTCGGCAGTTTGGCAATCTTCGCGAGCGCCTTGGCGGCGACGCCGTTGGTCGCGTAATGCAGCATGAAAATCAGCGGCACGCTTTCGCCTTCTTCGCCTTCCGGCTGGATGACGGACGAGATGCCGATGTTCGCCTGGCCGAAAATCGTCGCGATCTTCGCCAGCACGCCGGGCTTGTCCACGACGTTGAGCCGGACAAAATATTGCGAAACCACTTCGCTGATGGGCGCGACGGAGCAGGCGCGTTCGTGCGGCACGAAGGCGGGTAGCCGGTTTTTGATGCCGGTCTTCAAATCCAAAACGGCGTCGCCAATGTCGCTTAAAACGGAGCTGGCCGTGGCGTCCTTGCCCGCCCCCCGCCCGTAGAACAGCGCGTCGCCCACGATGTCGCCGCGCACGAAGACGGCGTTGAACACGCCGTTGACGCTGGCGAGGACGTGCGTGTTCGGCACAAGCGTCGGGAAAACGGAGACCTGCACATGGCTGCTGTCCGGCAGTTTTTTCACCGTGCCGAGCAGCTTGATGGTGTAGCCGAGTTCGCCGGCGTATTTGATGTCCAGCGCGCTGATGTGGCGGATGCCCTCGACGAAGACTTTTTTCGGCTTCACCCAGAAACCGTGGGCGAGCGAGGCGAGGATGCCGGTCTTGTGCGCAGCGTCGTGGCCGTCAATGTCCAGATCCGGCGGCGTCTCGGCATAGCCCAGTTTCTGCGCGTCGGCAAGCACCGCGCCGAAATCCGCGCCTTCGAGCTTCATGCGCGTGAGGATGTAGTTGCAGGTGCCGTTGACGATGCCGTAAAGCGCGTTGATGCGGTTGCCGACAAAGCCTTCGCGCAGCGACTTGATGATGGGGATGCCGCCGCAGACGCTGGCCTCGTAATAAAGATTGGTGCCGTATTTTTTGGCGGCGGCGAAAAGTTCCTCGCCGTGCGCGGACAACAAAGCCTTGTTGGCGGTGACGACAGGCTTGCCGAGCTTGAGCGCGGCCAGAATGATTTCGCGCGCGGTGGTGGTGCCGCCGATGAGCTCGGCGACCAGGTGGACCTGCGGATCCAGGACGACTTCGCGCCAGTCGGTCGTGAGCAGCGCGCGGGGAATGTTTGTGGCGCGTTGTTTTTTCAAGTCGCGCACGGCGACGCGGTGGACTTTGACCGGCACGCCGACGCGCGAGGCGAGGAGCGGGCCGTTGCGCTGGAGCGCTTCGTAAACGCCGCTGCCGACCGTGCCGCCGCCGATGATTCCGAGGTTGACCTGCTGCATAATCAAGCGCACAGCTTGCCGCGAAACGCCGCAGGGGACAATGCAATTTTGATCGGCAATGCGGCGGCTAACTTTCTTCGCCGGCGCGGTAATGCAGCACCTTCACTTTTTCCAGCGTGACGAGGCCGCCGCCGAGCATTTTTTCCAGCGTGGGCAGGAAGGAATTGATTTTCTCCTCGCTGTCCACGATTTCGATGACGAGCGGCAGGTCGTCGGAGAGCCGCAACACTTTCGAGGTGTGCAGGCGGCTGGCCTTGCCGAAGCCCATCGGCCCGCGCAGCACGGTCGCGCCGGCCAGATGCTGCTCGCGCGCGGTCAGTACGATGGCTTCGTAAAGCGGCTTGTGTTCCCAGCGGTCGCTTTCGCCGAGGAAAATCCGGAGCAGCACGGCATCGGTTGGAATTTGCATATCAGTTTCCTTTCATTGAGTTGAACATGGAGCCGAGCAGCCAGCCGAGCCACACGGCAACCATGCAGAGCACGACGGACAGGATGATGTTGCCGCCGGCGTAAAGCCATTCGCGGTCGCGCAGCAGGTTCAGCGTGTTCAGGCTGAACGAGGAAAACGTGGTGTAGCCGCCGCAGACGCCGATCATCAGGAACTGCGTGGTGAAGGCGCGCGACGGCGGGTCGAGCCGGCCTTCCGGCACCGCCAGCCCGGCGAAGATGCCGATGAAAAACGAGCCGGTGACGTTGATGGCAAGCACGCCCAAGACGCCGGTCGCGTCGAATTTTGACGAGATCATGCCGTTGAGCCAGTAGCGGCTCACGCTGCCAAGCGCGCCGCCGAGGGCGACCCAAAGATAGGCGAAGTTCATAATGGTCCTGCGAATGTTGGTTTATTCGTAGGAGTCATCAGCACTGAAACGGTCAGGCGGTTTTCCCCTGCGGGACGGCAAACTCCATTGCCGGCCAAATTGTTTAGCGGTTGCGCGCCGCAATGCAACTGAAAACGCGGCGGAAAAACTTCATCGCGCCCGGCCGCCGGTGAGTTCCACCGGCTTCGATTCAAGCTGAACTGTCGCCGGCTCCAGCCCGTCGCGCGTGGCGGTCAGCGTGATTTTGCCGGGTGCCAGCGTCGAGCGGAGGGCGACGCGGTTGATGCCGCACTCGGTGTCGAGCCAGGGATTGTTGATGGAATTGATTTTTCCGCTGTTGTAGCCGCCGCGCCAGAGGGCCGGGCCGGTGACTTTGAAATCCACGCGCGCCTCGTCGGTCGGGCAGCGGCGGCCCTGCGTGTCCACCACTTCCACGTCGAAGAACGCCACGTCCGAACCGTCGGCCTGCAAACCGTCCGGCGAAACGTGCGGCGTGAGCTTCAGCGCCTTGGCGGTGCCGGCGGTTTCAATCTCGGCCTGCGCGACAATTTTTCCGCCCGCCTTCGCCGCGGCGGAGATATTGCCGGCGGCGAATTTGATTTGCGGGAAGGCGAAGATGCAGCCGTTTGCCGGCGATTTTGAGACGCCCAAAGATTTTCCATTCACGAACAGTTCAACGCTGTCGCAGTGATTCGCCGCGACATAAACCGTCTTCACCGTGTTCGTCGGATAATTCCAGTGGCCGATAATGTGCAGGTCTGGCGCGTGATTTTGCATCACGCGATAAACATGGTAAGCCTGCTTCGGCAGCCGCACGGAATCCACCTTGCCGCTGACACGGCAGACCTCGCTGCTGTCCTGCCGGCCGTCGGCGTTCGAGTCCGACCAGAAAATCGAGGCATAGGCCGACCACTTGGAATGCGCCGGATCAGCATTGGAGATCTTGTTGCTGGAGTAATCGTGATAACGCTCGGCCGCCGTCAGGCAGAACTGTTCGGAATCCCAGCCGTAAGTGTCCTCCGGCCCTTTCTTGAAGCCAAAATACGGCGGTGAAAACCGGTCCCAGAAACGGCGCGCGGCCTCGTCGCGGAAATCCTCCGTCTCGATGAACGGCGCGCGGTCGCGGCGTTCCAGGCTGAACGCGCGGAACAACTCCGACCGGTTGGTGAGCGCGTCGGTGCGCTGGTCTTGCCCGATCATCACGCCGAAATATTCCGCGATGGGCGTGGAGCCGGCGTCGTTGAGCGTGCGGCAGCCGAGGACGCGCCCGCCGTTCGGATCCAGTTCCTTCCGCAAATCCACCATCTGCTGCAGGTGTTCGGGCGTGATGGAATTGTTGCCCGCTTCCCAAAACAAAATGCTCGGGTTGTTGCGGAAATAAATCATCGTGTCGCGCATCACTTCCACGCGCTGCTCCCATTGGCGGCCGGAGACATCCTTTTCCTTGTCGCCCGCCGGACAGACTTCGACGATGCCGGCTTTGTCGCACGCGCGGACATCCACGGCCTGCGGCGCGATGTGCATCCAGCGGATGTAATTGGCGTGCGTGCTGCGAACCAACTGCGCGTTGAAATCGTGCATCCAATCGGGATACGCTTGGCCGAGACCGGCCCATTCGTCGCTCGAACGCTGCGCGTAGCCGGTGAGCCAGGTAAACTTGTCGTTGAGCCAGACGCCGCCGGTGCCCGCGCCGCCCTTGAATTCGGCTTTGCGGAAACCGGTCGTGATTTTCTGCACGTCCACGATTCTTTCGTTTACGGTCAGGATGGAATAAACCTTGTAAAGATTAGGTGTTTCGTCGCTCCAGAATTTTGCGTCCGCCAGCTTGCCGCTCGCCGTGAACGTCTCGGTCTGGCCGCTGACCAGATCCAGCGCGTCGCTGGCGAATGTCGCGCAGACGTTGCCGGCGGCATCCACGACCACCGCCGACAGCGTGATGGACTGCTGGTCGCCGGATTCATTTTTCACCTGCGCTTCAAGATTCACGTCGCAGGTTTTGTTTTGGATGTTGAAGTTAGAGCCGTAAACATAGACGCCCTTCGTCTGCAAGTTTTCGTAGAGCGGCAGCGTCTGGTAAACCTTGCCGGTGAGGTGCAGCCCGATGTCGTGGTTCAGCCCGCCGTAATTCGGATTGAACGCTCGGCCCATCCATTCGTAGCCGGTGCCGGTCGCTTCCTCGACGTAATCGTTGCGGTTGTCCACCTTCACGGCGATGACATTGTCCGCGTCGCCAAAATGCACGAAGTCCGTCAGGTCGAGGCCGCACGCCGTGACGCCGTTTTCAAAACGGCCAGCCAGTTTGCCGTTCACCCAAAAACGCCCGGCCTGTTTCAGCCCTTCAAACTCCAGAAAAACTTTTCCGTCCTTCGCGCTGGCGGGCAGCTTGAAATGTTTGCGATACCAGGCCACGCCCGACCACGCGCGCCGGTCGCCGCCGCTGTGGCTGATGATGGCGGTGTAGGAATCGGCGTCATTGAACGTGTGCGGCGCGCTGACATCGCTCCACTTGGAGTCGTCGAACGTCACCTGCTCGGCGTTCGTCACGTCCGCGCGGATGAATTTCCAGCCGGGATTGAAATTGTAATCTGCGTGTGGCGACGTCGGTGGCGTGTAAAGCGTCTCCGCTGCCGTGAGCGGCAAGGTTAATGTGGTCAGTGCGGCGGCAATCAGAATCAGTTGATTCAAGCGGAAATTTTCTGTTGGATTTAAGTGGTGATGGTTTAAGTCTTCAAGGTGGGCTGATCACCCACCGTTGCGCGTCGCCACCGGTGAACGGCAGCAGGGTGACGCCGTTGCCCGGGCTGGTTTTGCCCGTCGCAGTGAGCGCAAGTTTGCCGGCCTTTGACGCGATGCGGTAACTGCCGTCGGTGAGAGCATCTATTTTCCAGAGCTGGTTTTCCGCGGCGGTGAATGGCGTCAGGGCCACCGCGTCAGCCACCGCCGTTAGAACTTGTTCGCCGGTGCCGCCGCTGATTCTATAAAAGCCGCCACCAGCGGGCGTGACGTTCCATTTCTGATTGGCATGAATCAGATACAAGGCGGTTTCGACGGCGTTTGCGGCGGACTGAAGCACCGCGCCGGTGCGTTGCGAGCGGATTTGATACGTTCCGGCGCAGAGGTTTTCGCCGGGCTGCGGCCAGCCGTCCACCGTCCAAAGCAGCGGCCGGATATCGAGAACGGAACGCCCGCTTTGGCCCAGCACCGCCTCGTAATGGCAGCTGAACTTTTCCACGCCGTCATCCAGCAGCAGACCGAAATGGCCGGGGCCGATGTTGTTGCCTTGGGCCGCGACGAACAGCGTGCCGCCGCCGTCCGTCATGGGTTCACCCTGCCGGTCAAAATACGGTCCGGCGATTTTTTGCGAGCGCCCGACGCGGATGTGGTAGGAGCTGTTGCTGCCGGAACAGCAGCTTCCGTGATTCACAAAGAGATAATAAAAGCCGTTGTGAAAAATGATGTCCGACGCCTCGCTCTGATTGGCGATGATCGTGACCGGTGAATTGGTGGCGCGGCGCAGGCCGGTTTGCGGATTCAGCTCCACGAGTTCGATGTTGCCGTGATAGGACCCGTAGCAAAGCCAGAGCGTCCCATCCGGCGCATGAATCACGCCGGGATCAATGGCGTTCAAGTTTTCGCCCGCGCTGGAATGAACCACCATGCCGCGATCCGTCCACTTGTAGTTCGGCGCATTGGGATCCAGCGTCGGGTTGGTCAGCAGGCCCACCGCCGAAATATGCAGCCCCCATTTCGAGATTGAATAGTAGAGATAGAATTCGCCGTTCAGTTTAATGATGTCCGGTGCCCACACGCTCTGGCCGTCGTTCTCCGGCACAAATTGCTTCACGGAATCAGGGATGCGTTCAAAGACTTTTCCGGCGCGCTGCCAGTCGAAGCCGTTGCTGGACGTGAGCACGGGAATGCCGTTCCCCGTGCCGAAGACATAATAATTTCCCGCACACTGGATCAGCGTGGACGGATCGTGGATGCCGATTGACCCTTCCAGCGCCCAGGCCGGAATACCGCTCAACGCCAGCAGGGTGAACAGCCATGATGATTTTAGAATGGTTTTCATTTTTGAATTTCAATTGGACAGACGTAAACCGCAACTGGTTGGTCGCAAAAATATTATGGCGCCAGGCAGGTCTGCGTAAACACCTGCGCGCAGTCTGGCTTTATCGCGCCGTTAAACCATCGCCAAAACCGGTGATGCGCCGCTTTTTAAGCCTTCAAATAGGTGTCTATTTGGCGACTTTTAGATTCGGGTTTCAAAAAATAACTCGTTTATTATTATGTGGATACGATAACTTCATGAACGGCTGGGGCAACTTCCGCGTCATACACTTGTTAAATGGAACGACGGTTAACACAGCCAAACACCTTATGAAAAACTACTTCTCATCCAAAACCCTGATTGCGCTCGCCGTGGCCATCGCCGCCGCCGCCGCCTATGAAACCGAAGCCAACGAGCAGCCCATCCCGCCGCCCGCAAGCAGCGGTGCGCTGCCGGACAGCATCGTGCCCGGCACGCCCGCCGCCGAGGTCGTCAAGCTCGCGCAGGCCGGCGTGGATGCCGGCGTCATCAAAAACTACATCAACAACTGCCCCGGCGCGTTCAACCTCGACGCCGACAAAATCATCGCGCTCACCGACGCCGGCGTTTCGTCCGAGATGGTGAACGACATGATCGCGCACGACAAAAATATTTCCGCCAGCGCGCCGGCGACGGCAAATCCGGAACCGGCGGTGCCGGAAAATGTTTCCACCGCCCCGCCGCCGACGGAAGTCACCGTGAATTATTTTAACGATACGCTGTCGCCTTATGGCCAGTGGGTCGAGGTGGACGGCTATGGCCGCTGCTGGCGGCCGACCACCGTGGTTTATGACTCGACCTGGCAGCCGTATTGCGACCGCGGCCACTGGGTCTATACGGACTCTGGCTGGTATTGGGACTCGGATTATTCCTGGGGCATCACGTTCCACTATGGCCGCTGGTTCCACCATGACCGCTACGGTTGGTGCTGGTGGCCGGACACCGTCTGGGCACCGTCGTGGGTGACGTGGCGTTCCTCTGGCGACTATTGTGGCTGGGCACCGCTGCCGCCGTTCACGGTTTATGAACCGGGCTTCGGCTTTTATTATCGCGGCGTCGGCGTGGCCGTGGGCTACGACTTCGGGCTGGCGACCAGCTGCTTCACCTTTGTCTCGGTCAATCATTTCTGCGAACCGCAGCCGCGCTACTATTGCGTGCCACCGGTGCAGGTCACGGCGATTTTCAACCGCACGACCGTCATCAACAACTTCACGCTGAATAACCACATTCTCGTGAACAATGGCGTTTCCGTCACCGTCATCGGCGCGGCTAGGCGGCATCCCATCCAGCCGGTGCATATCGGCTCCCTGCTCAACGCCGGTCGTCAGGGCTGGCGCGGCGAAGGCTGGAATAATCATCCCAGCTCGCCGGGCATCCGCCACTTCGGCGCGAATCCGTCCGCCGCCCCGACCGCGTCGTCACCGGGCATCGGCGAAACGCATCATCAGCCGGTCTGGAACAACGGTAATAATAACAACGGCGGATCGCACAATCCGTTTCCCACTTCCGGCAACAACGGCAACAATGGCAACAATGGCAACAATGGCAACAATGGCAACAATGGCAACAATGGCAACAACGGCAGCGCCGGTGGCCATCGCCCGCCATTCACGCTGCCCACTCTGCCTACGCCGCCGACGACACATTCCGGCGAGTTCAATCTCCCCGGCCATTCGCAGCCGAACCAGAACCAGAATCAAAACCAGAATATTCCGACACCGGGAAAACATCAGGATCAACATCAGTCGGGATTCAACGGCCATCAGTTTGATAATAATAACCAGGCATTCAGCAGTCCGTCGCCCGCGAACCATGCCGGCAACGACTGGACGAGCCACCCGCCGGCGCGCCCCGTTTCCGCCGCGCCGGTCATCGCCGGCGCGCCGAACAACTGGCCGGCCAGCCGCCTGCCGTCCGTCGCCGAAGTCCGTGAGCAGCCGAGGCAGGTAAGTTCATCGCCGGTTTTCAACGCGCCGGCCGCCAGCGAACGCCCGCAGCATTTTGACACCCATCAAAATTACCAGCCGGGCGCGCCGCACATCGCGGCACCCGCACCCGCGTTGCCGGCGGCATCGGTGCCAGCAACAGCGGGCAACGCCAAGCTCCAAAACTGGTTGAACCAGGGACGCTGAACCGCCGGTTTTCCACACGCCGCGACGGCCGCGTCGCGGCGTTTTTGCTTTTGCAGCTTCCGCGCCGCTGGCAACCTTCTCGCGTGGGCATTTCCCGGCAACAATTTGAGCAGATGCAGCAGCGCCTCAACGGCCAACCGTCGCGCGTTGATGTCCCGCGTCTCACGCCCTCCTCCTCGCGCTTCGCGCCCCAAATCATTCTGGGCATTGACCCGTCGCTGCGCGGCACCGGCTACGGCGTCCTCCGCACGGAAAAATCCGGCTTCGCCACGCTCGCGCAGGGAACAATTTCCTGTCCGAAAGACTGGGAACGCTCGCGCTGCCTTGCCAGGATTTCGCAGGTGCTGCGCGACGTTTTGCACGCGCACCAGCCGACGGTTTGTGTCGTCGAAGGACTATTCTTCGCGCAAAATCTGAAGACGGCCATCATCATGGGTGAGGCGCGCGGCGCGGCGATGGCGGCGGTGGCCGAGGCCGGACTGGACATTTACGAAATCGCCACGCGCAAGGTGAAACAGGCCATCGTCGGCTACGGCGCGGCGCAAAAAATCGCCGTCGCCAAAATGGTGCAGCGGATGCTGAACCTCGCCGAGCTGCCCGCGCCCGACGCGGCGGACGCGCTGGCGCTGGCGCTGGCGCACGCGCAGGAAAATTCGCGGCACGGTTTGAACGCGCCGAAGAAAATTTAGAAATGGAATTCCGTTGCCCACATTGCAGTGCGCCGATTTACAGCCGTAAACAGAAAATCTGTGGCGTGTGTGAAAAACCTTTGCCGCCGGAACTACTTTTGTCTGACAAGCAGATTGCCATTCTGAAAAAGCAGGACGAACAAATGGAAAAGCGCGCAAAAGAATTTCAGTTGCCTGATACCGACTATTCAGGCAGTTCCGGTATGATTTAGTTTTCAAATATGATCACTTTTCTTCACGGCAAACTCGTCGAAGCCCTGCCCACGCAGGCCATCGTGGACGTGAGCGGCATCGGCTATGAAGTGCTGATCCCCTTGTCATCATTTGATAAATTACCGCTGCCCGGCGGCGACGTGAAATTGCTCACGCAGCTCATCGTCCGCGAGGACGCGCACATCCTTTACGGTTTCGCAACGGCGACGGAGCGTGATTTGTTCCGCCTCCTCATCAACAACGTCAGCGGCATCGGCCCGAAAACCGCGCTGAACATCTTGAGCGGCATGAACGCCACGGCCTTTCGCGGCGCGGTGGCCAACGGCGACGTGAAATCGCTCTCGCAGGTTTCCGGCGTCGGCAAAAAAACCGCCGAACGCATCGTCGTGGAATTGCGCGACAAAATCGGCGCGGCCGGCGCGCTGGAGGCCGCGAGTGCGAAACATTCACTGTCGTCCGACGACCAGAAAACGAACGACGCCACGCTTGCGCTCATGGCGCTGGGTTTCAAACAAGCCGAGGCCCACGACGCCGTCCGCGCCGCGCAGGCGATGCTCGGCGCAACCGCGACGGTCGAGCAGATCGTCCGCGCGTGCTTGAAAAAAGGTTGATTGATGTCGCAAGCCCACCATCCCAAACCTCGCAAGCACGGCGGCGTGGTCATTCCCCATTCGGCGAAATGGCACCAGCGGCTGGGTGCTTTTTTGCTGTTTATTTCGCTGCGTGCGCTGATGTTCACCGTGCGTTTCCGGCTGCGCACGCCCTCGGAATTTTTTGCGCCCGACGCTCCCGCCCCGATGATTGTCTGCATCTGGCACAACCGGCTGGCGTCGTGCATCAAGCCGCTGGATCTCTACCGCCGTCCGCACAACCGGGGCGCGGGCATGATCGCGCTGGTGAGCGCGAGCAAGGACGGCGCGTTCCTGTCGCGCACGCTCGAATGGTTCGGCGTCCAGCCGGTGCGCGGTTCGTCGAGCCGGCGCGGCGCGCAGGCGTTGCGCGAGCTGACGACGTGGGCGGAACGCGGCTACGACCTGACCGTCACTCCGGACGGCCCGCGCGGCCCGTGCTACCAGATCCAGGACGGCATCACGAAACTCGCGCAGTTGACGGGCCTGCCGATTGTGCCGGCGGCATTGAACCTGAATTGGAAAATCTCCGTAAAAAGCTGGGATCGCTTCCAGATTCCGCTGCCGTTCGCGCGCTGCGACGTGGTCGTGGGCAAAATCTTCCGCGTCCCGGCAGAGGCGAGCGATGCCGAGCGCGAGGAAATCCGCCGGCAGCTTGAGGTTGAAATGCGCGCCATCACGCGCGATTGAAAAATGATCGCCCGCGTCAGTCTGGAAATCGCGTTGCGGAAGGAATTTGACTATTTGATTCCGGCGGAGCTGGCCGGACAGATTGACGTGGGCAGCCGCGTGCAGGTGCCGTTCGGCGCGCGGAAAATTCTCGGCGTCGTCACCGCCGTCGCCGAGGAGTCCGGCCACGCGAATCTCAAGCCCATCCTGAAGGTCATCGGCGCGCAAACGCTTGTCACGGCGAAGATTTTGAAGCTCGCGCGCTGGATCGGCGAATATTATTGCTGCGCGCCGGAGACCGCGTTGAAAGCCGTCTTGCCCGAGGCCGTGCGCAAGGAAGATGCCGGCTGGCGCGAGCGGCTGTCGGTCCGCGCGTTGCCGGTGAGCGGTGAATTTCCAAAATTGCCGAAACGGCAGCAGGAGGTTTGGAACATTGTCGAGGAGCGCCGGGAGATTTTGTTGTCCGAACTGGTCGAGCTGGCGGAAACCACCGCCGCCACGATTCGCAAATTGGAAGATCGGGGCTTGGTTTCCATCACGAACGAAATTTCCGAGCGCGACCCTTACGCGAAGGAAATCATCCTCGCCTCGCAGCCGCTGGTGCTGAATCCAGCGCAATCCGCCGCACTGGAAAAAATCAAGGCGACGATGAATCGCGGCGAGGATGGAGGATTGAAGGTTGAAGATGGCCAACACCTCACCCCGGCCCTCTCCCCATTGCTCGCCGACTCGCAACGCGGAGAAAGCGGGAAGCCATCCTCCATCCTCCATCCTCCTTCCTCGACTTTTCTTCTCCACGGCGTCACCGGTTCCGGCAAGACGGAAGTTTACTTGCAAGCCATCGCGCACGCGCTGGAGCAGGGCAAGGGCGCGATTGTCCTCGTGCCGGAAATTTCGCTGACACCGCAGACCGTCGAACGGTTCAAGGCGCGGTTCAGTTCGGGAAAATTGCAGACGCTTGTGGCGGTTTTGCATTCGCACCTTTCTGCCGGCGAGCGCCACGACGAGTGGCACAAAATTCGCCAGGGCCGCGCGCGCATCGTCATCGGCGCGCGTTCGGCGATTTTTGCGCCGGTTGAACCGCTCGGCCTCATCATCGTGGACGAGGAGCACGAGCACACTTATAAACAGGAGGAATCACCGCGCTACCACGCCCGCGACGTGGCGGTGATGCGCGGGCAGATGGAAAACGCCGTGGTCGTGCTCGGCTCGGCCACGCCGGCGCTGGAAAGTTTTTACAATTGCCAGAAGGGAAAATTCACGCTGCTGGAATTGCCGGAGCGAGTGGATGACCAGAAAATGCCGCTCGTCCGCGTGGTGGACATGCGGCAGGCCGCGCGCGACGGCAAAGGCACGCCGATTTTCACGCCGCAGTTGAAGGAGGCCATCACGCAGCGGCTGGAGAAAGGCGAGCAGACGATTTTGTTTTTGAACCGGCGCGGTTATTCGTCGTCACTGGTCTGCGAAAAATGCGGCCACGTCTGCGAGTGCCCCAACTGCTCGCTCGCGCTGACGTATCATCGCCCGGAGCAGGCGCTGCGCTGCCACATCTGCGGCTGGAGCGAGCAGGTGCCGAAAATCTGTCCGAACGAAAAGTGCAAAAATCCCGGCATCCGCTATTCCGGCCTCGGCACGCAGAAGGTCGAGGAAGTGCTGGGAAAACTTTTTCCGCGTGCGCGCATCCGGCGCATGGACGCGGACGTGATGAAGCGCAAGGAGGATTACCGGCAGGTGCTGGAGGCGTTCAAGCATGGCGACATTGATATCCTCATCGGCACGCAGATGATCGCGAAGGGACTGCATTTTCCGAACGTCACGCTCGTCGGCATCATTTACGCGGACATGGCGCTGCACCAGCCGGATTTCCGCGCGGGCGAACGCACCTTTCAATTGCTCACGCAGGTCTCCGGCCGCGCCGGTCGCGGCGACATCGAGGGCGAGGTGTTTGTGCAGGCGTTCACGCCGTTTCATCCGGCCATCCAATACGCGCGCCGGCACGACTTCAACGGCTTCTTCGAGCAGGAACTGGAATTTCGCAAGCAGCTCAATTATCCGCCGTTCAGCCGCGTCGCCATGCTCACGCTGAAAGGCCGCAACGAGGGCAAGGTGAAATTTTCCGCCGAACATTTGAAGCGCGAGCTGGAAAAAACCAAAGCCGAATTCAAAGACCTGGCCATTTCCGGCCCGGCCGCCGCGCCGCTCGCGCGCGCGGAAAATCTTTACCGCTTTCAAATCATGCTGAAGACGCGCGCGATGAGCCGGCTGAGTTCGGCGCTGGCAAAAATCACGGCGACGCTCACGCTGCCGGACGACGTGACGCTGGCGGTGGACATTGACCCGGTGGATTTGAGTTGAAAATTTCCCAAATCGCCGGACGATTGACCGATGCACTTGCTGCCAACGCCATGCTGAAAACCGCCCGCACCTCGCTGTTGCTGGCCGGGCTGGTTTTGCTGTGCGGCTGCCAGACGCCCAGCCTGTTCACCGCCACCGGCCCCGGCTGGCGCGTGCAGCAGGGCCAGGCGCTCTGGCGTCCGAAAAGCGGTCTGCCGGAATTCGGCGGCGACCTCGTGCTCGCGCGCGACGACGCCGGACGCTGCCTGATCCAGTTTGACAAGACGCCGATGGCGATTCTGTCCGCGCAGCTCACGACCAACCGCTGGCTGATAAAATTTCCGCAGCGCGACCTGAGTTTCAGCGGGCGCGGCGCCGGCTGGACGCGCTTTGCCTGGCTTTATTTGCCGGCGGCGCTCGACGGAAAACCGCTGCCGAAAGATTTCAAGTTTGAGCCAAAGCCGGACGGCGGCTGGCGGCTGGAAAATTCCGGCACTGGCGAAACCGTGGAAGGATTTTTATCACCGTGAGTTCACTTTTGAAACGTTGGTGGTGGGCTTTGCTGCTCGTGGCCGTTGCGCTCGGCCTCATGCGGCTGCGCTTCGACGTGGACGTGCTCGATTTGCTGCCGCCGGACGAGCCGACGGTGCAAGGCCTGAAACTTTACCAGCAGCATTTCACCAACGCGCGCGAACTCATCGTCGCGCTCCGGGCGCCGGATTCCGAGACCGCCGAAAAGCTGGCCGGCGCACTCGCGGCGCGTTTGCGGCTGGAAACGAATCTCGTCGCCGAGGTGACGTGGCAGCCGCCGTGGATGGAAAAGCCGGAGCAGCTCGGCGAACTGCTCGGCTGGCTGTGGTTCAACCAGCCGCCCGGAGATTTCGCCGCGCTCACGAATCACCTCGCGCCGGAAAATCTCAAGCCGCAATTGGACGAAACACGCGAACTGCTCGCGACCTCGATGTCGCCGATGGATCTGGCGCGGCGCTCGTTTGACCCGTTCAATTTGCTGACGATGCCGGCGCTGGCAAATTTCAGCGGCATGAACATGGACCAGGGCAGCCAGGGCTTTTCTTCCACCGATGGAAAATACCGTTTGCTCTATGTCGAATCCGCCGTGGATTTGTCCAGCTACCGCGACTGCGACGCGTGGTTGAAACAGATTCGCGCCGTCCTGGGAGCGCCGGCATCCGTGCCGGCGAGTTCATCGTCAAACACTGAAACCCGCCGGCAAGCTGCCGGCGCTCCCGGCCCGAACGGCGTCGTCATCCGCCTGACCGGCCGCCCGGTGTTCGTGCAGGAAATCGCGACGAGCATGCAGCACGACATGAGCCATTCCATTGGCATCACGTCCACCATCATCGCCGTGCTGTTCTGGCTGACGCACCGGCGCTTGAAACCGATGTGGTGGCTGCTCGCGCTGCTCGCGCTGATTTTGTTCGCCACGCTCGCGCTCGGCGCGCTGGTGCTGGGCACGATCAGCGTCGTCGCGCTGGGCTTCGCCGCCGTGCTGCTCGGCTTGGCGGTGGATTACGCCGTGGTGCATTATCAGGAGGCGCTCGCGCATCCGCAGATGACCGTGCCGGAAATCCGCCGCGCCATCGCGCCGAGCATTTTATGGGCGGCCATCACCACGATGAGCGCTTTTCTGGTGCTGAACTTCGGCGGCCTGCCCGGCCTCGGCCAGCTCGGCTCGCTCGTCGCCATCGGCATCGCGCTTTCGGCGCTGGTGATGGTGATGATTTATCTGCCGCCGCTGTTTCCCGACCGCCGCCAGCCGCGCCCAAACCAGCCGCCGTTCCACTGGTGGAATTATTTCATCGCGCCGCCGCTGGGAGCGCCGGCATCCGTGCCGGCGAGTTTATCGTCAAACACTGAAACCCGCCGGCAAGATGCCGGCGCTCCCAAGCCCGCGACCGCGCCGCTGTTGCTGACGGTTGTAATTCCGCTTGCCGCGTGCGCCGTGCTGTCTTTCCACCTTCCGGGACTCGATCACAGCGGTAACGCCCTGCAACCGGCGCACGGCGAGGCGCAACAAACCTTGGACGAAATGACGGTTGAACTCGGTCTGCCGCCGCAGCCGCTCTGGCTGATTGTTCCCGGCCGCGACGAAGCGGAAGTTTTCCAGCGGCTTACCAACGCCGAGGTTTTGCTGGACGGCGCGGCGAAAAAACATCTCATCAGCAAATATCTGCTGCCGGACGCGCTCTGGCCGCGCGGCGAAAATCAAACCGCCAACCGCGCGACCGCTGCCACGCTCGGCGAAAAAGCTCCGTTGCTGCGCGGCGCGCTGGCCGATGCCGGCTTCAACACCAACGCGATGCTGCTGTCGGAACAAATGATTCGCACTTGGGCGCAGGCCGGCGAAAGCAAAACTTTAATTTGGCCGACCAACCAAGTCAGCGAGTGGCTGCTGAAGCGTTTCGTCGCGCGGACGCCGGACGAATGTTTGGTGATGGGCCTGGTTTATCCGGCGACCAACCAAGTGGATGCGGGCGCGCTGGCGGCGTTGTCAAAAAACCTCGCGCAAGGTCATGCGCTGCTTTCCGGCTGGGAACTGCTCGGCAACGCCACGCTGACACGCGTGCAGTCGCGGATGTGGCTGGTCGTCGCGCCGATGGTCGCGCTCGTGCTGCTGTCGCTGTGGTTCGCCTTCCGGCGCGCGACGGAAATTCTGCTGGGCCTCGCGGTGTTGGGTTTGAGCGGAGTCATATTGCTGGCGGTGATGGCGCTCGCCGGCTGGTCGTGGAATCTGATGAACCTGATGGCGCTGCCGCTGATGCTCGGCACCGGCGTGGATTATTCCATTTTCATCCAGCTCGCCCTGCGCCGGCACGGGGGCGATCTCGTCGCGGTGCGCCGCTCGGTCGGGCGCGCGCTGATGCTGTGCGGCGGCACGGCGGTCGCGGGCTTCGGCTCGCTGGCACTGTCCAGCAACCTCGGCATGGCCAGCCTCGGCCAGGTCTGCGCGGTGGGCATCGGCGCGAACGCGCTCATCTCGATTTTCCTGCTGCCGGCGTGGTGGCGGTTTTTTCGCGGCGATAAAAATCAACCCTTGGGCGGCGCTAAAGCGCACGGCGCCCAGCCGGCGTTTTATCGCGGCGCGGCGTGGAAACTCGGGCTGACTTGCGCAAAAATATTGCCGGCGCCACTGCTGAAAGTCATCGCCGCGGGCTTGGCCGACATGTATTGGCTGGTGCAGCGTAAAAATTGCGAAACCGTCGTGGATAATTTTCTGCCATTGTTCAACGGCGACCGGACGGCGGCGGAAAAAGCCGCCCGCGCGGCGCATCGGAATTTTGCCGCGAAGCTGATTGATTTGTGGTGTGTCGAAAATGGCGAGGTCACGCGCAACTGGCTCACCGCCGACGGCGAATTGGAAATCATCCACACCGCACGGCGGCGTGGGCGCGGCACGCTCTTCATCACGCTGCACCTCGGCAACTGGGAGCATGGCGGCCTGCTGCTGAATCAGCTCGGCATCCGCCTGACGATCCTCACGCAGGCCGAGCCGGACGATGGCCTCACCGATTTGCGCAAGGCGGCTCGGGCGCGCTACGGCGTGGACACGCTGATCATCGGCGACGATGGTTTTGCGTTCGTCGAAGTCATCAAACAATTGCAGGCTGGCGGGGACATGGCCGTGTCGCTGGATCGTCCGCCGGAGCGCGGCGGCGTGCCGGTGGAATTTTTCGGAAAACAGTTTGAAGCGTCGCTCGCCGCCGCCGAACTCGCCCGTGCTTCCGGCTGCGCGCTCGTTGGCGTGACCATCGTTCGCCGGCCCGACGGTTACGCGGTGAAGGTGCTGCCGGAATTTGTTTATGACCGCAAGGCATTGGGCAATCGCGACGCGCGGCGCGAGTTGACGCAGCAAATCCTGCGTGCATTCGAGCCGGAAATTCGCAAGGATATTGGGCAATGGTATCAATTCACCCCCATCTGGCCGCGGAACGGCTGACTTTGGTTGGGAAATGTCCAACATCCAACATCCAACATCAAACAACCAATGGTTTGCCATTCGCGCGTTCACTGGATGTTGGATGTTGGATGTTGGGTGTTGGATGTTTTTGCCTTTTCACTTTATTCGTGTTCACGGCTACCGTTTCCCGCGCCGCCGATTACGACGCGCAGTTCAATAAATGGTTCGAGGTGCAGACCAATCTGCAAAGCTGGGCCGGTGATTTCACACAGACGCGGACGCTCACCGTCTTGAACCAGCCGCTCGTCTCGCACGGCAAAGTCTGGGTGAAGCCCGGCGAATTCCGCTGGGAACTCGGTCAGCCGGCGCAGACCATCGTGCTGCGCAACCCCAATCAACTGCTCATCATTTATCCCCGGCTTAAGCGCGCGGAAAAATATCCGCTCGACGCCGTGCCGACCGGCCCGATGCGCGACGCGCTGGCGCTGCTCGACGCCAGTCTGCCGCGCGACCGCGCGCAAATGGAAAAGAATTTCACCCTGCTTTCCGCCGTGGCCACGAACGCCACCCTGCAGATGACGCTCCAGCCGCGCAGCGAGGCGGCGCGCAAATTCATCGGGCAGGTCGTGATCGCCTTTCGCACGAATGATTTCACCATCGCCGCCACCGAAATGAAATTTGCCGACGGCTCCAAGCTGCACAACGATTTCACCAACATGGTTTTGAACGCGCCCGTGGATGAGAAATTATTCACGGCGGAATTACCCGCGGATTTCACGGTGTCCGAGCCTTTGAAAAAATGAGCGCCTCTCCGGAAATTCTGCAGCTCGCCCTGCGCTCGCTGCCGCATGGCCCGGAGTTCCGCTTCGTGGATCGCATGGTCAGCCTCACGCCGGGCAAGACGGGCGTGGGCGAATACCGGCTGCGCGGTGACGAATATTTTTTGCGCGGCCATCTGCCGGGCGAACCCATCATGCCCGGTGTGCTGATGGCCGAGGCCGCCGCGCAGGTGGCTGGCATGGTGGCGCAGGAAGACCCGGCGAATCCCCGCTGGCCGCGCCTCAAGCTGACGGCGTTGCGCGCGGTGAAAATCTTCGGCGCGGTGCGTCCCGGCGACACGCTGCGCATCGAGGCCGTCGTCACCGCCGTGCTGGGCGACATGATCCAGGCGCAGGTTTCTGCGTCCGTGGCAGGCGCAAAAGTTTTGGTCACGGAAGTCACCTTGAGCGGCGTTGAACCGGCGAAAAGCGCATGACGGCTTCGGCGGAAAATCCCGTGCGGCGCTTTTGTTTCGAGCGCGACAGTTTTGCGTTTCCTCACGAACTGGTCTGGAAATATCACTTCGACCCGGTCACCGGCGCGATGACCACCTACAAGGCCGAGCCGCCGCCGACTTATTATCACCGCTGCTTTGTGCTGGTGCGCGCGACGCGGCTTTTTTTTGATTACGCGAAATTCGCGCCGGAATTGCCGGTGGTGGATTTGGAAGCTTACCGTGCGCTCGTCCGCAAAATCATCGCCGGCAATCCGCGCGGAAAATGTGCGGATGAAAACCGCGTCGTGATTCCGGGTTTTGAAGGACTGCGATCGTTCAGCCAGGCGCACGAACAGTTGCTCAAAGCCGAGTGCGGTGAGGCGTGGGAATCGTATTTTTTGCGCAGCCACTGGCGGATGATTTTCCGCGTCTCTGGCCGGTTTCAGGAGAAGATGGCGGAGAAATTAAAACGCTCGCTGCAAGATCGCGGGCTGGCGCTGGTGCATCTGTTCCGGTTTCCGCGCATCACCATCAACCACGGCATCACGCTTTACGGCTTCACCGAGTCGGCGGAGAAAATTGAGTTCACGGCCTACGATCCGAACATTCCCGAACACCCCGTCACGCTGGTTTACGAAAAATCGCGCCGCGTGTTCACCTTTGCGCCGAACATCTACTGGGGCGGCGGCGTGTTGAGCGTGATGGAGATTTACTGCGACTGGCCTTATTGATTCACCGCCTTCGATTTACGGGGCGGGTTTCGTGACGGCATTCTGGGATTATTCTTTGCCAAGCCGGATGGTTCGCCCTTGGCATCTTGGTGTGAAATTTCTTCCGACTTTCCTGGTTCGGTTTTGCGCTTTCTGCGCTTTTTTGCGGCCAAGTATTTGCTTTCCCACCACCGGTGGATGAGCGCCTGAGCGGCAGATACCTTGTCATCTCTGCTCGCCCTTGGCGTCTTGGCGTGAAATTCCATACCAGCTAGTTTCTGCTCCCTGGCTTCCGCTTGGATAAAATAGAGCGGGGATTTGGCAATAGAGGGTGAGCGGACGTGCTGAAAAGTTTTAGAGAATTAGTAATATATGAGTGAAGATTTGATTATCGGCATTGCCGGCTCCGGCGGCGACGGCGTGGTTTCAGCGGGCGAATCGTTGATCACGGCGGCCGCGCTGGAAGGTTATCACTGCGTCATGACCAAGAGCTTCGGCTCGCAGATCCGCGGCGGCGAAGCCTCCTGCCGTTTGCGTCTCGCGACCCGGCCGGTGCTCAATCCCAACGGCCCGCTCGATGTCGCCGTGGCGCTCAACTGGGACGACTTCCGCAAGTTCGGCGCGGAACTGGCCGTCGAGGCCGCGACCATCGTGATTTACGAGAGCAGCACCGGCGTCGCGCCGGACAAGCTGCCGTTGCAGGGCGTGAAACCGACGGTCGTTTTCAGCGTGCCGATTACTGAGATGGCTGCACAGCATGCCGGCACTGACAAGGCGAAAAATATTGTCATCGCCGGCCTGCTCGCGGGGTGGTTCGGTATCGGCCGCGAAAGCATGTTGGCGGGCATCCGCAAAAAATTTGCGAAGAAGGGCGCCACCGTGGTGGAAGGCAATGTTCGCGCATTTCAAGCCGGTCTTGATTTTGCCGCCGCCAATCCGCTGCCGGAAGATCGCCGGCTGTCGGCCCCGCAATCCGGTGGCGAGACCAAGCTCCTGACCGATGGCAACGACATGTGCGCGGCGGCTGCCATTTTTGCCGGCTGCACTTTTTTCGGCGGCTATCCGATCACGCCTTCGACGGAGATCATGCAGTTTCTCGAACGCGAAATCTGGAAGTATGGCGGGACCGTTTTGCAGGCGGAGGATGAAATTGCTGGCATTGGCGCCGTTGTGGGTGCGTCGTTTGCCGGCCAAAAGGCGATGACGGCCACCTCCGGCCCCGGCATGTCGCTGAAGACCGAGATGCTCGGCCTCGCAAGCCTGGCGGAACTGCCGCTGGTCTGCGTCAACGTCCAGCGCGGCGGCCCGTCCACGGGCATGCCGACTAAGGCGGAACAATCGGATTTGTATCAAGCCGCTTTTTCCGCGCACGGTGATTGTCTCCGGCCCGTGCTCGCGCCCACGAGCGTTGGCGATATTTTTGGCGTCACGGTGGAAGCCTTCAATCTGGCCGAATATTATCAGACGCCGGTGATTGTGCTTTCTGACCAGGAAATTGCGCAACGCAAGGAGACCGTTGATCCGATTGACACCTCGAAGTTCGAGATCATCAACCGCCGCCAACCCAGCGGGGCGGAGCTGACGAATTACGCGCGCTTCAAGCTGACCGAATCCGGCATCAGCCCGATCAGCCATCCTGGCATGGTCGGCGGCAACTATCTCGCGGCCGGCATCGAGCACAGTGAATCGGGCCGTCCCACTGCCAGCGGCGAAATGCACGCGCGCATGAACGAAAAGCGGTTCAATAAATTTAATCCGCTGAAGAGCCGCCGCGATTTGTTCGCCGTGGAAGGCGACCCGGAAGCGCCCATCGCGATGGTGAGCTGGGGCAGCGTGGCCGGCGTGGCGCGCGAGGCGTTGCGGCTGGCGCAGGCGGAGGGCTTGCAGGTGAAACTGCTCGTGCCCCAACTGCTTTATCCGGTGGCCGAAACGGTCTATCAGGACTTCTTCGCGTCCGTCCAGCGCGGCTTGTTCATCGAGCAATCCCATCAGGCGCAGCTCTACCGCATCGTGCGGATGCATGTGGATCTGCCGGCCCAGGTCAAGCCGTTCGCCAAGAGCGGCTCCAATCCCATCCTGCCGACCGAAGTGCTGGAAAAGCTCCGCGAAATGGTCGTCGCCATCCAAAGCGGCCAGCCCCAACCCGAAGCCATCGAAGACTGAACCGGTAAAAACTTTTTCAAGAAAGATTATCCATCATGACTACTCTCGAAGCTCCTGCGAAACCCGTTTCGCCGGCCAAATTTGTTCCCGGCGATTTCAAGAGCGACCTCAAGCCCATCTGGTGCCCCGGCTGCGGCGACTTCGGCGTCGTCACCGCCATCACGCGCGCGCTGGCGAACATCGCCCGGCCGCCGCATGAAATCGCGTTCGTCTCCGGCATCGGCTGTTCCAGCCGCATTCCCGGTTACACGACGGCCTACGGCTTCAACACTGTGCACGGCCGTTCCTTGCCCATCGCCCAAGGCATCAAGCTCGCCAATCCGGAACTCCTCGTGCTCGTCGCCAGCGGCGACGGCGACGGTTTTTCCATCGGCGGCGGCCACGTCGCGCATGCCGTGCGGCGCAACATTGACATCACCTACATCGTGATGGACAACCAGATCTACGGCCTCACCAAAGGCCAGCTCTCGCCCACTTCCTCGCGCGGGCGCAAGACCGTCACGTCCAGTTTCGGCAGCCTCGAAGACCCGGTGAACCCGCTGCTCTACGTCATGGGCTACGGCGCGTCATTTGTGGCCCAAGGCACGCCAGCCGACATGACCGGCCTCGCCAAGATCATCGAGGAAGGCATCCGCTTTCCCGGCTTTGCCTTCATCAACGTCCAGTCGCCCTGCGTGACTTACGGCCTGGAGGATCAGCAGCTCAAGGCGCACAAGACCAACATGCAGAGTTTGGAAGCGATGGGGCACGATGCTTCCGACCGGGCGAAAGCCACCGAACTGGCGCGCGAATACGGCACCAAACTTTACACCGGCGTCCTCTATCGCAATCCCAATCCGCCCACGACTTACGGTCAGGGCGTGGCCGAACGTCAGGAAGCCCTCAAGAAACTGGCTGTTCCCCGCCACGAGATTCTAAACCGGTTCAAACCGACGCATTGAGCTGTAGTCATGCAGTAAAAGATCAAGTCGGATCAACGCGAAGTTTTTCTGCCGGAAAGGAAAAATCGATTGGGCGCGGAACAATCCGCGCCCAATCCAAATGAGATAGAGCATTGACAGAAATGATGCAGCGAGGCGGAGCGAGGATTTTTGGTTATTGGCGAGGCTTTGGCGAAGGCGCAGGTTTGAAAACCCTGCAACTGAGCCGAAACGAAGCCCAAAACCAAAAAGACCGCTGCTTTCAAATCTGATTCCGCCGCGCTGCAGGATTTATGGAAATGCTCTAGTCGGCGAATTATTGCCCTGCCAGCCGCTGGGCGGTTTTGACGAGCGTGAGGAATTCCGAGCGGTAGCCTTCGGCATCCGTGCCCTTGGCGGCTTGCGCCAGCTCAAGCACGCCGCCGTAAGTTGAACTGCCCGCGAATTCCGAACCGCGCAGCAGCATCCCGAATTCCGCCACCGCCGTCGCGAACTTGAAATCCGTCGAGGCGCGTTCGAAACTCTTGCCGCTGTCGGTCACCGGAAACTCCAGCCGCCGGCTCCGGTCGCCATCCGGCTGTTTGTAGCGCAGCTTGAGCGTGAGCAATTCCCTGCTGGAATCCGCGACGTAGCGCTCCGGTTTTTCTTCGGCGGTTTTCTGATACTTCAAGTCGTCCACTTCGCCGGCGCGAATTTCACCGCCGGCCGGCACGATCTCATAAAGCGCGGTGACGGTGTGGCCCGCGACGATTTCGCCGGCGTCCTTTTTGTCGTTGTTAAAATCTTCCTTCCGCAGCATCCGCTTCTCGTAGCCGATGAGCCGATACGCGCCGACCTGTGCCGGATTGAATTCCACCTGGATCTTCACGTCCTT
>Ga0265324_10000428_pt1 | contig 30107 bp, 19 predicted proteins | sample 41419metaG_FD_198634 | JGI IMG/M metagenome (GOLD analysis project Ga0265324, IMG submission 198634) | Rhizosphere microbial communities from Carex aquatilis grown in University of Washington, Seatle, WA, United States - 4-14-19 metaG | ecosystem: Host-associated > Plants > Roots > Rhizosphere...
GCTGGGACACGGACCAGTTTCCGACGAGCATTTATCTGACGACCTACACGATGTTGAGCGTGCTGAAGTATGGCGGGTTCAAGACGGGCGGGGTGAACTTCGACGCGAAGGTGCGCCGCGAAAGTTTTGAGCCGATTGATTTGTTTTACGCGCACATCGGGGGCATGGACGCGTTTGCGCGCGGCCTGAAGATTGCGGCGGCGATCCGCAAGGACGGACGTCTGGCCGAGTTTGTGAAGAACCGCTACGCCTCATGGGACAGCGGTATCGGCGCGAAAATCGAGGCGGGCAAGGCCGGCTTCAAGGAACTGGAAGCCTATATGCTGAAGAAGGGCGAAGCGGACGCGAGCGCCAGCGGCCGCCAGGAATATCTCGAAAACCTCATCAACGAATTCATCTGATCCGGCGATTCACACGTTTCGAAAATACAGTTGGCCAGCGGGCCGGGGTGTTCCACCCCGGCCCGTTTTTGGTGTCAGTTGACATTTGATGTCATCGTATTCGACGTCATGATGATGATTTTGCCGCGTTGATATGGCATAAGCATCTTGCCTGTGAAACCCGTCAGCTTGGCCATGCCGGCAGAAATACACAGGCAGGATGTCTGCGCCACAACTTGCCCATGACTGGTCGCCGTTACTGGTTTGGCGGGGCTGACTCAGATCCTGTCTGAAAATGGCGTGACCACCAAATCGTCGTCGTTCTCCTCCGCGTCCTCGAAATCCCTGAAAAACCCGAGGACGAGGACGAGGACGAGAACGACGACGAGGAGGAGTGCCAAAACTTCATTTTCAGACAACCTCTCAGGAGATAAACCATCCGGCCAATCGCCAAGAACCGCAGATTGACTCCCTGGACTGCGTTCCGGTAGCATCGGGTCATGAATTCCCACGCACCCGCGCAGCGTTGAGTTTGCGTGGCGTGCAATATCAATCCAATCAATAATTCAATCGGAGACAATTCAATGGTAAAGACAATTTCTTTCGCGGTGATTACATTGGCAATCTTCACTTCGTGCAGCACCGTAAGCCCGTCCTCCGCTGAGGCTGCTCGTAAATTGAAGAACGCGCCCATCCCCAGCGCCGGTCACGGCAAAGCGCTGGTGGAGTTTAAAAGCGGAATCTACACGAACACGATCACGAGCGCCGGTCTTACCCGCCAATACATCATCGCCATACCCGCCGATTACGACAAGAACAAGCCTTACCGGTTGATTTTTGCCATGCACATGATGGGCGGGAGCATGAACACGATGGTGGAAAATCAATTCTATGGGCTGAAGACCTATGCGGAAAGGGATCATGTCCCCGTCATTTTCGTGGCGCCCCAGGGATACACCGACCAAATGCCGTGGCGGACGCAAGATGATAAAGACCATGTTTTCTTTGCCGACATGCTCGCGCTATTCAAGGATAAGTTGAGCGTGGACGCCTCGCGTGTGTTTTGCTGCGGCTTCAGCTTCGGCTCGATGGTCACTTACTCGCTCTCGCTGGATTTTCAGAAAGATCTGCGCGCCGTGGCCTGCTACTCCCCGGCCAATTGGAACATCTATCTGCCCACCAACCGGCACGAGCGCCTGGCGTTTTATAGCACGACCGGCACCCAGGACGGCCTGTGCAAATACGTCAACTCGGATGCGCTAAAACAGGGCGGAAAATATTGCGTCCTGACGCACCTCGAAGACAACGGGGTGTCTGAACTGCCCGAAATCCCCGTCGCCACCACCCCCACGCATGTCACCACTGAGTTCAAGGGGTGTCCGGCGGAATATCCCGTGGTCTTTGGCTCCTTTGTCGGCGGGCATACAAATTATGCGCAGGATCCCGGATCTGGTGACAACTGGATTGCCAAAGAGACCTGGGATTTCTTTATGAGGTTTTAATGATCAGGTGGCAGGCGGGGTTTGATGTGGGGCGCATCGTGAGTGCCGCCCGTGCGATTATCCGGTTCACCAACAATTCGGTAGGGCGTCGCTGCCGCGACGCTCTACCAGTTTTAACCACTTTGTTCACCAAAGTCGTCCCCGGCAAATCCAGCCGGTGAATCGTCAGTCGTTAAAATTAATGACTCAACTTTGGATTGAATTCACGCAGCGGTGGGTGCAATGTTCTGGCTTCCCTCAAATCTAACCAAAAACATCATTATGAAAAAACATCTATTGTTCGGCATGATTACGCTGGTGGCCGGCTCGCTCCTCGCAGCGGATGCAAGCCCGAAAGATACCGTGACTAGTGCGGCCGCCGCGCTTGGCCGCGAGGCCAATTACTCCTGGCATACGTCGGTGGCCTCTCCGGGCGGCGGGCGTTTCGGCGGCCCCAGCGACGGTAAAACCGAGAAGGACGGCTACACCTGGATTTCCATGGTCCGTAACGACGCCACGACCTTGGCCGTGCTCAAAGGTACCAACGGCGCCATCAACACGCCCGACAATGGCTGGCAATCGTTCCAGGAAGCCACCGCCGATAATGGCGGCGGATTTAACCCGGGGATGTTCCTCGCGCGCACGTTGCAGAACACCAAGACGCCCGACCAGCAGGCCGCCACGCTCGCCAATCAGGCGGCAGATTTGAAGGCGGGCACCAACGGCATTTCCGGCGCCCTGACCGAAGCCGGTGCCAAGGCCATGCTCACCTTTGGACGGCGGGGCAACGGAGACAATGGTCCCACCGTCGCGAACCCCGCCGGTTCGGTGACCTTCTGGGTGACGGATGGCAAACTCGTGAAATATGAATTCCACGTTAGCGGCACGATTAGTTTCAACGGTAATGACCGCGACATTGACCGGACGACGACGGTTGTCATTTCGGATGTGGGCACGACGAAAATCAGCGTGCCCGACGAGGCGAAGAAAAAACTGGAGTAAAAATCCAGCGCCCGCAAATCGGCGGTGGCCGGCCATTTGAAGCCGTGTCCACCGCCGTATTCGCGCCCATCGCGGCAGTCGGGTTCGTCCGTGGTTGAAAATTCTTCATGCTGCCTAATACCATGGAAACGTCCATTATTTGTGAGACTTCGCGCCTCATCTTGCGCAAGTTCAATGAAAGCGATGTGGATCCACTTCTCAGCTTTCAGGGTGATCCCGAGGTCATGTGTTTTTCCACCCGGGGACCGGTAACGCGAGAAGTCATTCAAACCAAGTATCTACCCAGTTGTTTGAAGCGGTATGCCCGAGATGGCTTGGGTCAGTGGGCGGTCGTGCGAAAAAGCGACGGGGTATGCGTCGGTGAGTGCGGCATCTGCGTTCAGGAAGTGGATGGTGAAAGAGAGTTTGAGATCAGTTATCGGATGCGCCGAGACTGTTGGGGAATGGGCCTGGCGACGGAAGCGGCCCGAGCCTGCCGCGATTACGGATTTAAGAACGTTGGATTGCGCCGCTTGATTTCAATCATCGAATCCGAAAATGTTGCTTCCATCCGGGTGGCTGAGAAAATGGGGATGACATTGGGGCGGAGCGCCTCCTTTCATGATATTCCTGTTCTGATCTATAGTGTGGCCAATGAAAACAGCGGAGCGCCGCACTGAGATTCATGCCCGGTTATATTGTCAGGCGCGGGAACTTGGTTTAATACTCGGCCACACATACCTCATGAAATTCACCTCCATGGCCAGCCTCGCGTTTGCGTTGGGCCTTTCGTTCAACCTGTCGGCGGCGCCACCGGCCACCGTTGCTGGTTTGGCGGGTCTGACCCAGGAGACCAACCCGCCAGTAAGGCCAATCCCCATTGACCCGCGCGCGATGCGGATGCAATGGGCCGTCCTTAAAGCTCAGGACATTCACCAGGTTTTGCAACTGCTCAAGCTGGGGGTGGACATCAATGCCCCCATCGGCTGCGGCACGTATGCCCCGCTGGACGGAGCCGTGGGCACCCGGAACCTGAAGCTGCTCAAGTTTCTGCTGGCCCATGGGGCCAAACCCCGGGGCCGCGAAATTGTCGAAGCCGCATTTATTGACAACCCAAAGACCGCCTTGAACTTCGTCAAAGTGCTGCTAGCAGCGGGAGTCGATCCGAACTCGACCAACAATAACGGCGGCACGGCAATATCCAATGCGGCTTATGAGGGGAATCGCCAGTTGGTGGTCCTGCTGCTCGCCCAGCCCCATATCAAAGTTGAGGTAGCGGACGGGGGCGGCTGGACGGCCCTGATGTATGCGGCGGACCACGGTTTGGTGGACATCGAGAAATTACTGATGAAAGCCGGGGCCAATCCGCGCCTCAAAAACTCATGGGGACAGACGGCTGCAGATATGGATGCAAGAGTCATTGCCACAAAAAAAGCGGCCGAGCCATACGTCTATGTCAGCGGTGGAGTGGTTAAAACCGGTTGCTATCATTGGATTCAGGGAATGACAGCGCTTGATGTCATTCACGCGGCAGGCGGTTTCACTAATTTTGTCTCCGGCCCGATTCTGATCACTCACACGGACGACACCTGCGAGATTTGGAACTATCCGCCCGCCACGATGGATGCCACCAACCAGCCGCCCGCGCTCCGTCGGAACGAGGATGTATATGTGCGAATTTTTTGAGTGCCCAGGCAAGTGGACTTGGAAACGTATTGCTTCCGCCTTCATCCGATTTCGGCGCGACGAGCCAACCCTGGACTAATTTCTGTAGCGCGTTGCCCCGCCAATTCCCATGAGCTCAGCCTGCCGTTTGAATCTGTGTCCATCAGTGTTCATCCGTGGTTGAATTTCTTTGCGCCTCCGCGTCCTGGTGTTGAAAAGATTGGCCGCCACTGCTGGCGGTCACCGCATCCGCGCAACTTCCCGCCCGCGCCGGGGTTAATTCCCTGACACATTCTTATCATGAAAACATTCATCACCCTCCTGACCGTTTTGTTCCTTGCCGCCGCCAGCCGCGCGGACACCCTCACCCTATCCAGCGGCCAGCCCGCGTCCTCCGTCACCGCCCAGTCGCCGGCCAATTACCGCATTCACGTGGACTGGCACGGCGCGCAGGGCGAGACCAATTCCCTGGAAGTCCTCACCACGGAAGGCCAGGTGGAATTCGACGGCCTGCAGAAAAACCCCGTGAAGATCAACAACAACGAGGTGCCCGCCACCCTCAAGCTCACCGCCACCCTCAAGGCGCTCAATGAAGAAAAGGGCAGACTGCGACTGTTTCTGGGCCGCACCGTCCCCTACGTCACCAGCAGTTCACCCGGCGGAAACTCTTCCTATTCCCAGATGAGTGTCGGCCTGGATTCCACCTTCCTCGTCACCTTCGGCAAACCCGTCGTCATCCAGGGCGATGCCAACGGTACCATCACCGTGCTCGTCACCCGCCTGAATGACTGAGAAACCCGCAGGCGAGGATGGCTGCGCTATACGATGGGCAGTTTTCCGGTTGAGTGCGGCCCAATTGCCGGTATGGTGAGGGACAGCATGAGCCATCAATTCGCCATCAAATGGCTGGTCGCGCCGGATGAACACGATTATCCGGCCGCCTGCTCCTACTTAAGCCTGCTCTATCCCCAAAAAACCGCGCGGGCGTTCGTCAAAAAACTGAAGCGGGCGGCGATGGCGGATTTCAAATCCAAGGATATTTTCCGGGCGTCGGCCTTGGCCCTGCTCGGCAGCAACAATTCCCACGTGCGCAAGGATCGGAAAAGAATTGAGGCGGGCCAGAAATTGTCCCCACTTCTGCTCGTTCGGGATGAGGCGCAGCGGAAAGTCCTGATCGCGGACGGCTACCATCGCTTGTGCGCGGTTTATTCCTTCGATGAGGACTCGGTGATTCCCTGCAAAATCGTCTAGACGGTAAGGGGTCCGTTCCAGAATGAATCTCATACCATGACCATTTTCAACCTTGCGGCCCAAGCATCCATCAACTTTTGAAAACCAAAATGAAATATCCGCTTCATCTCCCCGTGCTGCTGGCTTTTTTGCTGGCGGCCATCCTGCCGCTGCGCGCCGCGCCGCGCGCTGACACGCGGCTCGACGCCGGCTGGCGCTTTCACCAAGGCGACAGCACGAATGCGGCGGCGGCGGGTTTCAACGACGCCGGCTGGCTGGCTGTTTCCCTCCCGCACAACTGGGGCTGGGAACAGGCGCAGGCGGGGAAGGATTATTATCGCGGGCCGGGCTGGTATCGGCGTGAGCTGGCCATCGCGCCGGAATCCGGCCGGAGATATTTTCTAAAGTTCGAGGCCGCGAGCTTGGTGGCTGATGCCTATCTGAATGGTAAACCGCTGGGCGAACATCGTGGCGGCTTCGGCGCGTTTTGTTTTGAAATCACCAAGCAATTGTCGCCCGGCGGCACGAACCTGCTCGCCGTGCGCGTGGACAACACAAAATTTTCCGACATCGCCCCGTTGAATGGCGATTTTTCCGTCTATGGCGGATTGTATCGCCCGGTGCATCTAATCGTGACTGGCGTGGAAAATTTCACGCCGCTGGATCACGGTTCCCCCGGCGTCGCGTGGCTGCAATCGAGCGTCTCGACCACGCAGGCGGTGCTCGATGTGACGGCGCAAATCTCCAGCGCCGACCGGCGGAGCCAGTCGCGCACGCTGACGGCAACCGTCTTCGACGCGGAGGGTAAACGCATCGCCGTCGCGGAGCAGAAAATCACGCTCGCGCCCGGCGACACCGCGCCTTATTTCCTGCGCGTCACCGTGCCGCAGCCGCATTTGTGGAACGGGCGCAAGGACGCGTATCTTTACCAGGCGGTGGTGGAACTGCGCGCGGCGGATGAAGTGGTTGATTCCGTGGCGCAGCCGATCGGCCTGCGCTATTATTCGGTTGACCCGACCAATGGATTTTCCCTGAATGGCCAGCCGTATCATCTGCATGGCGTGAACCGGCATCAGGATCGCTTCAATCAGGGCTGGGCGGTTTCCGAGGCGGATCTGGACGAGGACATTTCGCTCCTCAAGGAAATCGGCGCGACCGTCGTCCGCTGCGCGCATTACCAGCACAGCGATTATTTTTACAGCCTGTGCGACCGGGCGGGCATCCTCGTCTGGGCGGAAATCCCACAGGTCAACACCATCCGCGACAACCCCGCCTTTGAAAACACCAGCGCCGGGCAATTGCGCGACCTCATCCGGCAGAACATCAACCATCCCTCCATTTTCGTCTGGAGCCTGTTCAACGAGGTCGGCAATGGCTCCACCGAGGATCCCCACCGCGAACTCCAGGATTTGAAGATCATCGCCAACGGCGAGGATCCCACGCGTCCGACCATCGCCGCCACCTGTGTCAGCACCCTGCCGCAGATGAACAAGATTCCCGACCTCCTCGGCTGGAACATTTATCCCGGCTGGTATTCCGGCTGGGGGACCAAGGATGATTTCGGCGAGTCGCTCGACGCGCGCCGCAACGACAGCAAATCCGGCGGCATCTGCATCAGCGAATACGGTGCCGGTGCCAACGTCACCCAGCACGAGGATAATCCCAAACAGCCCGCCACCGCCGGCCAATGGCATCCCGAAGAATGGCAGGCGCTCGTCCATGAATCCGCCTGGGCGGTCATGAAAACGCGCCCATTCGTCTGGGGCACGATGGTCTGGTGCATGTTCGACTTCGGCGTCAGCACGCGCCACGAGGGCGGCGTCCCCGGACGCAACGACAAGGGCCTTGTCTCCTACGACCGACAGACCAAAAAGGACGCGTTCTATTTTTACAAGGCCAACTGGAACAGCGACCCGATGATCCATGTCACCGGCCACCGCTTCACCGACCGCACCAACGACGTGACCGACGTGAAGATTTATTCCAACGCCGCCACCGCCGAACTTTTCCTCAACGGCGCGTCCCAGGGCGTCCGCACCAACGACGGCAACTCCGTGTTCATCTGGAAAAGCGTCCGGCTCCAACCCGGTGAAAATGCCGTCGAAGCCCGCGCCGAAAAGAATGGCGTGCCCTTGACCGACCATTGCGTCTGGACTTTGAAGGCCGCCGCAACCCGCCTGCCTTGATGGTGAATCTGTGGTTCTGAAAATGAAAAGAGCCCGGACACTACTCCGGGCTCATTCAACACACTTTGTTTTTCGGTTGGGTCACTACTCCCAACGACTTTAAGATACCAAACCCTGGATTTTTGACATGTCACCAGTGTTGGGGACATGGGTTCTGAAATATCGGCAGCGGTTTGGTCCAATATGTTCAAGTGATTTCAGTGGCCAAACTCTGGCCGCAAGGAATTTCCTAGTCGCAGCCACCCTGGACAAGATGGAATGTGATCAGTGCAAGCGCTTGCCAATTTCAATATTCCGGTGGTTTTCCCGGAATACGAAGCCGCAACCATTCACGCTTCCGTAAACATCGGCAGAACCTCCCCATCGGAGATTTCAGAGATCAGCCTTACTGGCCCAGCGCCAATCAGCCACCTCCGGATCCAGGGGGCCATAAATGCAATGGACCAAGCGCGAGTGGAGCAGATTCTGATCTCCACCGCCGCGCGCTTTGCCATGTTGGAAACCACCGTCACCTCGGGGGTGCGCGGCACCATTCGCTGTTATTCTGAAAGCCCGCAGGGTGGGTTTGCGGCTGGCGCACGGATCTGTGCCGGGGATATTGTGGTGGATTTCTTTGCTGGCAGAAAACCCACGCCCCGTTTCCCAGCCTTTGTGGAGCATATCTGTGCGGAACTGCGCCGTGTTTTTGTTGAACGAATCATGGTCGTAAAGATTTGATCCACGTGAAATATCATCTCGCACTTGCCTGGGGAATTTTTTTGGTTTTCGCGGCCAACCCAACGAAATTGCCGGCGGCGTTGACGCCTGAAAAGCTCTATCAAACGGTTTTACCGTCAGTGATGACATTGGAGGTGGAGTGTCAAAGTGGCGAAAAGTTTGTCGGTAGCGCTGTGCTCGCAAGGGCAGACGATGTTGCGGTGACAGCCTGGCATGTCGTCGCGAACGCCCGAACGGTTTGGGCGGTCTTCGCTGACGGCCAACGTGTGAAAGTGATCGGGTGCATTCATCAGGATGCGTTGCGCGATCTGGCGTTGCTTAAGCTGGAAAGACCGCGACCCCATGGGCAGGCGACCTTATGCCGGGACCTGCCAGCCATAGCCGCTCGAATTTATGTTGTCGGCACACCCAAGGGCTATGCCTTTAGCATCAGTGATGGCTTGATCAGCCAGATTCAGACCGTGGACGGATTTCGCGAGTATCAACTTTCCTGCCCTCTTTCGCCGGGAAATAGCGGGAGCCCGATCTTCAACCAGCGTGGGGAGGTGATTGGCATTGCCTCGTGGACGAAGTCAGACGCACAGAACATGAGCTTCGCCATTCCCACGCAGGATTTCATACGACTCAAAATTTCCGGAGAACCGGCGACCTGGGAGCAACTGGCGGCCACTAACTCTTCGGCCTCACCTGTCAAGTTGATAAAGATCAGCCATGGCCAAGACAATACACACGAAGAAACGGCTGATGCGAGAAGCTTCACCGCATTCCAGAAATGGTATTATGATTCAATTGGTAAATCCGTTGTCGTAGCGGTTCAGGTAGAAGGACGAACCAATATCTTTGCGTTCACGGTGAAATAACCAATTTGCGGCAGATTTTCTAAAAATGTTGGCTGGTCGCTTGGGATGAAATCCAGGTTGTGATGTGGAAGTGCAATTCCCTCAACTCACTCGCCTACATACACGCCAAGGACGCCATCTTCGGTGTGAAGAAATAATTTCGGATTTCACTCAAAGGCACCCTGTTCATTCAGGGTGACTTTTTGCTTTGGGGTTGGCTTCGGCGTCAGCTTCAAGACTTCAGCTTGCATGCCTCAAGCGCCTCAAATCCCAAACGGCTCAAGTCAGCGTATTGAAGCCCGGCCGGCCTTTTGAATCGGTGTCCGTCAGGGTTTATCTGTGGCTAAAATTCTTTGCGCATTTTTGGAGTTGTGCGGTGCGGGGCGTTGGCAGAAACTCGCACGCTTTCATGAATCCCAAATTTTGTGTCGTATTGTCTGCACTGCTCATCTGTCTGGGAGCAACGCGCGTCCCTGCCCAGACCGTCGCGGACGCCGGGGCGCCAGTGGTCAGGGCGCAGGACACCAAAGGGACGCCGGACGAGCGGGCGGATCAGCTCGCCGCCGAGATGACCCTCGCCGAGAAGGTCTCCCTGCTCTCGGGTGGCCCGGACGGATTCAGCACCCGCGAGATTCCGCGACTGGGCATCCCGGGGTTCTTCATGTCCGATGGTCCCAATGGCGTGCGCAATCCGCCGAAAGGCGTGACTCCGCAGGCGTGCGCGTTCCCCGCCGGCGTGGCGCTGGCGGCGACTTGGGATGCCGACCTGGCCACGGCTTATGGCACGGCCATGGGGCTGGAAGACCGCGCGCGTGGAACTTGTTTCCAACTCGGACCGGGCGTCAACATCTGCCGGGTGCCGGTCAACGGCCGGAATTTTGAGTATTTTGGCGAAGATCCGTTTCTGGCTTCCATCATCGCGGCGAACTGGGTGAAGGCGTGCAGCGCCCAAGGCTCCATTCCCACGATCAAGCATTTTGCGGCCAACAACCAGGAGGTGAACCGCGACACGGTGGACGCCCGGGTGGATGAACGGACCCTGCACGAAATTTATCTGCCGGCATTTCGCAAGGCCGTGACGGAGGGCAGCGTGGTGGCGGTGATGTGTTCCTACAACCGGCTGAACGACGTTTATGCCAGCGCCAACGACTGGCTCCTCAACCAGGTGTTGAAACAGGAGTGGGGATTCAAGGGGCTGGTGATGTCCGATTGGGGTGCCTCGCACGCCACCACCGACGTGGCCCGTGGCCTGGACCTGGAGATGCCCAGCGGCGAGAACCTCAACCTGAAAAAAATTCAGGTGGCCATCACCAACGGCACGGTTTCGGTGACGAACGTGGATAACGCGGTGCACCGCATCCTTCGCACCTTCTTTGCGCAAGGCTGGCTGGACGCGGGCTGGCAGCCCGTGAACCATGATCTGTCCCTGGATTCACCGGCCTCGGCCAAAACCGCGCTGGCCATCGCGGAGGAGGCCATTGTGCTTTTGAAAAATGACCACCACACCCTCCCGCTCGACCGCGCGAAGGTGAAGACGATTGTGGTGGTCGGCCCGAACGCGTCGTCGCCGGACGGCGTCGTGCCGGCCAACATCGGCGGCGGCGGGAGCGGCGAGGTCAACCCGTTCACCAGCCGGATTCCCGAAGCGCGGTATCTCGATGGCATCACCAAAGCGGCCGGCCGCGGCGTCAAAGTCATGCACATCTCGATGCCGGAACCTTCCGAGGAAGAGGCGCTGACCCCGCTGGCTTTCGCGCGTACTTCTCCCGCCGGCGAGCCGGGCCTGACCCTCTCCGTGGAGGTCACGGGCAGCAACGCACCGGTTCAAATCGCTTCCTCCGTCCAGAGAAACCTCAATGTCACATGGCAGCCGGGCCAGTTGCCATTTGGTGTGCCCACCAACCGTGACGCCACGTTCACCTGGAGCGGAATCCTGACGCCGCCGCAAGCTGCGGATTATCAAATTGCCGCCACCGTCAATGCGGTTGTCACCATCGACGGCCAGACCGTCGCCCCGGGCACGATCCAGCATCTCGCGGCGAACAAACCCGTGCCCATTCGCATCAAGGCAAGTTTGCGCGCTAATCCATCCGCTGGCCGGGGACGCCGCGGCGGTGGCGGGTTTGGCTGGCGCGGAGGTCCCGGCGGCGAACGCGTCCTCCGCGTGGCGTTGACCGATCTCACCGCCCTCAAAAACGCCGACGCCGTCATCGCGTGCGTCGGGTTGAACCGCAATGTGGAAAGCGAAGGCCGGGACCGTCCGTTTGAGCTTCCGAAAATTCAGCAACAACTGATCAAGTCCGTGTCGGCGCTCAATCCGCATGTCATTGTGATCAACAACAGCGGCGCCGGCGTGGGAATGAGCGCCTGGGCCAAGGGCGCGGCGGCCATTCTGCAGGCGTGGTATCTCGGACAGGAAGGCGGCGTCGCCATCGGCGAAGTGCTCTTCGGGGACGTCAATCCGAGCGGCCATCTCGCCTCCACGTTTGACACACATTTCGAGGACAACCCGGCTTTCCCGTATTATCCGGGAAAAAAGGTCAGCGGTACGAATTATCCCGTTGAACCTTATACCGAGGGCATCTTCTACGGTTACCGTGGCTATGATCAGGCGGGCAAGAAGCCGATGTTTCCGTTCGGTTTTGGATTGAGTTACACTACTTTCCGGGTTGGCAACCTGAAAGTCGGGAAGGCGGGAACCAACGTGACGGTGGCCGTGGACGTGAAGAACACCGGAAATCGCGCCGGAACTGAAGTGGTCCAAATTTATGTGGGAGAGCGAAATTGTCCAGAGCCGAGGCCCCTGCGTGAGCTGAAGGGATTCAGCCGGGTGATGCTTAATGCCGGGGAGACCAAGCGCGTCGAGATCACCCTGCCGCGCGAGGCGTTCGCCTACTGGAGTTCGACCACAAAAGATTGGAAGATGGACGCGGGCAACCAATTCACCATCGAGGCCGGTGTTTCCGAGCGCGACATCCGCGCCCAGAAAACGCTGAAAGTATTCTAGCGGCGGGTGGAACAAACCGGGGTGCGTTGCTTGGGGATGCCGTTGGCGAGCCGGCTTCTTCCCTCATCCGGCCACCTTCTCGCATCCGATGGGCGAAGGGCATGCAGGCCGGCGCACTGGCCGCGTTGATCGGCACCGGCCGCGTATCATATAAACTGACGACAATCTTTTTGGCGGGTTTAGGTTAGAATACTACTATTGAGCATCACCATTTCCATCGTTGAGGACGATGCGCCGGTCCGAGGCGTTTTGACCGAGTGGATCCGGGGCGCCGATGGCTTCAAGTGTGTCGGCGTCCATGAAAACGCCGAGGTCGCGCTGGCCGCGCTGCCGCAGGAAAAGCCTTCCGTCGTCCTGATGGACATCAACATGCCCGGCATGAGCGGCATCGAATGTGTCCGCCGGCTCAAGCCGCAGATGCTGGGCACGCAATTCATGATGCTCACGGTGTATGAGGACCCGGATCATATTTTCAAGGCGTTGTCGTCCGGCGCCAGCGGCTATATGCTCAAGCGCACGCCGCGCGCCGAGTTGCTGGCCGCGGTCAAGGATGTTCACGCCGGCGGCTCGCCGATGAGCAGCAACATCGCGCGCAAGATCGTCCAGTCATTCCAGCGGTTCAACAGCGTCTCGCCCGCCGAGCCGGACAACCTCTCGCCGCGCGAACGTGAGGTGCTGGAACTGCTCGCTCGCGGCTATCTTTACAAGGAAATCGCCGAGTCGCTGCACATCAGCGTGCCGACGGTCAACACGCACATCCGCCGCATCTACGAAAAACTGCATGTGCGTTCGCGTTCGCAGGCCGTCGCCAAGTTCACGCACATTCCCAACGCCACCGTCGCCGAATGAAGGACGCTTCCGGTTGTTTTGCGGCGGGATTGGTCGGGCAAAAATTTTAACCATGTAAAAGGTGGTAAAGTTTTTCACGTTTTGCGGGTCGCCGTTAGTCCGCGCGAAACCTGTGAAAAAAATTAGCGCCAGTTTTTAAGTGCGAGACTCCCACATCATGAAAATCAAAACATTAGCGGCCATCACTCTGGCGGCGGGCAATTTCGTTGCCTTGGCCCAAACCAATCAGTCGGCGGACGACTGGCAGCCGGCACCCTCCAACATGCCGGGCCAGCCGTATCCCCAGGTCAATTCCGAAGGCCGCGTCCGGGCCCGCCTTCAGGCATCCCAGGCCCAGAGTGTTCAACTCAACATTAGCGGCGTAAAATTTCCGATGACCAAGGACACGAACGGCGTGTGGACTGGCGATTCGACGCCGCAAGACCAGGGCAATCACTATTACGGGCTGGTGGTGGATGGCGCCGAGGTGCCGGATCCGAACGGCGCGTTTATTTTTGGCTCCGGCGGGTGGCGCACCGACGTGGAAATTCCCGCCGCCGATCAGGATTTTTACGCGCTGAAGAACGTGCCGCATGGCCAGTTGCGGGAGCTGCTCTATTTCGGCAAAACCAGCAGCACGACCCGTCGCTGCTATGTCTATACGCCGCCCGATTATGACAAGAAACCGGGCAAGCGTTTCCCGGTGCTTTATTTGCTGCACGGCTACAATGAAAATGAAACCGGCTGGGGCCATCAGGGCCGCGCCGGCCTGATCATGGACAACTTGATCGCCGAGGGCAAAGCCAAGCCTTTCATCATCGTGATGGAAAACAGCGCCATAAATCTCCCTCCCGGCTTCGTTCCTCATGGCCCGCCGCCAGCGGGCGGTCCGCCGCGCGGCGGCGGACGCGGCATGTTTGACTTCAGCCCCTTTGAGCACGCATTGCTGAAGGACGTGATTCCGTTCATTGACGCCAATTTCCGCACCCTCGCCGATCAACCGCATCGCGCCCTGGCCGGTCTCTCGATGGGCGGCATGCAGACCCGCGCCATCGCGCCGGCGCACCTCGACACTTTTTCTCACATCGGCATTTTCAGCGGCGGCAGCATCGGCACCAACGATATCACCGACCTGAAGGCCTTCAAACAGAAGGTCAAGGTTGTGTTCGTCAGCTACGGCAGCCGTGAGCACGGCGCGGCCGGCCAAGCCGACGTCGCGGCGCTGAAGGCCGCGGGCGTCAACAGCGTCTTTTACGAATCGCCGGACACGGCTCACGAATGGCAGACTTGGCGGCGGAGCCTGCATGAATTCGCGCCGTTGCTATTCCAAAAAAAATAAGGTCTTCGCCGACCAAACATTTCGAAGGTGGCGACGAACGGTGTCTGGAAAATCTGGCTCAAGCCGATGAAGCCGAACGCCACGCCGCAGACGTTGACGTTGGCCGGCGACACGACGAGCGTCATCACCAACAGCCCGTCCGGTCGGTTCCCGCTGAAAACTTCGATGCGGGGATTGACCATTGGATTGCCAAGGCGGCTGGCGGTTGAGATTTTTGGAGATTTTTGGCGGCTTGAGACCCAAAACGTCGCATTGTCTATTGAAGGCCATGAGCAAAGCTATGACAGAAAAGGTGGAGCAAATTTTTGCTTCCGCTCTTGAAATTGAGGCCAAGGAGGATCTGAAGGCCTTCCTTGACCGTGCCTGTCAGGGAGACGAGCGGGTGCGCGCGGCAGTGGAGGACATGCTGGCCCTGCGTCCGCAGCTCGACAAAATGTTTCCGGAAGGCGGGGTGGTGTTTACTTTGACTAAAGATATTACCGATGCTTCGCCAGGGCCGGAATAACCCCTTTTAATCCCCGGCTTGGAATGTTAGGTTGAGTTCAACGACCTATGAGTGAGATTACCCTGATGCTTGAAGCCATCAAGCGGGGCGAAAATCAGGCTTCGGAACAATTGTTGCCGCTGGTCTATGAGGAGTTGCGCCGGTTGGCGGCGTCGCGCATGGCCCAGGAATCCGCCGGGCAGACGTTGCAGCCCACGGCGCTGGTGCATGAGGCGTGGCTGCAGCTGGTCGGCGAAGGCGGTCGGTCGTGGCAAAACCGCGCGCACTTCTTCGGCGCGGCGGCGGACGCGATGCGGCGCATCCTGATTGACAAGGCGCGGCGGAAATCGCGGTTGAAGCATGGCGGCGGTCAGTCGCGGCTGAACATTGAAGATTTGGAACTGGCTGAAACCACCCCGGACGACAACATCCTGCTGATCAATGACGCGCTGGAGCGACTGGAAAAAGAGGATCCCGAACAGGCGCGGGTGGTGGTGTTGAAATTCTTTGGCGGCCTGACCAATCTGGAAGTGGCGGAGAACCTGGGCATCGCCGAGCGCACCGTGGACCGCCATTGGGCCTGCGCCAAGGCGCGGCTGTTCCGCTGGATACGGTCTTGATCCAAGATGCCTGTATTATGGCGGACAAAGTCTTCTGACCGCGCGTGATTTAGATGAGCTTCCAAGCATGAACTCAGCGAAACAAATGGAAGACGCGGTGTTTTTCACCGCGTTGAACCTCTCCGATCTGGAGCAGCGAAAGTTGTTTTTGGATCAGGCCTGCGCGGGCAATCCCGAACTGCGGGCGGCGGTGGAGGAGTTGCTTTCCGCGCAGGGAAATGCCGAGCACTTTTTTGCGAAAGGAGCTTCCGCGTTCAACCTGCCGGCCGATGAGATCCCGTCGGCGCTAAAGGAAGGCATCAGCGAAAAAGTTTTTCTGGATGAACCGATCGGCACCAGGGTCGGCCCTTACAAGCTGCTCCAAAAACTCGGCGAAGGCGGCTGCGGGGTGGTTTACATGGCGGAACAGGAGAAACCGGTTCGCCGCCGGGTGGCGCTGAAAGTCATCAAGCTGGGGATGGACACGAAGAATGTCATTGCGCGGTTCGAGGCGGAGCGGCAGGCGCTGGCGCTGATGGATCATCCGAATATCGCGCGGGTTTTGGATGCCGGGGCGACGGAAACCGGTCGTCCGTATTTTGTGATGGAATTGGTGCGCGGGGTGAAGATCACTGAATACTGCGATGCGAATAATTTCGACACGCGGCAGCGGCTGGAGCTGTTCATCCAAGTCTGCCACGCCCTCCAGCACGCGCACCAAAAAGGCGTCATTCACCGGGACATCAAGCCGTCGAACATTCTGGTGACGCATCACGACGGTGTGCCGGTGCCCAAGGTGATTGATTTCGGGATTGCGAAGGCGATTGAAGGCAAGCTCACGGAGCAAACGCTGTTCACGGCTTACGAGCAGCTCATCGGTACGCCGGCTTACATGAGCCCCGAACAGGCCGAGTATAGCGGACTGGACGTGGACACGCGGAGCGACATCTATTCGCTCGGCGTCTTGCTCTATGAATTGCTCACCGGCAAGACGCCGTTCGACCATAAGGAAATGATGCAATCCGGCGTCGAGGGCATGCGGCGCACCTTGCGGGAAACGGAGCCGCAGCGGCCGTCGGGTATTTTGACGACACTGCACGGGACGGAGCTGACGGCGACCGCCGCGCATCGGCACTCCGACCCGCCGAAGTTGATTTCCTTGTTGAAAGGCGACCTGGACTGGATTGTGATGAAGGCGTTGGAAAAGGATCGGACGCGACGTTATGAAACCGCGAACGGGTTGCTGATGGACGTGGAGCGGTATCTGAACAATGAGCCAGTGGTGGCGCGTCCGCCGAGCCAGCTGTATCGCTTTCAGAAGCTGGTGCGCCGGAACAAAATTGTTTTCATCTCCGGCGGACTGGTGTTTTTGTCACTGCTGGCGGGCTTGGGATTGTCCACCTGGCTTTTTATTCGTGAGCGCGAGGCGCGCCATGAACAGATGATGATGCGCGAAAAGGCGGAGAGTGCGGAGCAGCGCGCCGAGGCCAGGGAAAAAATAAATCAGGCGGCGATTTATGTGCATCAGGGAAATTTCGACGAGGCCGGCACGCTGCTGGGGGAGGTGAAATCGCCGCTGCCCAAACCCAGTTACGACGGCGTATTGGCCTATCGCACCGTGGGCGAATGGCTGGCGCTGCAAGGCCGGTGGGATGAGTCTGCCAAGCGCTATCTCGGTCTGATGGAAATTGACAAGCTGGACAAGTGGGGCGCGGTGACGATTGATTATCAGGCCTGTGGCGTGGTGCTGATGGAAAGCCGCCAGTTGCGGGAATATGAGGCTTTTTGCCGGGCTTCGGTTGACAGTTTTGCCACGACCACCAATGGCGACGCTGCCGGGCGCGTTCTGAAAACGTGCCTGCTGTTGCCGCCGGACGCAAATTTGTTGCGGCATATGCAACCGCTCGGCGACGCGGCGGAGAAATATTTCCGAAGCTTGGGACCGCAGCAACTCTGGACCTGGTCGGCCGTCCCGGTGGGTCTATGGCAATACCGCACCGGCAATTTTGACAAAGCGATCGAAAGCTGCCGCCGGTGTCTGAACGAAAAAGACAAGACGAGCGCGCAAAACGCGAGCCTTCGCCTCATTTTGGCGATGTCCATTTACCAAAACGGCGCCGCGATGGCCGCCCACGCTCATCTGGGCCAGGCCAGGGAGACCATTGACGCCAGGTTCAACAAGGGGATTGAACGCGGCGACGACACAAATGGGCATTGGTATGACTGGGTTTTTACCCGCCAGCTATTGCGCGAGGCGCAGGCTTTGATGGCCGGCGATTCAGACGGGAAAGCTGGGCAAGGAGTGATTTCCCGGTGAAATAAAAGTCTTTAGTCTTAATAGTCTTCCGCCAGCCAGGAAACAACGCTGGCGTTTTTTTTGGCGGACTTCCAGGTGGATTGGCGCGTGTATGAGTGTAGCCCTAATGTTTAATCACCACCAAGGTCATTTACGCGAAGAGATTCTCTCTGTTGCTGGTGTGTGGTTGTTGGGGTATGTCGATTGAAGAAACCCCAGTTCAAGTCAATAGCCGATGCCAACAGCCATGAGGCCATCCCCGTCCAGTCACCCAGCCGGCTTTACCCTCGCAATCCCAACCCCATGAAAACCCCCATGAAAAAATCAGTCGTAAATCTGTTCGGCGCCCTTGCCTTTGTGGCGCTGTCAACTGTCTCCGTCCAGGCCGCCGGGACGGACACCTGGGTCGGCAACACCGACGCGAACTGGAACACCGCCGGCAACTGGACCACGTCCGGCGGCAGCACGCCGCCCGCCAATGGCGACTCGTTGGTGTTTGGCGCGGCGGGGTCGTCCGGCACGTCGTTAAACAACAACATCACCAGCCTGTTGCTCAACAAGCTTACCTTCAACAGCGGCGCGAGCTCGTTCACCTTTGGTGGCAATACTTTCACGCTCGGCGGCGGCATTGATGCCAGTGCGCTGACCAGCGGCACCATGACGTTCACCCCCACGATCACCATCGGGAATGGCTTTCAGAGATGGAAAGTCGGGGCTGGAGCCACTCTCGCCTTCGGCAGTCTCGGCTCCGGCGCTGATGCCACTGACTTATACACCCCAAACGGAGCGGTGACGATTATATCAGGCGCCGGCACTGTTAAAACGACCACTGCCGATGGGTGGGGTTGGCGCGGTGGTTCTGTGAGTGGCACCGGGCCGCTCGGGCCGGGGATGGTGATTGACAATGGCAACAACACCTATGACTGGGCGAGCGTTGGAAACCAAACCTCTGGAACAAGCCGCACGATTGTGGCTGCCACCTACACAACGGCGCCAGGCGGTTCGGACTCGCACAACGTGAAAGTTACGAGCAATACCACCGTGAGCGAAAATAACGCATGGGCCTCCCTTTTGGTAACTGGTTCCACCCTGACGGTTAACGGCACAGTGCTCAATCTTGATACGGGCATGATTCTGGAAAATGGCGGCACGGTCGCTGGCAGCGCGCCGGTTCAGTCCGACAATACCGACGGGCTATACATCTATGTGCCCGATACCGGCACGATCAGTTCAGTCATTCGAGATAACGGTGTTAAAAAACTCTACAAAGCCGGCCTGGGGACTTTGACTTTATCCGGGGCGAACAGCTATACCGGCAACACCGTCATTTACGAAGGCACGATCGCGGTGGGGTCCGGGATAGCTGGAACTGCCGGTGCTCATATTTCTAGTAACTTGGGTGATATTGGCTCTGGTCAAAGTCGCACCATCACCATCAATAACGGCGGCAATCTTACATTCACTGGTGGCAATGTCTTTGGTTATGATACTGCTACGCTTTCGACAGTTACCCTTGTTGTGAATCAAGGCGGTGTTTTCCAAACTGGACCAACCTCGGGCACTGGATATTTTAGCAAAATTGGGCCAGTAACTCTTAATGGAGGGACTATCTCAGTCGGAAACGGGGATAGCGGATATAAGGGGGCTCTGGCCTTGCTTGGGACGGTTACAGTGGGCGGGAGCACACCTTCTACGATCGGAATTCTCTCCGGGGCGTCGACGTTCGATGTGGTTAATCTTGGCCAAAGCAACCCTGGTATCAGTTCAGGCACTTTTAATGTTGCGGATGTGACGGGCGATTCAGGAGCGGATCTGACTGTTTCCGCGGGACTGGCTAACCAAGCGAATGCATCAGCGGCTAGTAGTATCACCAAGACTGGCGCTGGCACCATGGTCCTCTCCGCCGCGAACACCTACACCGGCAGCACCACCATCAGTGCCGGCACGCTGCAACTTGGCGCCGGCGGTTCTTTGGCCAACACGGCGATTGCCTTGAGCGGCACCGGCGCATTGGCCGTCAAGCCGGGCAGCGGCACCACCATCAACGCGGGCAGCACCGGCGCGGGTTCTGCGGGGGCAACCTTGAATTTGGGCGGGCAGACGTTTGACATGGGTGACAGCGCCACTAGCACCTTTAATCTTCAACAAAATACCAGCTTTGCCAGCACCGCGCTGACGATAGCGACTGGCGCGACCTTGAAATTTGACCTCGGTGGCACCACCACCGCCGCCGACTTGCTGGCGGTGACCAAAGCGGCGTCGGTGTCTGGCACGGTCAACGTCACGGTCAACACCATCGGTTCGACGGCCTTGGCACCTGCCACCTACAACATCATCACTGCGGCTTCGGGCTTGAGCGGCACGTGGCAGTTCACCGCCGGTGGCACCGCACAGACGGTGACGCTTGGCGGTGTGCGTTCCAACATTCATCTGAACAACTCCAGCACGGCGGTTTCGCTGACAGTCGCCAATGCCTACGCGGTCACTTACAATGGCAATGGCAACACTGGCGGCAGTGTGCCAACCGACAGCACTTCCTATGATTCCGGGGCGTCCGTGACGGTGGCAGCGGCCGGATCATTGACCAAGACAGGCTATACTTTTAATGGCTGGAATACGCAGGCCAACGGCTCCGGCACGGCCTACAGTGCCGGTGGCAGTTTCAACATCTCCTCCGACACCACGCTCTATGCGCAGTGGGCGCTCGCTTCCGCCACCATTACCACGTCATCAACCTTCCCCGGAGCCGTCAGCACGACTTACGGCACGGCTTCAAGTCCGCAGAGTGTTGCGGTTTCGGGTGCCAACCTGACCGCCAACATCACGGCCACCGTGACGACGAGCGGTTTGGAGATTTCCAGCGATGGCTCGACCTGGGGCACCACCGCCACTTTCACCCAGACCGGCGGCAGCGCGAGCGGCACGTTGTATGTCCGCCTCGCGACCAACGCCCCGGTGTCGGGCAGTTACAATTCTCAAATTGTCAGTCTGGCCAGCACGGGGGCTTCGACTGTCAATGTGTCCACGACTGCCAGTGGCAACACGGTGGGCGCGAAAACCGTGACCGTGACCGGGGCCGTGGCGCAGAGCAAAATGTTTGATGGCGGCACGGCGGCAACCCTCACCGGCACATTGAGCGGTGTGGTCAATAGTGACAACGTCACCTTGGTCGGCATGGGCACTTTCTCCAGTTCGGCGGTGGGCGGTCCTTACACGGTGACTTCCACCTCCACGTTGGGCGGCACGGCCGCAGGCAACTACACCCTGACGCAGCCCACGGGATTGACCGCCTCCATTTTGAGTTCGGCGGTCTGGACCAACACGGTGAGCGGCCTGTCTTGGAGCACAGCGGCGAACTGGTCAAACAGCATCGTTGCCACCAACGTCGGCAATACGGCGGACTTCAGCCAGGTGGACATCACAGCGGACACCACGGTCAATCTCGATCAAAACTACACCATCGGCAATCTGGTGTTTGGCAACACCGATTCGAGTCCGAACGCCAACTGGATTCTGGCCAACAACACGCTGACGCTGGCAGGCACGACGCCCACCGTCACCGTCGGCTCGCTGGGCACCGGCAAGGGTGCCACCATCAGCTCGGCCATCGCGGGCACTTCTGGTTTGACCAAGACGGGCAACGGCACGCTGACGCTTTCCGGCGCGAACACCTACAGCGGTGCCACGACGATCAGCACGGGCACGCTCTCGCTGGCCAATGCGACTGGAGCGGGGACAAGCGCCGTTGCGGTCAACAGCAGCGGCACACTCGTTCTTGGGGACAACGCTACCTATGCCAACGCGGTGACTGGTTCGGGAAATGTGAAGTTCATCTACGATACGACTGGCAATGAAATTACCCTGAATAGTTTGAGTGGTTTTACCGGAACGGTTGAGTTGTCTCTTAGCGGTGCCAACACGGGAGGCAAATTGCGGGGTAACAATCCCACTTGGAGCGGCACGTCCTCGCTGATTATTGATAATGGCACGCAAATTTACATGAACGGTAACGCGACGTTTGCGAACATCCAAGTCAGCGGAACCGGCAATAACGAAAACCGTGGAGCGATTCGCGCGCAATCAGGCACGCTCGCCGGCCCCATCTCGCTCATGGCTGACACCACCATCGGCACGGAAGGCGGCACCATCTCCGGCAATATCTCCAGCGGTGCCAGCGGCACTCAAATTTTGACGTTGGGAACAGCCAATTCGACCGGGAATTTAACTTTGAGTGGCATCCTTGGTGGCGGCACCGGCACGATTGCCTTGACCAAGACCCAAGGCGGCACAACCACCATGAGCGGTGTGAACACCTACACCGGCGGCACGACGATTGGCGCCGGCACCTTGCAGCTTCAGAACAATTCAGCGGTGCTGAATGGCAGCGAGCTGGGAACTGGCAACGTCACGAACAATGGCGGCACCTTGTATTTTTTCCCTTCTGGTTCATCCGCTGCGGTTGGCTATGCGCAAAGTTTTGTGCTCAATGGCGGCACGATTTCCAGTGAAGACGGCTTTCCTCGGCTGGCCACCGGCGCAAGCGCCACGATCAACGTGACCGGCTCGACCACGTTGCAACGCAAATGGGGACACGTCACCGGCAAGTATTTGGCGATGGATGGTATTCTGCAAGGTTCGTCGCCGTTGACGCTGCAAGGCTTTGGCGGTGCCGCTGGCGAGGGTGCAGCCATTTGGATTAACAACGCCAACAATACTTACAGCGGCACGATCACCGTCAGCGCAAACACGGGCACCGGCGGTTTTGCCATGGTGGCTGGCACCAACAACGCCTTGCAATTTGCGAACATCAATCTGGTTGGCACTGCTCCCGGCTCGGATACAACAGTTCAGAAAGGTGGTGTTCAGTTTGCGTCCGGGGTTACGGCGCCAGTGCTCGGCTCGCTCGCTGGCAGTGGAAACATTACTCTTACAGATCTGGCCGGGACTCCCGCCGCAGTCGCTTTGACTGTGGGTGGCAACGGCGGTTCCCAGACCTTTTCCGGCGTTTTGAGCGGGGCGGGAAGCCTCACCAAGTCCGGTGCGGGCACGCTGACGCTCTCCGGCGCGAACACCTACACCGGTGCGACGACGGTCAGCGGCGGCGAGTTGGCTATTAACACGGGCTGGAATTATAACGGCAACATTAGCGTCGCCAGCGGTGCCACGTTGAGTTCGACGGCGGGCAATACCTTTGGAAATCCGCCCACGGGAACGTGGACCATCGCTGGAACGCTCAAAGCGAACAGCACTTCCTTCACCGTCTTTGTGCTGCCGGCCAACGTAACCCTGAACAACGGAGCCCTGACCAGCCTTGCAACCGATACCAGCGCCTGGGGCGCCATGGACGTCAATGCAACCAGCACGATCATCACCGCGAACGGTTCCGCGAACACGATTAGCGCGGTTAACATCGGACTGGAGAAAGCGCTGACCTTCAATACGCCGCTTTCGACCGACGCTCTTGCCGTCTCGTCGATCCTTGGGACAAGCAGCGCCAATGCTCAGGGCGTGACGAAAAACGGTCTTGGCACGCTGACGCTCTCCGGCGGAAACACCTACACCGGCAACACGACGATCAGTGCGGGCACGCTGGCTTTGACTGGCAGCGGCTCGCTGGCCAGTTCGGCAAACATCATCATTGCGGGTGCCACCTTCGACGTGTCGGCCTTGTCCTCCACCTTCGCGCTGGGTTCCGGCAAGACGCTCATTGCAACCAATTTTGCGACCGGCACGATTGCTGGTAATTTGAGTCTGGCTTCTGGCGCGCTCGCGTTGAACTACACCAACGGCACGCCGTCATTGAATGTGACCAATGGCACGCTGGCCTTCAATGGCAACGCCGTCACGGTGGCGGTGGCTGGCTCGCTGCCGCACGGCATCTACAAACTCATTTCCACCAACTCCGGCGGCCTGGTGTCCGGCACCTTGCCTGCCTCGGTGACGGTCAATGGCATTGGCACGGCCAGCGGTTCCTTGAGCATCTCCAACGGTGAGTTGTACCTGACCGTGAACCATCCGCCGGTGGCGGGCAACGCGACCTACACGCGGAACGCGGGCATCTACTCCATGCGCCTGATCGTCAGTGACCTGCTGACCAACGTGACGGACGCCGACAGCGACACCATCACGCTGGTCTCCGTGGGCACCAGCACCAACGGCGTGATTGTCAGCCTGTCGGGCACGAACCTGCTGAACTACTACAACACGAACAACGTGAACGACCAGTTCAGCTACACCGTCACCGACGGCTTTGGCGGGACAAACACGGGTCTGGTCAGCATCGTGGTGAGCAACGCGGCGACCGGGCAGATCACCGGCCAGTTCACGTCATTCACCGGCAACGTGGCCAACCTGACGTTCCACGGCATCCCGAATTACAGCTACATCACCGAGCGCTCGACGAACCTGACCGACTGGGTGGACGTGGTTACGAACAGCGCGGCGACCAACGGCGTGATCAGTGTCACCGATTCATTTGGCGACCTGGGCAACGTGCCGCCGGCCTCGGCGTATTACCGGCTGAAGTGGCAGCCGTGAGCGAGAACTTCGGTGGCGGTTTTGGGTTCCGCCACCGTGGGGGAAGTGGAGGTGCTATTGGGTTGGCACCCCCACTTCAAATTTTAAAAGTCAGAAACACGACCGAAAGAACAACACATGAAACGTAATGCAATCTTGACCGCCCTGCTGCTGGCCGCCGCGCCTGTTTGGGCGCAGACCATCGTCACCACCAGCTACACCAACAGCACGCCGGCCGGCATCCTTGACGGCAACCCGGTGGGCGTGACGGAGCTGTTTACCGTCAGCGACCTCTCCGGTTCCATCACCAACGTGCAGGTGACGCTGGACATCACCGGCGGGTTCAACGGGGATCTCTATGCTTATCTGGTCAGCCCGCAGGGGCAGATGGCCGTGTTATTGAACCGGCCCGGTGTGGACGGGAGCAATCCCTCTGGCTATGGCAATGCCGGCTTCAACCTCACGCTGGACGGCTTGGCGACGAACGACATCCACTATTACCAAAGCGGGAGCTACACGCTGACCAGCGGGCAGTTGACGGGAACGTGGGCAGCGGACGGGCGGAATATTGACCCGCAATCGGCGGGGAGTGTGTTTGCCAGCACGCTGCCGACGGCGGGCTTGAACCTTTACAGTGGCTTGAGCGGCGGAGGCGTGAACGGGACGTGGAGCTTGTTTATCGCGGACCTGGTTGGCGGCGGTAGCAGCCCGACGCTCAACGCGGCGGTCCTGACCATCATGACCGTGCCGGAACCGCAGACGTGGGTGATGCTCGGCGGTGGCTTGGCGATGCTTTGCCTGTGCCGAAGCTGGCGCAATTTACAATAAATGATTGTTTTGTATACGACGGCATATTCTGCCAGTGACGCCCCAAAGACATCAAATATGTATAAGAGCCGGTCTGAAAACTCCGAGGGGTGCGGCGGCGAGGGGTTTTGGCTGTGGCCAAGGCGGCGAGGTCGGAGCATCCCCGCAGCGGGCTGTGACGACCGAGCCAACGCCGGCCACGGACAAAAGACCCGCCGCCCGGAGGGTTTTCGCGCCAACGACCGCCTGGCTTCGTTGCTCTTCAGTCGAAGACCCCCAGGGACATTCTCCTTCGTCGCGCCTCGCCTTCCAGCCTTTTGCCCAATAACAGCGCTCCTCGGAGTTTTCAGACCGGCTCTAAAGGGCTATACCTTCTAAGCTGGAACCGTTTTTTGTACCACGAAACCCACGAAAATATAACGAAGTAACCTTTGAAGTTTTCCAAACTGCGCTCACCAGTGGGTGCGTGTCGGTTGCCAGCGGTCCATCCGCAGGACTTGTCTGGCTTTCGTGTGTTTGGTGTGTTTCGTGGTTAACTGCCATGGCTGAATCCCGCTGTTCCCGACGGTTGCAAATCATCAGTTTTTTTTGGCGGACTTCCAAGTGGATTGGCGCGTGTTTAACTGAAGCCCCAATGTTTAACCGCCACCATGGCCATTTACGTGACGAGATTCTCTCTCGGTTGCAGTGGCCTGTGGTCGTTGGGGTGTCTTGAGTGAAGAAAGTCCAGTTCAAGTAAATAGCTAGCCTATATCAACAGCCATGAAACCCTCCCCATTCAGTCAACCCAGCTGGTTTTGCTCTCGCAATCCCTACCGATCCAAAACAGTCATGAAACAATCAAATCTATTGATTAAAGCCTTGGCCGCTGTCGCGTTGCTGGGGATTTCAAGCCCACTCGGCTTTGCTGCCTCCACCAATACTTGGGTGGGCGGTTCCGGCAATAACTTCAGTACCACGGCAAATTGGTCCTACTCGTCTGGTTCCGGGCCGCTGGCAAGCGGCGATTCATTGATATTTGGCTCGACGGGGAGTACCACGCCAAACAATGACGAAACGGCATTTTCATTCAACAGCATTACGTTTACCAATACTGCCCAAGCATACACCGTTGGCGGCAATGGTCTGACTTTGAACGGAACGCTGGCGGACAACGCCAGTGTGGATGAAACCATTAATTTTGGGATTACACTCGGTTCTGTTGGCGGCACGTTGATCCAAAATACCGTTAGCGGCCATACGCTGGCTTTGGGAACCTTGACCCATACTGCTGGCAATGGTAGCACGGTCAACTTCACGACCACCGGGGCAATCAGTACCACGACCACGGACAACAACGGCATGATCGGTGGCTGGGCGGTGATTGACAACGGCAACAACACCTATAGCTGGGCGCACAGTGGCAGCAGCGGTGCCAACAACATTACGGCGGCGACCACCACCACCACCGCGTCATCAACCGCGAACTGGGCGCCTACGGCTGTTCAAACGATTGGGAATACCACGGTCAACTCATTGATTGAGGTCGCTGACGTCAAAGTCAACAATGCCACAACGCTTACCATTGGCAGTGGTGGAATGATTTTCCAGGGTGCTAATTTCTGGCTACAGCCTGCTTCGGGCAGTGCCTCGGTTAACAGTGGTCTGGCCAGTGGGGAACTCTTTGTTCATACCCCCAATGCCGCTAACACTGACACGCGAATTACTCTGAAGGTCGTGGACAATGGTGCGACGCCGGTGATCCTCGTCAAGAACGGCCCGGGCTATCTGCGTCTGGATGGTGTAAATACCTATTCTGGCGGAACGATGATCAATGCGGGCCTTCTCACCATCGGCAGTGCCGGTTCGTTGGGCAGCGGCAGCTATTCGGCGGGCATTAGGAACAACGGAAGCTTCGTTTACAACAGTTCGGCGGCGCAAACTTTGTCCGGCGCAATTTCAGGAACCGGTGCCGTGACCGAAAGTGGTGCCGGCACGCTGACGCTTTCCAGTGCGAACACCTACAGCGGCGGAACGACGATCACCGGGGGCACGTTGTCGGTGGGGAATAACAACGCGCTGGGCAGCGGGGCGGTCACGTTTACGGGCGGTTCATTGTCGGACTCCACCGCCGTGACGATTCCCAACAACTTCTCTGCAACGGGCGGCGGCACGTTCAATGCATCGGGGGGAACCATGGTTCTCAACGGAAATATCACCGGGGGTGGTTCTATAGCCTTGACCTCGGCCAACAAGATTACCCTTGCGGGAATCAATAGCTTCGCGACCAATGGCGGCAACTTGGGCGTAAACGCCGGTGCTGGTGGCGTGGATATTACCGGCTCCACGACCGTGGGGAGCGGGAATAGCGTTGCAAACAGCGGTTACATGAATGTTTCCGGAACCACTACGATCACCGTGCAATCGGGTGGCTCGTTGAGTGTTTTCGGCACCTTGAATGCTACTGTTCCCGGGGGCATCGTGGGTCAGAATGCAGCGGGAACAAGTACGCTGTTGGTGAACGGGGGAAGTGTCACCTTCGGCGGCAACATGGGCCTGGCCTTCGGCAACAATGTCAACACCGCCATCGGCGTGCTGACGATTACCAATAATGGTATGGCGACTATCAGCGCCGGCAGCACGACGCTTCAGGATCAGCGGAATTACATCGCCATGGGGCGTGACAATGCGACGGGCATCATCAATCTTGCTCCCGGCACGCTGGCGTCCGGGCGGCAGTTCGTGCGCGACGGCAGCAGCGGCGGCACGGCGGGTGCAGGTGTGGCCACCTTCAATTTTAACGGCGGCAAGCTTCAGGCTCTGGCCAACCAGACCGCCGGCAATGGCTGGTTTGAAACCGCCGCCAGCGGCAACTTCCAGGTCGTTACCACCACGATCATGGACGGCGGCGCGATCATTGATCCCAACGGTTTTACTGTGAACATCAACACCGTCCTCGCCCACGGCGGCGTGGCGGCGACGGATGGCGGTCTGACGCTGACCAATTCCAGCGGCACCGGCATTTTGACTCTCGGCGGCGCTTCGACTTACACCGGGCCGACGATCGTGAACGGCGGCATCTTGAAAGTCACCGGCAACGTGCCGACGGCCACGACTGTCAACCCCGGCGGCGCAATCGGCGCGTCGAGCGGTACGTTCGGCGCTTTGGTCACTTTGGCGGCCGGCAACTCCGCCGTCAATCAGCAGGATGGCGCGGCCGCCACCACGACCTTTGCCAACGGGCTGACCTTGAACAATGGCAACGTCCTTGCCTTTGACCTGGGTTCTTCTTCGGACCTGATTTCCGTCGGCGGCACGTTCACGCATAACGGCACGGCCGCGATCAATCTCGCTGCCATTAGCGGCTTTTCCGCCACCACTTACACCTTGATCACGGGCGCGAGCATCACAGCCACCAACGGCTTTGTTCTCGGCAGCGTGCCGGCTGGTTTTTCGGGCACGCTGGTTTCCGATGGTGCTAATTTGCAGGTGGCCTTGACGCAAAACGCCCCGAGCGTCGCGTTCTGGAAGGGCGATGTGGACAATAAATGGAGCAGCGTCACCGGCGGCAATAATTCCAATTGGGCGACCGATTCTTCTGGTGCCACGGACACGGTTGTGCCGCCGAGCACGCCGACCGCCGTTACCTTTGCGGCCACGGGCGCGGCCAACTTCAGCACCGTTCTCGGTGCGAACTTCGTGATCAATGACCTGACGCTTTCCACCGCGAATAACGTCACGATTGCCGGCACCACCAACAGCTTGACGCTCGTGGCCGGCTTGGTGAACGCCAGCACCGCACTCAACAATTCGATCACCGTCAGCAACCTGGTTTTGGGCACCAGCCAGACGTTTGAAAACGATTCCGCCAATCCGTTGACGGTCAGTTCGCTTATCAGCGGTTCTTCCACCCTCACGATTGCCGGCGCCGGCACGGTGGTGCTGACGAGCACCAACAACAATTACAACGGCGGCACGACCATCAGCTCGGGCGCGCTGCAACTCGGCGACGGCACGACCAGCAACGGCGCGGTGTCCGGCACGGTCACGGACAACAGCGTGCTGGTCTTCGCGAATCCGACGGCGCAGACCTTCTCCGGTGCCATTGGTGGTGCCGGTCAGTTGGTGAAGGCCGGTGCCGGGGTTTTGACCTTGCCCTCCGCGAATACTTACAGCAGCGGCACGATTGTCAGCAACGGCACGCTGCAATTGAACATCAACACGGCCGCCGGTGCCGGGACGATCACGGTTAACAGCAATTTGAACCTGAACATTGGGAACGCCAGCCTCGCCAATACGGTCAACGGCGGTGGCACGATCAATGTTCTGCTCACAGGCAACAATGGAACCACCTTTGCGGGTGACATGTCTGGCTTCACTGGCGCGATCAAGGTCGCCAGCAGCGGCGGACTTGGTTCCAAGGCCACCATCCAAAGCACCGGGGTCAACCTGAACTCCGCCGCCAGCATCACCGTCTCCAACGGCGGCACCTTCTTTACGGAAAACGCCACCGTCGCCGCCACCATCAATGTTTCCGGAGCCGGTAACAGCGAAGGCTACGGCGCGTTGCGCGTGGACAACCAGGCCATTATTTCCGGCAACGTGAATCTGCTAGGCAACACCACCATCGGCGGCAACTGGTTCCCCAGCGGCTCGGTCAACGGTTTCAGCGGCGTCATTGATGACAATAATCAGGGCTATGGCATCGGCGCGGCCACCACGCTTCCGCCGGCCGCCAACGTCATCGCCAACGGTGGTATGCCGGAAACCCTT
>Ga0265324_10000429_pt1 | contig 30100 bp, 28 predicted proteins | sample 41419metaG_FD_198634 | JGI IMG/M metagenome (GOLD analysis project Ga0265324, IMG submission 198634) | Rhizosphere microbial communities from Carex aquatilis grown in University of Washington, Seatle, WA, United States - 4-14-19 metaG | ecosystem: Host-associated > Plants > Roots > Rhizosphere...
GATTACCTCGCTTGGATCGAGAAAGAGTGCGGCGGTGCCTAGGTTGTTCATAGCCCTGGGGCTTCCCCAAGATGTAAAAGAGAAGCTCGCGGAAATGTCCTCCGGGCTTCCCGGCGCCGATTGGGTGGACCCCCAGCAATACCACCTTACCTTGCGCTTTCTGGGGGACGTGGATGGGCCTGCCTTCCTGGACCTGCGCGAAGGCCTCATGTCCTTATCGGCGCGCTCTTTCTATCTGAGCCTGCGCGGGCTGGGCGTTTTCCCTCCGCGGGGCGCGCCCGAAACGCTCTGGGTGGGAACCGAACGCAATGAAGAATTGAAGAGCCTTCGGAACAAGATCGAGAGCCTGGTGGTACGCCGCGGCCAGCCCCCCGAGTCCCGTAAGTTTCACCCGCATGTATCCCTGGCGCGCGTTCGCGGCTCCCGGCCCGAATGGGTCGGCGCATTCGTGGCCGGCCACTCGCTTTTTTCGGCGACGGATATCGCCGTACAATCCTTCGCGTTGTTCTCCAGCAAGCTGACTCCGGACGGGGCGGTACATACGTTGGAAAGGGAGTATCCCCTCGAAGGCCTCTTGGATGCCGAAGGGCGCGAAGGCGACTAGCGGCGGGTCACTTAAAAAAGGTTGACCTTACGGACCGTTCTTTTTGTGGCCGAGGACACCGTAACGAAATAAATCCCACTCCGCAACCCGGGAACCATCAGCTCGCTCCTATCCATGACGGTCGTCGCGAAGACGGCTTTCCCGTGCACGTCAACCACCTTCACCGTCTGCTTTCCTATCGAGTTGAAGGAAATGGAGATGACGCGCGGACCGGCGGATGTACTGAAGTCACCGCGGCCTAAGCCAGCCTTGATAACGGTGGTGGGGGTTAGGCAAGGATTTGCGGGATCGCCCGGCGTGAGGGCGGTAACGGTCGCTTCGGGATTGTATTCCGCGAAATTCGGATCCATGCATCCCATGAAATCCTTGGCCAAATAGCGCATCAATTGCCAATTGAATCGGTGGATAACGCTGTCCTGTTGGAAAAAAATCTCATCCCCGGCGGCCGCACGATGGCCGGAGGAATTGAATGCTCCCAGGCCGTTGCCCATCTTGCGGGTCCAGGCAATCGGGTGGTCCCCTGTTTTATTGGCGGGAACGTAGGAGCTTTCCTCGATGGAGAGCAGAACGTTCACGCGGCCTTCGATTTCGCCGCCGATGGTCATATCCCCTTGCAAGCGGGGAGAATCGCGGAAGCTGAACCACTCGTCCCTCAGGCCAGGAAACGAGCGAGGGAGGCCGGTGAAGATGCTCCTGGTTTCGTCGCTCTTGATTCCGTGGTCGAAGGCTACGGCGGGTGTACCCGTTATCGCATAGGGCGGAATCTGGCCTTTCGCTACGGAGTCGACATAGACCGTAGCCGTGGTCGGATCGATATTGTGGCTTAAATACTGGCGAACCGCCACCCGGGCCAGGAATTGGCAATCCGGATCCGACAAATTCTCCAGCCCGGCGGTGGGGCAAGGAACCACTTCCCCGGCCGAATGGATCATTAATATTCCGTGACCGTCCTTTTCGACGAAGTCCTGCACGGCTTGCTTCGACCCCGCGGCCGTGAATACATCGCCGTCCCCATCGTTGGCTACCAGAATCTGAGCGCCGGACAAATAGGCTGTCGTGATGTCGGCAGGCTCACGGGTGGTGTCCAACTGAAAGCGGTATTGTTGGGCCAATAGCCCCATGGATTGGCGGAATGCCGCCCGGCTGGCCACATGTTCCCCGGGAGGGGCGAAATCATACACGATTACACGCTTGATATGCGTATGGAAGGGAGCCGGTTGGGCATGCAAGGCGGGCAATCCCAAGAAGAATGGCGCCAGCAATACCGCCGCTTTCCGTCTTGAACCCGGTTTTGCCGATATTGGTTCAAGACCCTTCATGTTGCTTTCCTCTGGATTCATGCTTTTTACCGCCCTGCCTAAGATAGCGCCGCAGTTTTCGATTAGACGTATGGCCCTTGGCTTTTGCGGCAAGGGAATCCGGGCGGAAACAGTCCGAACAAGATTGTGGGAAAACTGGCGCGGGAAAGGAGTGCTATCAGATGAAGTCGCGCTTCCCGAACCACAAGCTGGCGATCAGGAGGTAGACCCCGATGAAGGCCATCCCGTACAGGCTGGTATAAAGCACGTAGTGCGGAGGGATGGGCAAATCGTACACCACCCGACCGCGGATGTTGAAGTTCTCCAGGTTGGGGATCACGTAATAAACGGCGTGGATGAGCTTGCCCATGAATGGGGTGATCACGGGAGTGCCGGGAAGGCGTTGCCCGTATTTCCGGATGAACTCCAGGTGGTTGAGGATGTCGCCGGAAAGGTGCCCGGCCACGTAAACCCCCAATGTGAACAAGGCGCTCAGGGTGGGCGTTGAGAAGGCGGAAAAAAGCAGGGCCGCGGCCGTGACGACGGCCATCTCCATGAAAATGAGATAGATGGCGGTGAGCAAGGAAGGCGTGGGCCGAACGTTGATGCAACGGAGCAGGATGAAGAAGACCAGGGTCATGATGGCGAGATTCACCGCCAGCACGATCAATAGGCCCAGGTATTTGCCCACGATGAAATGCCAGCGCGGCAAGGGTTTGGCCAGCAGGGTCAAGATGGTCTTGCGCTGGATTTCCTTCTGTATCAGTCCGATGCCCACGAAGATGGACATCAATAATCCCGCGATGGACATCACGGCCAGGGTGAAATCCTTGATGACGTTGACCCGGGCGAACACCGACCATTCCCCCAACAGGAGCGAGAAAAGGATGAGCCCCAAGGTGAACAGCACCAGGTTGTAGAGGATCTTGTCGCGAACGGTTTCCCGGAAGGCGTTGACCGCGATGATGAGGATGGATTTCATGCGCTTTTGGCTACCTCTTTGGCCAGCACGTCCTCCAGGGAATGGCGGTTGCGGCCAACGGATTCCACGGCCAGGCCCTGGGACAAGGCCCATTGCAATAAATTCCTTTGCGAGACGGCGTCCGGGCAGGAAACGGTGCGGGCATCGAGCAGGTTTCCGGTCCCAGGCGGGAGCGCCCCCGGCGCAGCCGACAGGACCACCACGTAATTCGCCGCTTCGCCGGCCAGCACTTCTTCCACCGTGCCTTGCCGGGCGATTTTGCCGTCCACGACCATGGCCAGGCGCGTGCAGATTGCCTCCACGTCGCTCAGTACGTGGCTGGAGTAGAACACCGTGATGCCTTGGGAGTGCAGGCTTTTCAATAGCTCGCGCACGTCGCGGCGGCCCAAAGGATCGAGGCCCGACATGGGTTCGTCGAGGACCAAGAGCTTTGGTTTCGACAGCAGGGATTGCGCCAGTCCGATACGCTGCAGCATCCCCTTGCTGTAGGTCCGCAGCTTTCGGTGCATAGCCTCGGGTTTCAAGCCTACCATGGACGCCACTTCATCCACCCGGGTCTTGAGCGCCTTCCAGGGAAGCCCGGACAACTGCCCATAGAACCAAAGGAACTCGCGACCGCTCAGGTAATCGTAGAAGTAGGGCTGCTCGGGTAGGAAACCCACCTGGGCCCGGCTGGAGGCCTTTCCCGCCGGCTCGTCCATCAAGGTCGCGGTGCCGGCATCGGCCTTGAGCAGGCCCAACAGGATTTTAATGGTGGTGGATTTGCCCGCGCCATTGGGCCCGATGAAACCGAAGAGATCGCCGGGGAGCACCTCGAAGCTGACGCCCCGCAAGGCCTCCACCTTATTCATCCAAAACCCGATGCGATAGGTCTTGGCGAGGTCCCGGACCTGGATCATGAAACGCGCCTTTCCGGCCGGACCGGACCAGGAGTCCATAACCGATTGAGGGGGGCCCTTAATCGCGTCCGCGGCGCGAGAACTTCCGCCAGTAAATGATGGCCCGGCCGGCTACGTAGCAGAGGATGCCCAGGAAGAGCAGGCCTCGGCCCAGGACCCGGGGGTTGAGGGAAAAGTCCCGGTGGGAGAAGAACTCCCGGTTTCCCGTGCGATCGAGGACCAGGCAAAGGGCGGCGAAAATGAGGGCGATGACACCCGTGGCCACCAAGTACCAACTGAGCGTCGCCCATCCGTCCCTGCCGTCGAGAGAGCGGTACGCAGAAGGATCGAAGGGCGGCTTTTCCTGGGAAGGGGGATCGGCGTCTTGCATGCCCGCTAATATAGCAGGCGAGCCCGGGCCTGGCCATGCTCCGTTGCCGCATGGTGGCATTATAGGATGCTCGCCTCAGCGGTTCAAGTCTTCAGGCAAAACCCGCTGCCCCCCGAATTGCTCCAGCACCAAAACGGCTTGATCCAGGTGAGTGGACTTCCTTTGCCGGGCGAGGGACTCGGCTCCTTGCAAAATCAGGGGCAGAGACCGCACGAGGTGGAACTTCCATTGGCCGTCCTCTTTCATGAAATGGAAGACGGGGACGTTGGGCGCTTCCTGCAAACCGATGGTTCCCGTGGATCCCCGCACGATGGACTCCCCCAGCTCGGACTTGATAAGGCTCCTCCGGACCGGGCCGTTCTGAACCACCAGCTTGTCCAGCAGCGAGGCCGGCCGATCATCGAAGGCCGGATTCAGGCGGTGCTCCACGCGCAAGGCCAGGATGGCGAGGATCTCGAAGAAGGGGCGTTCCTGCAAATAAGCGACCGGCTCGGTACGCGAAGCCCGGCGGATATCGTCGATCCAATCCAGGGATTCACGGGACAAGTATCCGGGCAGGGAATCGGCCCTGTCCGCCTGGACTTGCTGACGGAAACGCAAGAAGAACGCATCCAGATCCTTGCGGGCGCCGGGATCTTCGGGAGGCAAGGGTTCGGAGGAGCCGCAACCTGCGAAAGCCAGCAGACCCGCGCAAGCGCCGGCCGCCATGGCCAAGCGGAACGCGGTCATACGCCTGCCGCCAGCCGAATCTTGTAGATGCGGATTTTCTTCTCCCAGATGCGCTGGTTGAATTCGTCGTCGGCGCGGAACTTCTTGATCTTAAAAGCCTCCAGCAATTCGGAGATGGCCCGGCGATCATAAGGGTTCCATTTCACCAGGTAGCCTTCCATGATGGCCAGCGCCTCGTCGATGTTGCGGAAATCCACCACCGTATGCTCACGCCAGGTCCAGAACGCCAAGCTGGCGGCCGATCCCGGGATGCGGTCCTCCGATTCCAGCAACTTTAGGGCGATGCGCCGCGCCGCCTCGGGATCCTTCTGCACGTAGTCCTGGCCCAGCAAGAACTCCAGGGTCACCGGCTCCTGTTCGTCGAGATCGATGTATCCCAACAGCACCTCGGCGGCCTTGGCGTCGGAACCCATCTGGTAGTAGCACCCGGCCAGCAAGGTAGCCATGCCCGCCGAAAGCCGGTTCTCCTTGCGGTATCGCTCGATGAAGGCGATGGCCTGGGCGTAGTCGTCCCGCTGGTAGAGGCTCTGCAGGTATTCGAGGATCTGGCTTTCGAACACCTCATGGCCCAACAGGAATCCGGAGATGACCGAATCGGGCACGGCCGGAATGGGCCGCTTGCCGATCAGGTTTTCGTATTCCCAATCGGCGAAGAAGAAGCCGTGGCCGGCCGATCGGCCCAGGTGCAGGGCCCGGCGTCCGACATCGTCGTCGTCGATGCGCGCGAGCAGGAATTGGAGATAGGCCTCGTTACGGGTCTCGATGTCCGCGCCCAGGATCGTTTTCAGCAGGGGAACCTTGTCCTTCGGGACCACGATGCCCATGGTATTGTACATGTGGCTCCAGTCCTGGCTGAACTCGGTCCAACGCTGATCATCCCAGATATCGTAGGTGTTCACGTCGTAGGTGACCAGGGTTTGCAGGGCTTGATCGTATCCGAACACCGCGATGACGTGGCCGGGGATGAAGGCCAGCACGGGTATGCCGTGATCGATGAGATGGAAGATGTCGTCCAGCGACCGCAGCGGGAGTACGAAATTCGCGAAGCCGCGCGACTCGGCGTAAAAGGCCTCGTCGGTGATGAGGCTGCCGCGGTCGAGCTGGGTGATTTCGGCCCCGATGCGTTTGGCCCCGCTGCGATCGCCCCAATGGTTGAGCACTAGCCCTAGGGAATTGGGCACGCAATAGGCGGCCTTATATTCCGTGCGCGCCTCGACCCCGGGGATCACCACGCGTTTCAAGGCCGAATTCGATCGCTTCTCCAGCTTGTCGCGGAAATCATGCGCCTCCAAGAGCAAGCGCGAATCATGATAGTACTTCACCAATACCCGGATGAAAGCCTCCTTGGCCTCGTCCAGGTTTCCGGTTTTGCGATGCAGCAGCGCCACCCGGAATTGCAGGTAGGACTTCAAGTTGTCCGAGCGGCTCCAAGTCAATGCGCGTGAGTACCAGGGAATGGCTTTGATCGGCGTCCCCGATTTCTCGTAATGCTGGCCCATCAGCAATGCGTAGTTGATCGGTAGGCCTGTCACGACGGCAAGGCCGGCCATGGCCAAGGCGACCGCCAGCAGCCCACGCGCATAATCGCCCAGGAAAGACAGCCCGGCGCGCTTGCGGCGGAAGCAATGGTGCACCAAGATCGGCACGCTGGAAAACCACAGGAGGAAGAAGAGGATTTGGCGCGTGCGATCCAGCCAGGACGGGAAAATGGCAAGCTCCTCCACCTGCCACAGGGGGATGGTAACCAGCAGCATGTGCAATTGATCGACCACGAGATGGGCGCCGCCCACCAGTCCTACCAGGCGCAGAAGCCCGCCCATGGTCCACCGCTCCCCTTCGCGGGACACGTGCAGGGCCGAGAAGAAAAGCAACAGGCCGAAGTTCAGCCACACCGCGCCCAGTTCCGTGGAAATGCTGTCCACCGAGGCGTTGACCGGATAGTAGTAGCTCCACAACTGATCCGAGAGCCATTGCTCCATGCTTACGAGCAAGACCGCGAGAGGCAAAGCCGCCAAGGTAAGGCCGAGAGCCGTTCGCAAGCGACGGCCGGCGGGGGGCCCCCCGGGAACGCCGCGCTCCATGGGCAGGACGGCCATGCAGGCCAAGCTCCATGCCAAGTTCCAACCGATCAGAAGCAGGGCGATGAAAAGCCAATTGCAGGGAAGGCAGGCGGCAATGGGAAAGGGCGCCAGCGCGGCCAGGATCATGAAAACGCGGAAGAGGCGCGAAGGCGACCGGCGCAGATACGGCAGGAAGGCCCAAGGCCCGCCCAATGCCAAAAGGAAATAGGCGAAGGCGGGCAAACCCTGGGAGGCCAGGCGGGCGGGAGCGAGGGGGCTGGGCTTGATCATGCCGCTCACGTGCTCCGCCGCAGCCAACGCTGGTGGACGAGCATGTTCCGCTCGTCCCCATTGCGTTTGTACCAATCGGCCATGAGGGCATGCGTCTCCGCGATGGACTTGTCCAGTTTTAGGCTGCGCGCCAGCGCCGCGTAGGCCGAATGCCACCGGTGCTTGCGCATCCAGACCGCCGCCCGCATGGTCAGATATTTGGCCTCGCCCGCGTACCCTTTGCATCCATCCAGCAAGACCGGCAAGGCATCGACCTGCCCAAGCTCGAGTTTGGTCCAGGCCCAGCGGTAGCACGCGTTTTCGTTGCCTAGGGGATACATGGCCGCCAAGTCGCCGTACAAGGTATCGGCGGCCTTGTAATTGCCGGCGCGGTAGGAAAGCACCGCCAGGGAATCGACGTACAAGGGTTCATCCGGATCCAGGCGGCGGAGGCCGCGGAACAGGGCCAGGGCCGTATCCAGTTCCGCCCTGGCCTGGGCGGAGGAATCCGGCGTCGGCGAGGAGTACCAGTTCATCATCAGATACGTGCCCAGTTTTCCGGCGAGGATCTTCCCGACCATCGCGCGCTCTCCGGCGGCATCCGGGCCCAGCTTGGCGTACCAGACCGGGGGGAAATCCTGGAACAGGTTCTGGTACGCGCGCGTATCGGATGCGAATTCCTGGTAGCGCCGCTTCAAATAGATTTTACGCGAATCCACCTGATCGCAGGGGAACAACTCCCCCGCCCGTTTATACGCCGCCGCCGCTTCCGGATAATTTTCATGCTCCTGGTAGTACACGTCGCCCTGCTCCAGCAGGAAAGCCGCCAGCCTCTCGTTCCGCGGGGCGAAGGCGCTATCCCCCAAAATCATCCCCACCCCGCCGATGTCCATGATGTGGGCTTCCAGCTCGGCCCGCGGAACGAATTTCTGCAGGCTTAAGCGCAGCATGCGCGAACGGCCTTTTTCCGCCACGCCTCCGAAACTCTCGCCCGGTCGCGTATAAAACAGATCCGTATCCTCGTTGCGCAGCCAATCCTGTCCCCCGCCCTCCGTGTAGCTATAGTAATAGAAACCGTCGCGACCCGGATCATATCCCGAAATCGGGACCCAATGCCCGTACAGGCTGAGGAAAGGCACCCGGCCCGCCGCCAAGGCGCTGCGCATGCGGGCGGCGTCTAGGAAACAGGTAGTCACCGGGATTTCGAGCTGCCGTAGGGCCGGAACCAATTCCGGCACGTTCTCCAGCTTGGGCAGATGCAATTGCACGGTGTTGGAGAGATCGAGCAGGCGCTTCTTAAGATCCATGTCCGTCCAGGCGGGTTTGAGGTACGCCACCGCCGACAGCAGCGCGTACCATTCCTGATCCAGGTAAGAAGCGGGCTTGATAACGGGAAGATCCAATTGGGCAGGCGCCATCAGGGACGCTTGGGACAAGGCGGTCAATTCCGCATCGGCCCGCTTGCGTAGCTTGGCGAAGTACGCCTTACGTCCGCAAACCTTCTGCAATCTTTTCAGAATCTTCCCGGCCAGTTCGCGACGTCCGGACTGGTATTCCAGTTCGGCCCACTCGTCCAGCACCACCGGGGTACCGTGGGAGGCGGGGACCCGGGCCAATTCAGCCCTGGCCGCCGCGCGATAGAGCCCGTAGGTATGCGATTCCAAAGCCCGCTCCCTGATCCCGTCCAGGTAGAAATTCCAATCGCCCAGGGCGAAAAGCATATTGACGTACACCAGCAGGGATGGCAATCCCAGGAACACGGCTCGCTTCGCGAAAATGGCCGTGCGGCGCGAGCCGATCAGGTAAGCCACGCCCAAGATGAAGGCACCGCCATAATAGATGGCCTTTACCATGGACCGATATGTCCGGTCCGCCGGCGATCCGAAAAGCATGAGCTCGCGGAAGGAACCCGGCACTTGGGCCGAGAGCCACAAATCGCATCGCTCCCAAACCATGATCCATCCCAGCACCGCCGCCACTCCGGCGTAAAAGAAAAGCAGGGCCCGCAAGCCCGGGCGAAATCCCATCCGCCATGCCAAGAGCCCGATGGCGCCTACCGCGGGCGTCGCGTACAGCATCCACAAGAACCCGTCGGTGTAAACGTCGCTCGGAAGATGGATGGAAAAGTTCTGCAATTCGCCGATATTGTGGAGCAACGCCACGATATAGATGAGCGGATAGATCGCCAAAGAGGACGCAAGCAAGACTTGGCCAAAAGCCGAATCCCCGTCCGCGCCAAAGCCTGTCTCCTCCGGGGGATGCGAGCGACCACCCACTTTGTTGTCCGCATCCAAACCCAAAGGGAAATAGCGCATACGCTTTTTGCGGGTCATGGCCCAGACGCTTCCCGAACCCGCGAGAAGATACAGACCCAAGAGGAGGGACCAATGCATAGGCGCCCAGAACAGGAAGGCGGAAAAAGCGGCCAAACCGGCCGCGAGCGCCGACTGCTTTGCCAAACCTTGCCTGAGCAGATTTCGCCGCCGAAGCTTGGATAGGTATAGAAACCAAAGGGCAAAGGGTCCCAGGAGCAGGGACACCAGGGAGAACCAGACAGCCTTCAATCCAGACGGGAGGTCCGGTTTTCGGAACAAAAAAAGTCCTTCGTTAAGGCCGGCAGACCCGGCTTAGGCCGGAATTCGAAAGGAGGAAAGTATAAATCGCCTATTTCCCAATCAATCGGCGGATAACTTTAATGATGCTAATAACTTCGCGTTTCTCCTACGGAATTCCAGCAAACGAGTGCACGGCCGATTTCCTCTAAAATCGCCAAATTTGTTGACGTTTCGACGTCGAAGCGCCTATCTTTAGCACGGATTTCGGAAGCTCGCTTTCGCCCCTGTTCATTGATTTCGCATAGGTTGTCCTAGGGCGGTAAGACAATGGGGTCGGCCACGGCAAGCGAGGCTTTGGAAGCATTCCGGCAAAGGACGACGCGGGCATACAATCCAGGTGGAACACGGTTCTGTTCTACCCGCGAACCGTCCTCCGAATCGGGATTAGTTTGGACTAGGAGCTCGCGTACATGAAACCATCCCTAGCCGTCTTGGTCTCCAAAAGGCTTGCGGATTTATTCGTCGGTTGGGTAGGCACCCTTATTTTCGTCGCCACCTATCCGTTCGTCGCGCTCTTGATCAAGCTCGAATCCCGCGGTCCCGTACTCTACTCCCAGCAACGTATTGGAATCAATCGTCGCTCGAGTCCCTACCAGATTTTCAAGCCGCGGGTGACCGAGGCCACGGCGGCGGGCGGCACCAGCGCGTTTATCCTCTCCAACCGGCAGGTCGATTACGGCGGTGAACTTTTCACCATTCTCAAGTACCGCTCTATGCGCATGGATGCCGAGACCGCGGGACCGCAACTGGCCCGTAAGGGTTTGGACCCGCGGGTAACCAAGATCGGCAAATGGCTGCGCGCCTTGCACATCGATGAACTCCCCCAGTTCGTGAACATTTTACGCGGGGACATGAGCCTCATCGGGCCGCGCCCGGAACGGCCCTACTTCACCCTGCAGTACGCCAAGCAAATCCCCCACTACTTGGATCGCACTTTGTGGATCAAGCCCGGCCTCACCGGTTTGGCCCAGATCATCCTCGGATATGACGACTCCCTCGAGAGCGTCGTCCGCAAAGTGCATTTCGATTACGCCTATCGCTCCGCCACCTCCAATTTCTTATCCTGGCTCAAAATGGAAGCCTGGGTGGCGGTGAACACGGTTCTCTACCTGTTCATCAAGCCCCAATTCGAGGGCAATGAGAACCGCGATCTGCAGGGCCTGAAACGGGCCAAGGTGGTGGATTTCCGCGCCCTCACGCCGGATAAGGGGCTCGATCTTCGCACCGAGGTCCATCAGCATGAGACCAAGCGGTCGCTGATCCTGGTTGGAAGCAGCCCCTATGAGCTGAGCCGCACCCTGAAGGAAATCAATCCCAACCCTAAGAAGACGGTAGAAATCCAGGTCAATCCCGATGAGAATTTCGATCTGGAGGATCTGGGCCATCTGATCAATCTGGTCCACCGCGTGAAGCAAAACGGCGGGCGCGTCGCGATCAAGAATTCCAGCCCCCGCGTCCAGAAGATGCTCAAAGAGATCCACATGGATAAGGTGGTGGATCTCTACCGCCCCCAGGATACGGTCAAGAATTTCATGACCGTGGACGTGGAATCCTGGTTCCATGCCTATAACCTCAAGGAGCAGGTTCCGCCCTCCACTTGGCATCTTCAACCTACGCGGGTGGTCGCTAACGTCCGTAAGATCCTCGACTTGTTCCGCACCCACGATACCAAGGCCACCTTCTTCATATTGGGCTGGGTGGCCGATCATTTCCCCGAAGTAGTGCGCATGATCGATGCCGAGGGCCATGAGATCGGTACGCACGGGTACTACCACAACCTCCTGACGAACATGACTCCCTCCCAGTTCGAAGAAGACCTGGAGAAGTCGTTGGTGGCGATCGGCAAACGGACCAAGCAGACCATCATCGGGCACCGGGCTTCCAATTTCACGATCGTGGAGTCGACCTTGTGGGCCCTGGAGATCCTGGCCAAGTACGGGATCGAGTACGACTCCAGCGTCTTCCCCATCAAGCGGGAGCGCTACGGCATCGCCCGCTACCCGAATCGCTTGCCCCATCAATTACTGTTCGCCAATGGGAATAGCCTGAAGGAGATCCCCATGTCCACCTTAGGGCTGGGGAACAGCCTCATTCCCATCTCCGGCGGCGGCTATCTGCGCTTGTATCCGTACAAGGTCACCGATCGCTATATCGAGCAGAAGAACCAGCGCGGCTTCCCGGCCATGGTCTACTTCCACCCTTGGGAATTGGACACCGAACAGAAACGGCTCAACGTCGGAGCGCTGAAGGGTTTCCAGCACTACGTGAACCTGGACAGCACCGAATGGAAGCTGGCCCGCCTGATGCAACGGTTCTTCTTCACGTCCATCAAGGAAAACCTGGAATCCCGCCGCGTGCAATCCCTGCTGCGCAAGAATCCCGTCCGTGTCGAACGTCTCATGGGCATGGCGAACGGGGAGGAAGCGGTGTTCCGGTTGTCTTCGTCTTCGCCGGACGCGGTCCTACCCACCGCCGCAGTTCCTCCGGTCTAATCCCCGTTTAACCGGAAGTTCTTATCCGGGCGATTTCATCTCCCGGATCACCGTTCCCGGATATCAGCTCCAGAGCGATAACAGGTAGATCGTCAGGAGATAGATCCAGAAGAAGGCCAGGAACTTGATGTACTTGGAATGATCCAGGGAATCCCGTTGCGACAATTGGAATCGGCTCATGGAAATCCTCCCAGGTCGAGACGCCGCTAGCGTGGCTTTCGTAACATAATTTTCCATTGCCATAGATCAAGCACCATTTTCCGTGGACTCGAAGCCGAATTTTCGTCGGATTTGACGTCTTTTCGATGGAATGGGTAACCGTCGCCGTTCCCGGGGAGCGGGAGGCCCGACCGTCGGGGGGCAATTGGGAGCGAGCGACTCGACCGGCGGGCGGCCGTTGGGACGGGCGCAATCCGCCCATGACGGGAAAACGCTGGAGACTAACCCGGGCCGCTTACGCCCTGGTTGATGTGGAAGATAAGCCCTGAGATGTCGGCGGGGGTAACACCGGAGATACGTTGGGCCAGGCCCACGGTGAGCGGCCGCTTGGCGGCCAGCTTCTGGCGCGCCTCCGTCGAAAGGGCGTGGGCCCGGGCGTAGTCGAAGGCCTGCGGGATGCGCAGTCCTTGCAGACGCTTATTCCGCTCGATCTCCTTCAACTGCCGATCCCAGAAACCGCGATATCGTTCCGCCGCTTCCAGGCGCAGCATATCCTTCCGGGCCAGGCCCAAATCCAGGCCGAGACGGGCCGCCAATCCTTCCAGGCCCACGTCCGGCCGACGTAGCAGGGCCAGGGCGGTAGTGGCCTCATCCAAGGGCGCAGAACCGCATTCCCCCAGGTAGGCATCCACTTCGGGCCCAAAGGCGCGCGCCTGGCCCAGGGCGGTCCGCGCCGATTCCATCCGCGTTTGCCAGGCCTCGTATTTCGCGAAAGTGGCATCGTCGATTAGCCCTAAGGCCCGGCCTTTATCGACCAAGCGCACTTCGGCATTGTCGTGCCGCAAGTGCAATCGGTATTCCGCCCGGGAAGTGAACATACGGTAAGGTTCCTCGAGCTCAAGGGAAACCAGATCGTCGGCGAGTACGCCGATGTAGGATTCGCTGCGACCCAACAGGAAGGGAGGCTCTCCCCGGATGGCCAGGACCGCGTTGATGCCGGCAACCAAGCCCTGCGCGGCCGCTTCCTCATATCCCGAAGTCCCGTTCACCTGGCCGGCGAAATACAGCCCAGGCGCCTCCTTGCAGGCGAAGGTGGGATGCAACTGGGTCGACTCCACCGAATCGTATTCCACGGCATACCCGTAGCGTAGCACGCGGCAGTCTTTCAATCCGGGGATGGTCCGCAGGGCAAGATCCTGGATTTCCGAGGGCAAGCTGGAAGAAAACCCGTTGACGTAAATGCGCCCGTTACGGAGTCCTTCGGGTTCTAGGAAAAGGTGATGGGAATCCTTATCCGCGAAGCGGCAGATCTTGTCTTCGATGGACGGGCAATAGCGCGGGCCGACGCCCTTAATGACGCCGGTGAACATGGGGCTGCGATCGAAACCGTCGCGCAGGATGGCGTGCGTCTCCAGATTGGTATGCGTGATCCAACAGGTCGCGTGGTTCTTGACCGGCGCTTCGGTCCGGAACGAAAAGGACCAGGGCTCGGGATCGCCATGCTGGATCTCCACGGCCTGGTAGTCGATGGAATCCGCCGCCAGCCGGGCCGGCGTGCCGGTCTTGAGGCGCCGGGTCCTTATGCCAAGCCCGCGGATGGCGGAGGAGAGGCGATCGGCGGCGGCCTCCCCCACCCTGCCGCCCTTGGTCTGGTTAAGGCCGGTATGCATGACGGCGCCGAGAAAGGTACCAGAGGTGATGATAAGGGCGCGGCAGCGCAAAATCCCGCGCGGGCCGAAATCCAGATCGAAACCCCCATCGGACGTACGCTGGAACGATTCCAGTTCGCCGTCGAGGAGGGACAGATTGGGAGTCGCGCGCAAGCGGGCTTGCATGGTATCGGCGTAAAGCTCCATATCCATTTGCGCGCGCGGGCCCCAGACGGCGGGGCCTTTGGACAGGTTGAGCATGCGGAATTGGATGCCCGCGACGTCGGCGACTTCCCCCATTAGTCCGCCGAGCGCATCCAGATCGCGAACGAGCTGGCCCTTGGCCACCCCGCCAATGGCCGGATTGCAGGACATGCGCCCGATGGCGGCGACATCCATGGACACCATCGCCGTGCGCGCGCCCATGCGGGCGGCCGCGTGGGCCGCCTCGATGCCGGCATGCCCTCCGCCGATGACGATGACTTCGAAACTCGAATCCATGGGGAGGAAATCTACGAAAGGGGAACCGAAAACCCGTACCCGGCCGGGTCCGCAGCCGAGCAACCATTATGTTAGGGACTCTTAGGGTTGGAAAAGACCCATGAATTCCGGCACGGTCAATTTCCTAAGGCCTTCGCCGTCCTGGAACAGGCTTACCAGCCCGGCTACGCGTTCCTTAGGGAATCGCGTCGCCAGGTTCGTTTCCAACTTGGCGAACAGATGCGGGATCGACTCCCTTCTGCGCCGCTTATGGCCCAGCGGGTATTCCACCGTGACCTTTTCGGTGGCCGTCCCGTCCGTGAAAAAGATCTTCAGGTCGTTGGCGATGGATCGCTTGGAGGGATCCAAATAATCGCGGGTATAACCGGGTTCTTCCCGGCATATCATCTTGGCCCGCAAGGCATCGATGCGCGGATCGGCGGCCGCGGAATCGGAATAGTCCTCGGCCGTGAGGGATCCCTTGATCAGCCCGATGGCGGCCATGTATTGGAGGCAATGATCGCGATCGGCCGGGTTGTGCAAGGGCCCGGATTTGTCGATGATGCGCAGGGCAGGCTCCTGGGTGCCGATCTCCACGCGCGCGATCGCTCCCAGGCGATCCTTCACTTGAAGATGCAACCGGATAGACGCTTCCACGGCGGTTTGGGCATGGAATTCGGCCGGGAAGGAAACCTTGAAAAGAACGTTTTCCATGACGTAGGTTCCGAGAGGCCTCGCCAATTCGAGAGGCTTACCGCGCAAGACGACATCGTTGAAACCCCATTGCGGCGCGCTGAGGGCGCCGGGATAACCCATCTCGTTACGTAAGGCCATGAAGGCCAGCCAGACCCCGCGCGCGGTGGCGTCGCCGGCGGCCCAAGACTTACGCGATCCGGTATTGGGGGCATGGCGGTAGGTCCGCAAGGCGCCGCCGTCGATAAAAGCATGCGACACGGCGGCCAAAACCTGGTCACGGGAACCGCCCAGCAAAGCCGCCACGACCGCCGCGGAAGCCACCCGCACGGAGAGGACATGATCCAAGCCCACGCGATTGAAGGCATTCTCTAGGGCGAGCACGCCTTGGATCTCGTGGGCTTTCACCGCGGCGCGCAGCACGTCGGTAACGGTGAAGGGCGACTGGCCGGACTTGAGGGCGACGCGGCTCTTCCAATCGGCCACGGCGAGGATCCCGCCCAAGTTGTCCGAAGGGTGCCCCCACTCCTTCGCCAACCAGGTATCGTTGTAATCCAGCCAACGGATGAGGGTCCCGAGATTGAATGCGGCCGCGACCGGATCGAGCACGTAGTCTGTCCCGGGCACGCGCGCCCCGTCTTCTACCTGGATTCCCGGCACCACGGGGCCCAGCATCTTCGCGCATTCGGGGAAACCGAGGGCCAGCATGGCGCAGCCCAGGCTATCGGCGAGGCACAATGCGGCGGTGTCCAAAGCCTCGCCATCGGGTACGGCAAAGCCATGGGCATAATCGGCGATGGCCAGCAGGACGGCATCGGCGGGGCGTTTTTCGTTGCTGATGGGGGCGGACATGCTTCTCCTAGGCTCGCAGGGCCAAAGGCACGAAGGCGCGCGTTTCCGGGCCGATGTAATTGCTCGCGGGGCGGATCAACTTGTTATGGGCGCGTTGCTCCAGGATATGCGCCGACCAGCCGGCAGTGCGAGAGAGCACGAAGAGAGGCGTGAAAAGCGGCGTGGGGATGCCGCAATAATGGTAAGCGAGGGCGCTGTAGAAATCGAGGTTGGGGAAAAGCTTGCGCTCGGCCCACATGACCTTTTCGATGCGCTCCGCTCGCGGGAAAAGGGAGGCCTCGGCGCCGGGACGCTTGGACAAGCGGAGGGCCCAAGGCTTGATGATGTCCGAGCGCGGATCGGAAACCGTATAGACCCGGTGCCCGAATCCCATGATCAGCTTCTTCTCGGCCAACCTTTTACGCACGCCGGCTTCCGCGGCGTCCGGGTCCGGAAAGCTTTCGATCAATTCCATGGCCGCTTCGTTGGCCCCGCCGTGCAAGGGACCGCGTAGGGCCCCGATGGCCCCGGTGATGGCGGAATGGTAATCGGAGAGGGTGCTCGCGATGATGCGCGACGTGAAGGTGGATGCGTTGAACTCGTGCTCGGCGTAAAGGATCAGCGAGACGTCCAGGCAACGAAGCTCGTCTTCCGAGGGCGCGCGACGCAACAATAGCCGCAGGAAATGCCCGGCCACGGTCTCTTCCGGCGTTTCCAGATCGGGACCTTTTCCGTCACGATGGTAATTCCACCAGTAGGCGAGGATCGATCCCAGGGTCGCGAGCAGGCGATCGACGGCATGCAAAACGGGACGATCGGCGTTCTCCGGTTCCAGATTGCCCAGGAAGGAAACGCCGGTGCGCAGTACGTCCATGGGATGGGAGGAAGCCGGAATGAGTTCGAGGACTTTTTTGAGCGCGTCGGGAATTCGTCGCAGCAGGGACAGGGACATGCGGTAGGTTTCCAGCTCGATGGGCTTGGGCAATTCGCCGCGGGTCAACAGCCATGCCACCTCTTCGAAACTGGCCTGGGCGGCCAGCTCCTCGATGGGATAGCCGCGATAATTGAGTCCCTTCCCCTCCAGTCCGCAGGTGCAAATGGCGGAATCGCCAGCCACCACCCCGGCCAATCCGCCGGTTTTGTCTTTCGCACCTTGGGCCATATTCAATCCTTTCCTTTACGACGGCTCCGTTTGCCGCGGTTACCGGCGCCGGCTTTCCCGACGGCAAAGCCATAGGGACCTAAATCCGACTTCCCCTTGGCTTGCCGCCCGAAAAGCTCATCGAGCTTTCGTTCATAGTCATGGTAGCCCAGCACATCGTAAAGCTCTTCGCGGGTTTGCATCTCCCCCACCAGGGCACGCTGATGGCCATCGGACCGCAAAGTCGCCAGCGCCTGTTCCGCCGCATGGTTCATCACCCGATTGATGGTGAGGGGATATAAAACCATGCCCACCCCAGCGGCGCCCAACTCTTCCTTAGTGAAGAGGGGAGTCTTCCCGAACTCGGTCATGTTGGCCAAGATGGGGATGCCCGCGCGTTTACGGAAGGCGCGATACTGGTCCAAGCCGGCCAAAGCCTCGGGGAAAAGCATATCGGCGCCCGCTTCCCGGCAGGCTTCCGCGCGCTCCAATGCCGACTCTAATCCCTCCACCGCTAACGCATCGGTGCGGGCCATGACGATGAAATCCGGATCGGTCTTGGCGTCCACGGCGGCCTTGATGCGATCTACCATCTCGGCCAAAGGCACGATGGCCTTGCCGGGCCGGTGCCCGCAGCGCTTGGCCGCCACCTGATCCTCGATGTGGATGCCGGCCGCGCCCGCCTTGATGAATTCGCGTACCGAGCGGGCGATCATATGGGCCGCCCCGAAGCCGGTATCGGCGTCGGCCAGCAAGGGCAAAGAGGTCGCGCCTACGATGCGGCGCACGTCTTCCAACACGTTGTCCAGGGTGGTCATCCCAAGATCGGGCAATCCGTAGGATGAATTGGCTACGCCGGCCCCGCTCAAGTACAAGGCGCGGAATCCCGCGCGCTCGGCCAGCATGGCGATGTAAGCGTTCACCGTCCCCACCACTTGCAGGGGCTTTTCGGAGCGTAGCGCTTTGCGGAACCGCGCTCCTGCCGAATTTCTGGATTGTTCTCGGGACATTTAGGTACCTCCGCGAAGATAGGTTTTCCGACCATTGTATGAAACCCCGTCTACTTGGGCAATCGCCGCGAATGGTTCCGTCGCATAGGCGAATTGCTACGTTGGCGTCGGGAGGCGACCATGGCGAAACGGTATTGGCTCATGAAGACAGAGCCGGACGAATTCTCGATCCGCGATCTGAAAGAACGGAAGCAGGAACGCTGGAACGGCGTCCGCAATTACACGGCGAGAAACCATATGCGTGACCTGATGTCCGTGGGCGACGAGGTGCTCTTCTACCACTCCAGCGTCATCCCCCCCGGCGTGGCCGGCCTCGCGACCATCGCCAAGGCCGCCTATCCCGATCCCACGGCGTTGGACCCCAAGTCCGACTATTACGATCCCAAAGCCACGCCGGCGAAGAATCCCTGGGTGATGGTGGACGTGAAGTTCAAGCGGGAGTTCACGCGGCTTATCAACTTGGATGAAATGCGCGCCACGCCCGGCCTGGAGGACATGATGGTCATCAGGAAGGGCATGAGGCTGTCGGTGCAACCCGTGACTCCCGAGGAATTTGCGATCGTGGCGAAGCTAGGGTCGGCCTGAAAATCCTCGCCTAACCCAAGCGAACCCAATAATTTGGGCCGATCCGCATACTATTGTCTTACCGTGGGGCGCGGAAAGCCTAGATTAGGGACATGCGACCCGATCTGGAAAGGCCCGTACTCCCTGTCTCCCCCCTGGTTTCGGGAGTGGTTGGGCCCGAACCCGTCCCGCCAGCGCCCGGGCGCGACCGCGACGAGGCCATCCTGGGATTCCTTCGCCAACGCCTGTGGGAACGCGCCCAGGGTAACCGACGAGCTACGTCCCCTCCGGGCGAAGAGGACAAGTACGAGCCCCAGCGCCTGAACCGGAAGATCATGTGGCAGTACGACGGCAAGGCCAAAAAAGTCCCCCTCTTGCGCCGCCCCTACATCTAACCCTTCCCCTCCTCCGGGACTTCCCGACCCCGGAAATCCCATCGGCCCTCTTCTCCCGCTTTACCCCGCCTTGACATTCCTTGGGTTTCCGCCTCGGCTTTCCCGACAATCCACATTTTCCCCTCCGAAAAAGCCCTAAGAACCCAGGCTTACGGAGGGGGGAAAACTTCGACTGAATCTTGAAGCGCCCATATAATCAAGTCAACGCGATATCCGGGCATTGGGTTCCCGGATTGCCAGGATGATAAAATGGCCAAGCCTTCCCGGGACACCGGACTCACACTGATGCAAAGCCACCCGTCGCGCGAACTCCTATTGGAGAAGATGCGCGGCAAGCTCGCGACCACGCGCAGCTCTGCCCAAGTTGCGACCGAGCATAAACGCGAAGTACACAAGCGCGTGACCGCCAGTTGGACCATGCGCGTGATCGCGCTGATCGCATTATGCGCGCTCAACTATTTCATTATCGGGAACCGCGATGTGATCGCCGCGAAATTGCATAAGCCATCGGTGCCCCGGATGCCCATCGCGGAGCAAACGGCATCGCCGGACGATCAGGCGCTGTATTACGTTTACGCGCTTTATGACTACCCGCTCTGGCAGAAAAAATTCGGGCTGACCGGATTCTTCGCGGTGGATCAGGGCCTGGCGCGCCGCAAGCTGGATGAGCTGTTGCCCCAGGTGACTCCGCGCACCCTGGGTGAAATCTCGAAATACATGCCGGTAGCGTTCAAGAACGGCCCTCCCGGAAAGCCTGAGGATTAATGCGCTCCGACGAACCCATCCGCAACATCCCCGCCCGCCCGGGCCAGCATGGTTTCGGGATGCTGGAAGTCGTGATTTCCATCGTCTTGCTGGGATTGGTCGGAAGCACCACGTTTTATTTCCTGCACAATCAGGATTCGAACACCACCTTGGGAACCGATCTGAGCAAGGGCATGTTCATCGGCAAACGTAAGCTGGATTCGTTGCGGATCATCCGGTACGGCATGGTCCAGGCAGGCAGCGATACGGTCAACAATCGTTACATACGGCGCTGGTACATTACGACGGATCTGGATACCGATCGAAAACAAGTCGATTTGCTCGTCTCGTGGCCGTTGTCGGCTTCCCACACCATCACCTTCAATACCCTGGTCAGCGACGACCAGTACAAGGTCTACTGATGCCAAAGCGCCAAGCCGGATTCACCCTCATCGAGACGATGGTTACCGTCATCATCGGCGCCATTCTCGTGACCTCGCTTTTCAAATTGTGGAGCGCCAATGAAAATGGCGCATTGCGGCTCGGGAACAAAGGGGATTTCCGGAACCGCGCCACCCTGGCCTCGACGAACTTGAACCATGCCATTACCATGGCCGGGTTCGGAATGGCCCGGCTGGACGTGGTGGCGAAGGCCACCACCGAAGCGACCGATACCCTGTCGCTCTACTCCAATCCTGACCAACGCCGGACCACCTTGAGGGATACCGCGCGCGCCAATGCGACCAGCATCCTGGTTTTCAACGATACGGGTTTCACCGTGGGCGGAATGTTGGGAATCACCGACAGTTTGAAACAGGAGTTCGCCAGCATCTCATCCATCAGCGGGGACTCCTCCTCGGGGTATCGCATCTACCTCGCTGCGCCTTTGCATAACAGCTTCAACCCCGGCGTTCCGGATATCTATCCGGCGCAGAAGGAGAAATTCTACATCGACGCCCAATCCCACGCGCTCATACACCGAACGGCCGGAACGGACAAAACCTTGGCGGATAACATCACCGATTTCCGGGTAGAGTTGCAGGACGCCTCCGGGCAGCCTGCCACTTCATTCCGGACCATTCGCGTGGTGTCATTCTCATTCACAGGCAATTACAAGGCCCCCCAAGGGGCCTTCAACCAGATGCGGTTCTCATCGACCGTACTCCCGAGGAATATCCTATGAATAGAGCGCCATCGAGCTATACGCGGATAAAGGGCGAATCGGGAGCCGCCGTGCTTCCCATCATCATCGGCATCGCGGTGGCGATCACCTTGCTGCAGGTTCCCCTGCTTTACAAAACGAAATCGGGAAACGCTTTCTCCGGCGCCCAGAAGACCAACATCTCGGCGAAGTCCCTGGCTGAGGCGGGTATCGACGGCGTCATTTCGGACATAGGCCGGAAAGCCATCCACGTTTCCTTGGCGACGGACACCACCCCTTACGCGGGGGCGACCCTGGGACGCGGAACCTATACCACGCATATCAAGGGTTACCAGATAAATCCCGATCGGGTGGAGGTCGTGTCTACGGGACGGATCGGTGCGACCACGCAATCGGTACGCGCCCGCATGGAGCTGGTGAAAACCTTGACCACCATCCCCTTCGACACCCCTAAGATTTCGCTCTGGGGCATTCGTGGTACGCCCCCCACCCTCTATTATCATTCCCTGGATGAACGGGACTCGGGGCATGCCTGGGTGCATCCCGAAGGCCAGGTGATCGCGGAGGATGGCGCGACCCTGGCGGTGGACGATTTCACCGTCGCGCCAAACGGAACCATGTATTTCATCAACAACATCAACGGGCAGAACAGCACGCTCTACAAGATCCGCCCGATTGATCTCGACAACAATCCGGCTACGCCTGTTTACGCGCGCCTGGTGGGGCCGACGGGATTGCGGGCAGGGAGCGATTCCACCATCCGCGGGTTGACCTTCATCGCCCACGACACCACGGGCCGCAATGGCGTACTCTACGCCGTGACCTGGAAGTCGAAGCAGGTTTTCGAGCTGAGCCTGCAGGACGGGAAGGCAAGCTTCGTATCGGATATCGTTCCTAAGACCAACCCGGCCGATCCCTACATATTCGATGCCATGACACAGGACTTGGTTGGCACCATCTACATTGTCCGCAATGTGACCAGTGGCGGACCGCAACATTCCGAGCTTTGGCGCTTCGATGAATTCGTCGAGATCGAAGGCGCCCGCACGGACTCTATTTCTAAGGTATGCAACATCTCAAACACCAAGACGAAAACCCGCGCCTTGGCCGGACATCCGAACGGATATATCTACGCCACCGACGACGCATCCTGGTACAAAATCAATCCTTCGTTGAATCAATCGGTGATCATGTTCACTGACAGCTCCAATCTGCAAGGCATGGGATTCCATTTCGAGCGCGAAGATCTGAAATTCACCGGAAAACCGATCGCGCATAAGATCAATATCTGCCACTATCCCCCGGGCAATTGCGCCAACTTCCATACCATCCAGATCGACAGCAGCGCCTTGAACGCCCACATGCATCACGGCGGCAGCAATGCCTGCGCCCAGGATACGCCGGGGTATTGCACGTTCGGCGAGTCGGTTACGAGCATCAACGACACCACCATCCAGCTCCGCATCATCTCCTGGGAGGAATTCACCGGCGAGGCCTTGGCCGCGCACTGAACGAAGGCCCGCATCCGACGCGTCCGGAATCATGTTCCGGCGCGCCCCGAGGCCTGGCTTTTCCTTTTCCGCACCGATTTCCGGTCGCGGTCCCCCTTCTTTTCGCCATCCCGCCGTGAATTTACGGTTACGTAACCTTCGCGTTACGTAACTTTACTGTTACCTTATCCCGTGCGCACGATCCGTGCGAAGATGGGGATCGACGACGCTTGCCTTCGCTCTTTTCCCCCGCTATACTCACCCATACCGGTTCCGCTGGGGGCGCCGGTTTTCCTTGGCGGGAATGTGGTCCAGCGCAACGCACAGTCGGGTGAATCGATCATTCCCCGCGGCCGGCGTCAAGCCGGTTTCAGTTTGATCGAGATCCTGGTCTCGGCCGCCGTTACCGGCGTGGTCGCGACTTCGGCCTTCTATTTCCTTTCCTCCCAGAATACCATGGGGGCCCGGGGCAACGACCTCATGCGGGGGGTCAATCTGGGCAAGCTCAAGATGGATTCCCTTAAGGTGGTCGCCTACGATTCGCTTTCCGCGGGAACGGATACCGTTACCGATCGCTACGTGCGTTCCTGGCACATCGGGGTGATGCGCGATGGCGCCGGCGTTCCGAACGGAAGGAAGACCATAGAGCTCACCGTATTCTGGCCTCTCACGGGGGAGCAGATGGTTTCATTCGCCTCCCTGAAGAGCGACGATAAATTCAAGGAGTCCTCGCCATGATCCGACATCGCGGCTTCACCATGATCGAAACCGTGGTCAGCATGGTCATCGGCGCCATCGTCATGGCCGCGGGATACGGACTTTGGAGAACCCATCAGGTCGAAGGCATGCGCCTTTCCAAGAAGATCGAACTGCGGAACAAGCTGACCCTTTCCTCCAAGCAATTGCAACGCGCCGTGACCCTGGCGGGACTCGGCCTATCTGGCGCCCCTAACCTGGCCAAGCAAGACGAAGTAGGTAGCGATACGCTCATCATATACACCAATCCTACCGAAACAAAGGCCAACCTGGTTATCGCGGCCGATCACCACGTGGCGGCCATCCAGGTCGATGCGCCAACGCCCTTCGCGGCCGCCGGCTATGTGGCCTTGGTTGGCGGAGGCCATGCCGAGTTGCGCCGCATCGTAGGCGTCAACGGATCCACCTTGAGCCTCGATTCCGCGTTCGCTAACGATTACGCGACGGCGGGAACCGTGGCCATGCCCGCCCGGCGCGAACGCTTCTTTTCCCAGCAAGATAGCTCCAGGCTCATTCATGAAACCGCCGAGGGCCGGCATGTCATCGCTACCGACGTTAAGAATTTCCAGGTCTCCTTCGCGGACAAGCAAGGGAACTCCACCGAGATTCCCGCGCAAGTCCGCACGGTGCGTTTTTCCCTGACAGGCATATTCCCGGCCCGGGAAGGCGCCCTCAACAGCATTGTCCTTTCCTCCACCGCCATTCCGAGGAATACCCTATGAACCGAGTTCCGATCCCCTTACCCAATCTCCATGCTCAGGCCGGCGGCGGGATGCTCACCATCGTCGCGACCCTGGGCGTTTTGCTCATCCTGGCGCAAGGCACCATCTACTATAAGGCGAAAGGAAGCGCGAAATTCCTCGGGAGCGAAAAGTCCAAGGTATTGGCCCAGCAAATCTCGGAAGCCGGAGTGGAGGACAATATCGCCGATATGGGCCGGCGGAGCTTGAAAGTCCATCCCGGCATGCCGGATACGGTGACTTATTCCGGCAAGCCCTTCGGCGGGGGTTCCTATACCACTCACTTGACCCCGGTAGCGACCGGTGCCAATGCGGATACCGTTGATCTGTTCTCGACAGGAACGGTTGGACGGAGCTCCCAAACGGTGCAGGCGCGCTTGAAGCTGCGGAAGATGATGGATACGACGCGTACACCCATTACCATCGTGACACCCGACACTACCTATGCTACCGTTTCCCGATCCGTGGCTGACACCGTGAGGGATACGACCATCCAGGACCCAAATGCCATGCCCGCGGTGAATACAACCCCCGCATATACTGCCTGCATGGCCAGTCCTGGCAAATGCGAGGTATGCCATCTCCCAGGCGGCGATGTTACCAAGGCAAACGTCCTTTCGCTACCCCATGCCTCAATCGGTTCACACATCAGCCACCACGGCGATTATGTTACAACGGACCATACTTGCGATCTCTACAAGCCCAAGGTGAACTACACGATTACCCACCACATGGTAATCGATTCCACGCGAAGCATAGTCGACAGAACAATCTACGACACTACCTTGGTCATAGACACCGCGGTAAAGGTTCAGATCCTGTCCTGGCGTTAAGCCGGCCCGCGCGGTTTCGCGCCCCTTCAGGTCGGCGGGGAGGGGAGGCCACCCTTCAAAGCGGAGGATCGGTTTTGAAAGTCGGGTTCCAATAAATGGTTTGAGTGTCCGAAGTAAGGATGAGCGAATAATCACCGCCCTTTTCAAAAATGGCCGTAACCCATTCGTCCGCCCCACCCGCTCGCAGGGCGGTGATCTCCTGGGCGCTGTTCTTGTAGGCCAATTTCCAGCTTCCCGCAGGGACCTTGAACACCCCCGTTGCGCCTATCCCTACTCCCCCGATGATCTGCGAATTGGTTGCCGTGGCGAAATCGGTGGATGCCCCCGGGAACATTAAGAAGATCAGCGAATCGGGGTCGACGTCGATTTTATTGGTGATCCGCAAAGTGGCGGTGGCAGCGGAATCCGTAGGCGTGGGGTTCGTGTTTACATCGCTCAAATCGACCGTTTTGCAAGCCGAAAGGCCTCCGCAAACCGCGAAGATCGCCAACGGAGCGATAGCGAGGACGGAGCGGAAGAGGGGGCTGCGGTGGGTCGATAGCATGGGAACCTCCCCCGCCATGATACCACTACCGATATACCCTTTCCACCCGTTTGCCCAAGAAGCAGATGATCTCGTAGGGATGGGTCTGCTTGATGCGGGCCCAATCCTCGATGGTGATTTGGCGCTTTCCGGAACGGCCCACCAGAACCACTTCGTCCCCCATCCTCGCCGCCGGGCAACCGTTCAGGTTCACCGTCAGGTAGTCCATGGAAATCCGCCCGATGATGGGGCAGGCCTTGCCGCGGATGAGGACTTCGCCGGAATTGCTGGCCGCCAGGGGCACGCCATCGGCGTAACCTGCCGGTACCGTCCCCACCCAGGTGTCGTGGAACAAGGTATGCGTGCCGCCATACCCGATGGTGAACCCGGCCGGCAACCGCCGCCGGGCCAAGAGCGTGGTCTTGAGGGTCAAGGTCGGCGACAGGTGATAGCTACGCAGCCCATTGAGATCGAAAACGCCATAAAGGTTGATGCCGGTACGCACCATGTCGAAATACGCTTCCGGGAAATTATTGATACCGTCGGAATTCGCCATGTGGACCAAAGGGAATCGGAGGCCGGCCGACCGCAGCCGCGCCAGCAAATCCCGGAACAAGGTTATCTGCTCTCGAGACTTGCCGTGCATGGGATTGTTGGCATTGGGGAAATGGGAATAGATTCCCTCGAATTCCAGACCGGGCAGTTTGATTGCCGACCGGATATCCTCGTAGGCGCGGAAATGGGGAAAGCCTAAGCGTCCCATGCCGGTGTCGACCTTAATGTGGACCTTAACCCGCCGGTCTTGGCGACGGGCTTCCCGGGAAAGAGAGCGGGCCGTCTCCAGGTCGGGAACCGGACAAACCACCCCCAATTGCACGCAAAGAGGGATCTCGGAAGCGAGAATACCTCCGATGATCTGAACCGGAACCGGGAATCGTCCGACTAATTGGGCCGCTTCCTTGACCTCGGCCACGCCTAACCGATCGGCGCCGGCGGCAACTAATGCCTCGGCGACCGGCAGCGCGCCCAGGCCGTAGGCATCGGCCTTTAATACGGCCATCACCAGGGCAGGACGTACCGATTTCCGGATCCGGCCGAAGTTACGGCGGATGGCCTTGAGATCGACTTCCAGGCTCACGCGGGAAGGATAAGCGGGGATAGCCGGAGTATTAGGCAATGCGTGGCCCGGGGGCGGAAACAGTTCCGGAATTCATGGCGGAAAGCAAATTTAACATTAAATTTAGGCCGGGCTTCCCTTAGCACGGATGGCGTGCCCCGGTCCCACCTCTTCTTTGAAAGCAGGATTATGCGCAGCTTGAGTTCCCTGTTTGTTTTGGTCGGTATCGCCTCGTATTCGCCATCGGTTCTGGCCGCCGAGACGCATAAAGGAGAAGACTTGTCCAACCGGTCTTTCAACGGCAAGGATCTGACCAACGCGGAATTCAAGAATTGCACCCTGGACGGCGCCCGCTTCAACCAGACCATCGGGGCCAAAGCCAGTTTCGAAGGCTCCAACGGCAAGGGCATCAACTTCTCGGCGATGCAGATTTCCGACGGGGATTTCCGCGAGACCCGTTTCCCGCAAGCCGATTTCCGCAATTCCGATTTGCGCGGCGCCAACTTCAAAAAGGCCGCGCTGGAAACCGTTAACTTCCAGAATGCGGTGCTGCTGGACGCCACCTTCGCGGGCGCCAACATGCCCAAGGCCAATTTCGTGGAGTCCAAGTTCAACGAGAAAGCGGACTTCTCCAAGGCCAATCTGGCCGGTGCCAACTTCAAGAACAATAGCCTGGAAAAATCGGATTTCTCCAAAGCCGATCTGTCGGGCGCCGTTTTCAACGGGGTCAAGTTCGAAGGCGCCGATTTCAGCGATGCCACCGTGGCCAATATCAATCTCGCCGAATCCAATCTCACCGGCGCCGATCTCGATCACCTGCACTTCACCAACGCCAATATTTCCAACACCGCCTTGGTCGAAACCAACCTCAAGGGTTCGCAATTTTCGGACTCCAAGTTCGATAAGGCCGAATTCCAATACACCAAGATGGGAGGCGCCTCCTTCGATCGCTGCACCTTCAATAACACTTCCTTCTATCGCACCGATTTGGGCGACGTGAATTTCTCCGGATCCGCCATGACCGGGGTGGTGTTCGACCTGAAGGGCATGGATGGCGCCAAATTCCACGGGGCCCAACTGGAAAGGGCCAAATTCTCCGTCGATAAGATCAGCAAGGTCGATTTCACCAATGCCGCCCTGAAATTCGCCGATTTCTCCGGCGCCCAACTCTTCAACTGCGATTTCAGCGGGGCCGACCTTTCCAACGCCCGTTTCGACAACGCCTTCATCACGGGATGCGATTTCTCAGGTGCGAACCTGTCTACGGTGTTTTGGGATGCGGATAATTTGAAGAAGAATATCTTCGATTCGCAAACGCGATTCCCGCGGTCGTACACACCTAATCCTTCGCAGATGCGCGCTCACAAATAACTGTTCCCCTGGCGCGGGTGTGGGTGGGGTTGGGGCCTCAGCTATGCTTCGCGTGGGCCTCTCGCCTCCCTAAGGTTAGTCTTTCTCGCGGCCCGGGACATTTGCTCCGGGGCCTTTTCTTTTCGCCGCGAAATCCGGTCTTGTGAACCCGGGCCTTAGGCTGATCGCGGCGAAAAGCCCGGGCCGCTCCCTTCGCGGCTCCGCGTAATTCGGCCCCAGCCCCGCCCACCCCCGCCCACCCCCGCCCACCCCCGCGCCCCCGGTCCCCCGGTCCCCCGGTCCCCCGTTTGGCGCAGCAGCGTGGCTTGGGGGGACCGATCGTGGGCCTCGTCCACGACCGACCCAATCTTTATGAACTCTCTCGGGTCTTCCCCGACGCTCGAACACATGGGCGCCCAAATTTCCATCGATCCGCCGCGGGCCCGATTGCGATCATGCGGTGAGCGTGAAGCCCCGGGGCGACTGACTTGGGCCGAATTTGCGAGGCAGCCGAGGCGGCGGGCGCCAAGTCGGCGGGGGCCCTCTTCAGATGGGCCCTCGCCGACCAATAGCCAGGTCTAATCGAGGCGCCCGACGCACCGACCTCACCCAAGTGAGCATTAAGACCCGCCGAGCAAGCTGAGGCCCAAGGCAGGCGCCCCGGGACGGCCCGCATCCGCATTGAATCGCATTTCGCGCCGCATCGAACGAAAATGTTAATATTGGAACCTATGAGACGCGAGATATTGCACCAAGGGGCGGGCGAGCTGGTCTACGAGATCCGCGAAATCGTCAAGAAGGCCCAGCTCTTCCAAAAACTAGGCGTGGAAATTTTCTGGGAAAACATCGGCGACCCGGTCGCCAAAGGGACCGTCATCCCGGGCTGGATGAAGTCCATCGTCGCCGAGCTAGCGCAGGAAAACCTGTCCTACGCCTACTGCCAGACCAAAGGCGTGCCTGAGACCCGCCAATACCTGGCCCAGAAAAACAACGCCTTGGGCGGCGTGCAAATCACCCCCGAGGATATCCTTTTCTGCAACGGCCTGGGCGACGCCATCTCAAAGGTTTACCAATATCTGGATCCCGGCGCGCGCGTCATCGGTCCGTCTCCCGGCTATTCGACCCACTCCTCCGCGGAAGGCGGGCATGCCAGCCAGCCGCCCATAACCTACCGCCTCGTCCCCGAGAACCATTGGTTCCCCGACATGGACGAGTTGCGCAACAAGATTAAGTACAACCCCAACATCGTCGGCATCCTTATCATCAATCCCGACAATCCCACCGGCATGGTGTATCCGGAATGGTACTTGCGCGAGGTCGTCTCCTTGTGCCGGGAGCATGATTTATTCATCATCGCCGACGAGATATACACCCATATCACCTACAATGGCGTTAAGGCGATCCCCTTGGCCCAGGTGATTGGGGACGTATGCGGCATCTCCATGAAAGGCATTTCCAAAGAGCTGCCCTGGCCCGGTTCCCGTTGCGGCTGGCTGGAGTTCTATAATACCCAGCGCGATCCCGAATTCGGCAAGCTGGTCAAGGCCATCGAGGACGCCAAGATGCTGGAGGTCTGCTCCACCACCTTGCCGCAGATGGCTATTCCCCTTATCCTGTCGCATCCCGAATTCCCCGCCCACCGCGAAGCCCTCAATTTGGCGATCCAGAAGCGGGGCGACGTGGTTTACGAGACTCTGAAGGACGTGGAAGGCCTCCTCGTCAACAAAACGTACGGCGCCTTCTATACTTCGATCATTTTCAAGAAGGGTATGCTCAAGCCCACGCAAAAGCTGAAGGTGGCCAGCCCCGAGGCGCGCGCATTGGTTGAGAAGATGGTCGAAGGCGTTCCTCTCGACAAGCGGTTCGTCTACTACGTGCTGGCCGCGACGGGAATCTGCGTGGTGCCCATCTCCTCGTTCTGTTCGGATCTGCACGGGTTCCGCGTGACCTTGCTGGAAGAGAACCCGGAGAAAATGGCTTGGATGTACAAGAAGCTGCGCGCCGCCATCGAGGAATACCTAGCCTCCTAAACTGGCCTACTTCGATGTTGCGGATTCCCGGGAAACCGGAAATCCGGCCCGTTGGTCCAGTGTTTGCATGGGTTGGCCCTCATGATCAAACGCTGCCCCAATCCCCAATGTCAT
>Ga0265324_10000438_pt1 | contig 29568 bp, 36 predicted proteins | sample 41419metaG_FD_198634 | JGI IMG/M metagenome (GOLD analysis project Ga0265324, IMG submission 198634) | Rhizosphere microbial communities from Carex aquatilis grown in University of Washington, Seatle, WA, United States - 4-14-19 metaG | ecosystem: Host-associated > Plants > Roots > Rhizosphere...
CTGCGTCGCAATGGGAACAGAGGTCAGAGGTCAGAGGTCAGAGGTCAGCTTGCGCTATTTGACTGCATTGAGCGATTTGGAAAGCGGTGGCAATGATTTTAAGCGGGGAAGGGCCGGCGAGTTGGGGCGCTATCAATGCCTCAAGTCGGTGTGGAAGATTGAAGGCGGAAACCTGAAACCTGAAATGGCTACGAACCCGATCACGGCGGCGGCGGTGACGGTGAAGGTGATCCGGGGGCGCACCGGTAAGGAAATTTACGATCTGACGCCGGAACAGTTTGCGCGGGCCTGGCATTGTCCATCGGCGAAGCGGCTGAATCGCGAGCAGCGGGATTATGTGGAGCGGTTCTGCAATTTGACCAGAAAGACTGTAACAAACCAAAAAATCACCCTCTACACCAAATAAATTATGCCAGACGAAATTGAATCCTTTATGGACTTTGAACGTGCCCGGCGCCGGGCGTTTGATCGGGCGCAGTGGGAGCAGGGCTTCTATGTGTCGGCGATTCTAGCGGTGGGCTTTTTGCTCGGGCTGATGGCGCACTAAAAGAAGGCTGAAATCTGAAACTTGAAACCTGAAATCGGATGAACAACAAAGACGCGAAGGCGCAAATATGAGCCTGACGATCTGCAATGTGGGCGAAAGTGGAGACGAGGACTTTGATTTCTGGGAGATTCCGTGTCCGGCGGATCACTTCGCCGGGTTGGAGGTTGCCGAATCCGATGAGTTGGAGTTGCTGTGTCAGGATTATCACCGCTGTCAGCGGCAGAATTCGCAGCTTCGTAAAATCGCCCCGGCGAAGGCGGAGTTTTACCAAGGCCAGTGTGACATCGCCGTGGATCTGATCGAAAAGAAAATCAAGAAATTATTGAGCAACCGGATTGCCTATCAGTCGAGCATCAAAACCGCAGTCATTTTAACCAAATAACCCATGAAACTTACTATTCCCAAAAATGTGTTGGTGGAGGCGCTGAACCAGGTGAAGGGGGCCACGGGCAAGACGACGCTGCCGATTTTATCGTGCGTGCTGCTCCGGCTGGATAATTCCGAATTGTCGCTGACGTGCTCGGATTTGGATTTGACGGTGCGCGTGGTGGTGCCGGTGGTGTCGAAATCATCGGGCGCGGCCTGCGTGCGGGTGGCGCTGTTGCACGGGATTGTGAATGCGCTGCCGAAGTCGGACGGGGATATTTCGCTGGAGCAGGTGGAGGACAAGCTGCGGATTACTTCGGCCACGGGAGTTTATGATCTGGGGGTTTTGGAGGCGGGAGAATTTCCGCCGCTGGCCAAGGTGAAGGGGAAGGAATTCACTTTGGAGCAGATGCCGCTGGTGCAGATGCTGTTCAGCACGGCGGATGCGATGAGCGATGATGAAGGCCGCTATATTCTGAACGGGGTGAATTTGACGATGGCGGGCGGCGCGTGGACGGCGGTGGCCACGGATGGGCGGCGGTTGCATCGGGTTATTTTGGGCGACACCCAGCCGGCAGCGGTCAAGAAATCCAAAAAGTCCAAGGCTCCGGCGGCGGAGTTGGATTTGATTATTCCGCGTAAGACAGTGAAGCAGCTTTTGCGTTTGTTGCCGGTGGCGGATGTGGCTCAACTGACTTTGAAGGCATCGGCTTCGGCGGTGGAGTTTGAGGCGGGCGGACTGCTGGTGCAGAGCAAACTGGTGGAGGGAAGTTTTCCGAACTGGCAGCAAGTGGTGCCAGCGGCGGGCCATGCGGTGCCGGTGCAGCGGTCGGAACTGGCCGAGGCGGCGGCCCGGGTCGCGCTGATTGATGAGCATTGCGTGATTTCTCTGGCGAAGGGCTTTTCCAAGATCACGGCGGCGAGCAAGGGTAATGTGGACACTGGGCAGGAACGGTTGGGCATTCTGGAATCGGAGCCGTTCACCATCAAGCTGCAAGTAAAATATCTTTTGTCGGCGCTGGGATCGGTGGCGGAGGCGGAAATCGGGATGTGCTACTTGAATGCGACTTCACCGCTGGTGCTAAAAACCACGGCGCTGGATTGGCTGGCGGTCATCATGCCGATGCGGATGGACCAGCCGCCCACCAGTTTTGAAAAAGAGCAGCCGCAGTCTGGACCCACCGAGGAAGTGACTGAGGCACGGCCGCCGGAGGCGGAAGCTCCCGCCCAGCCAGAGCCGGATGTGGAAGTGGAAGCCAACGGCGATTTCAAGGATGGAAAGTTGACGGCCAAAGGCAAACGGAAGATTGCCGCCGCAGCGGAGAAACGCTGGGCCAAGGTGAAAGCGAAAGTTGTGACGGATGAAGAGGTGCAATCGGCCCGGGATCAGGCGGAAATGAAGAATCTGCGGGCGAAAATCAAGGCAAATTCGTCGGCGGTGCAGGACGAAAACGAGACCCGGATTCAGCAAGCCATCAAGGCGATTTCCGATGAGGGCAAATGCAGCGTGAGCCTGATTCAACGCTGGATGAATCTGTCATATTCGCAGGCGAATGACGTGCTGGATGAACTTCAACAGCGCGGGATTGTGGGCAAAACCATCAAGACCGGCAAAGGCGCCGGCACCCAGCCGATTTTGATCACGCTCAAAGATTAAACGCCAAACCGCACCAAATCACATGAGCGCGACACAGAAAAATAAAACGGCGGTGCCGAATGAGCTTTTGGCGCGGGCCTTGGCGCGGCGGCGCAAGACGCTGTTTCCGCTGTCGAGCCGGCAAGTCTGTGAGGCGCGCTGCCGGTTGGTTCAGCAACTGGCGGTGAATGATGGCTATTCCGCCCGCGAAGTGCGCCAGATTTTGAATTTGTCCGGGCCGGATGAGGCGCGGCGGTTGCTGGCCAAAAGCCAGAGGTCAGTTGTCGGAGGTCAAAAGCCAGAGGTCAGAGGTCGGAGGTCAGAGGTCAGGGGGAGGACGATATGATTCTTGATTTTAATCCGGCGGCGGTGGTGGCGGCGGCGATGGCGCGTGGTTTGGTGAAGCCGCCGCCGGCCGCGGATAATGGTCGGCTGGATGATAATAAAATCCATCGCTTGCGGATGAAGGCTCTGGGGCTGACGGCCCGGGGAACGGTGCCAAAACAGCGTCGTAAGATCGCGGCGCTGGCGCGGTTCAAGACGAATTCTCCCGAATATAAGCGGGCTTACGACTTGTTGCGGTCGGAGAAATTCCACGCGCTTGGGCTGACGAAGCGCGGGACGGTGCCGGTTTACAAAATCTCACTATGAACGAAATCATCCAGCAATGTCCGCAGTGCTACCGCTATTTGGTGGATGGCACGGTGGTGGCGTTGTCAATGGGTGACGCTTCGGCGGCGGTGGTGGCGGACCGGCTGGTGAGCCAGGCTTGCGGGTTGCCAGATTGCGAGTTGATGGTGCAGGTGATTCGTGAGCGGGAATCGAGCCGTCGGCAGCGGGCGGCGATTGACCGGATCACGCGCCGGGATCGGCATGATGCGAAGCGGGAATGCAGGGAACAGAGATCAGAGGTCAGAAATCAGAGGTCAGAAATTGCGCGGATGCCGTATAAGGACGCGGAGGAAAGGGATGAGACCGGAAACCTGAAACCTGAAGTGACTGCGGCACCGGCATCGTCGCCGTTTGGGGTGAATCTTGGGCAGGTTATCGAACATTCGATGTCTCAACATGATTTTCAGGCAAGCGGGCTCGCCGATAGCCAGAATGCCAAGCTCATCGAGTTTTTTTCGAAGCCGCACAATTTCGGTTTGTGGTTCAAGTCCACGATGCTCGAGGAGTTGAGCGGGGCGACGCGGATGAATAACCGCGCGATTGATCTGCGTCCGGTGTTCATTGAGCGCGGCCACTACATTGATAATTGCATGATGACGGATACGAACACGGACCGGAAGGCGAGCTATTACCGGGTGTGCAACATCGAGGATGCTCTGAGCCTGACGGCGGAGCAGAAAGCCAAGATTTTGGCCATGGATTGACCCAGATGAAAACCACATTTTCAATCAAACCACAACGGGCTGCGCGGAATATCTTTTGCTGTGCTGGCAAATATCGGGTGCTCATCACCCGCCGGCCTAAAAACATTTATGGTGGAAGATTTTCCAAGCTATCGGATGCCGTCCGAGTTCGCAACGAACTGGAAAAGACAGTGGCACCGTGCAAGCCGTGGCAAAACACACCGCGATTGAAGGTGCGCCGGACTCAAACCACGCTGCGCCTGGAACGCCGCGCCGCTGGCCTGTGCCAGTCGTGCGGAACTGAACCGCCGAAATCCGGCTGCGTGACTTGCCAGGGCTGCATGGATGCTATGCACGCCAAACGTAACCTGCGGCGGGAATTGTCCACTAACAAATAGCTGAGCCACAGCCGCCCCGAATGACCGCAACGCTGCCATCGCCAGAAGCCACCCGCCAACCTGAAGGCCGGGCGGCTGTTGTGCTCCAGCGTCTGGTTCGGATGCGGATTGTTCCGACGAGCCTCGAAGAAGCAAATGCCTACGTGACCGAGCATCACCGGCACCATGATCCAGTGACAGGCCACAAATATAGCATCGCGCTGGCCGACGAAGGCGGGACGGTGCGCGGCGTGGCCATCGTGGGACGCCCAGTGAGCCGCATGGCCGACAACGGCTGGACGCTGGAAGTGAACCGATGCTGCACAGACGGAGTGCCGAACGGCTGCTCGATGCTCTACCGGGCCGCCTGGCGAGCTGCGCGGGCGATGGGATACACACGACTGATAACCTACACGCTGCCGGAAGAAGGCGGCGGAAGCCTCAAAGGTGCGGGCTTCCGACTCGTGGGTGAACGCGGCGGCGGCAAGTGGACAAGAGCATCGAGACCGCGAGTGGATACGCATCCGACTCAAACCAAATGGCTGTGGGAAGTGCAAGACGCTAAGCAGCCGAACGTAGAGCTATGCAACGTGGCGTCAAAAACCTAAACTGACCGGCGAAACCTATGAATAAAAAAAATCAAAAACCGAACGAAACTGTAGGGGCAAGCCACGTTGCGCATCAGCGACTTGTTAGGCACTGGTGTAATCACATAGATCGGAAAGAAAACCTCGAAGACTGGTCTTGGACTGACGGAAAAGGCTGGATCTTCTGGAGCGTATCTAGCGATCACCCGCTCTATGATTGGGTGATTCCAAACTCATGGAAATGCTGCCCGATATGTGGAGCGATCCGTCCCAAAGTGCCTAACGAAAAGCTGAAAGATCGCACGGTCGAAAACCAGAAACCATGAACGGAGTCGCTGACATTCGAGAAACGGAAACGGTCGCAAGCCCAGAGGCCAAGTGCGATTCTTTCCAGCGTCTTGTTATCCCAATTCCTTTCGTGGACTCAATCATTCACGGCGATAACTGTGACGTGCTCGGACAACTACCGCGTTCGTGTATAGACCTGGTGGTAACGTCTCCACCATACGACGACCTGCGAACCTACGTCGGTCACTCATGGGACTTCTACGGTGTGGCTTGGCAACTCAAGCGCGTGCTTAAACCCGGCGGCGTCATCGTGTGGGTCGTCGCGGACGCGACGAAAGACGGAAGCGAAAGCGGCTCGTCAATGCGTCAATGCCTGCACTTCCAACAACTCGGTCTGAAAATCCACGACACGATGATATATCGGAAGTCGAATCCAATCCCACTGACGCACAACCGATACGAGCAAGAGTGGGAATATGCTTTCGTGCTGTCTCTCGGCAAACCTAAAACGTGGAATCCGATACTCAAGAAAAACAAGACGGCCGGAAAAGTGGTGAACTGGTCAACGCGAGCGGTCGAAGATGGTGCCGCGCGTCGGTGCCGCGACGAAACAACCATCGCAAATGAAACCGGCTACATCGGGAACATCTGGGAATATCCCGTCGGCGTGGACGCAATCGGCGACCATCCCGCTCCGTTCCCAGAAAAACTGGCGAAAGACCACATCGTAAGCTGGTCAAACGTCGGCGACGTGGTGCTCGATCCGTTCAGTGGCAGCGGAACGACGTGCTCCGCCGCGAAGGAACTGGAACGCCACTACATCGGAATCGAAATCAATGAAAAGTATCTCAAACAATCAAACGCTCGAACCGCGCAAGACGTGCTCGGATTGGGATAACAGTTATTTGACAGAAACAAATCTAGGTGAGATAAAGAAATGAACCCGAATTGCAGAAATTATGAAACCGTTACGCGAACAGTTCCGCGAATGGATGGTGTTTCATCATTATTCGCCGCGCACAATCCAAACTTACATTGGCTGCGTGTATGCCTTCGTAGTTTGGTCGGGCAAGCGCGATCCGTTGACCATGGGAGCGACGGAGGTAAATGCGTTTCTGTCGCATTTGGCCAACGATTATCATGTAACAGCCAAGACGCAGACGCAAAATCTCTGCGCGCTGGTTCGATTTTACGATGGCTGTCTGGGCAAGCCGCTGGGGGATATAGGCAAATTCGATTACGCTTCAAAGCCGTCCAGGCTGCCGGTGGTGATGTCCAAGTCGGAAGTATTTCAGGTAATCGAGGCGCTGCCCCCCAATGCGCTGCGGTTGATGACCAAGCTGCTTTATGGATGCGGCCTGCGGTTGATGGAGTGTTGCCGGCTGCGGGTGAAGGATGTGGACTTCGCCAGGGGCGTGGTGAATGTGAAGTGCGGAAAGAACGACAAGGACCGCAACATCCCGCTACCCAAATCAATCATCACGGAGTTGCAGTCGCATCTGGCCTACAATCACACGCGGTTTCTGGCGATGAAGTGGGTGGTTCATTTGCCGGACGGCTTGCCGCGCAAGTTTCCGAATTACGAGCACGAATGGCCGTGGCAATATGTCTTTGCGGCCCGTGGTTTTTCGACAGACCCAGACGATGGCCGGCAAAAGATTCATCATATTCATCAGAACACACTGCAAAAGGCAGTTCACACTGCGGTGAGGAATCTAGCGCTGACCAAGCGCATCACTTGCCACACCTTCCGGCATTCTTACGCCACACATTTGATCGAGTCCGGCACGCCGATTTACGATGTGCAGCAGTTGCTCGGTCATTCGCGGCTGGAAACCACTATGATTTACAATCATGTGGCCATGCCGCCGGAGCAGCGTATCGCCTCACCATTGGATACCCGATAATTTTCTTGTTTCGAGGGTTCAGTGGGCTGCAATTATCAACCCTCTGAACGCATGACTGACACTATAACCACGCCACTGGCCGCTCGCCGTAACCCAGCCACTTTGTCACCGCTGCGGGTCAATCGCAGCGCGTATGGGCCATTCTGTGACGCTGTGAGGCGGTTAAACTGCATTACGCCGACGCAAGCGGAGGTGGCGCGGTTCGTGGCGTGGGCCACGTTGAGGCAGGGGTTTAATTCGCTGGCGTTTTGTTCGTTGAGTGAATTGACCCAGGTGCGGGCGCATGCACGTCCGTTTGCCGGGTTGGGGAAAAATGATTTGTCGCCGGCCTTGATTGCTTTGCAGCATTTCGGGCTGGTGAAGATGGAGACGCGGGAGCAGTTGGAGCCTGGCGTGCCGCCGGTGACGCTGCTCCTCGTCATTGCTGACTCTAGCCAATGGTCCGTGCCGGACTCGGGCTGGAAATTCAGCGTGGAAGAAGAGAATGCACTGCTACTTCACCTGTTGGCGTGCCGCCAGCGGTGGACGGCGCAGTTGCCGGAACTGGCCGAAGAGCCTGATCTGCTCGATGCGCGTGCCGCCATCGCCGCAGAACAGGCCGCCAGTCAGAATGACGCAGGGCCGCAGGCAGCGTGCCGCACCTCGGCTCCCAGCGTCAGAACCAATGCACTTGACCTTTGCCCTACCCCCGAACGCGGGCGAGTAAGTCAGTGCCGTTCCGAAAGTCAGAACGCTGAAAGCCCAATGAATGCGCGTGCCGTTCCGAAAGTCGGAACTCCCCCTGTTAAACAGTTAAACAGAATTAAACAGAGAGCAGTTCAACCGTTGAACAGCGCAAAGGCTGATGACTCGAACCGATTGCTGGCGCTGCTGGCGAAGGAGTTCGAGCGCGTCCACGGACCCGCCGCAACGGCCAAGGAGATGGCGAACAGCGGGGCGTGCTGGCGCATGGTGGCAAGGCGGTGGCCGGATGAGTTCGAGCAGCAAGTAGATGCGTTGCGCTGCTTCCTAAACGAAGGCGGCAAAGTGAGACGAGCGGCGTGGTTTTACATCCAGCACTACCTGTCCCGGGCCGTGGGGTGCGACACATGGGCCGCCGTCTGTGAAAAATCAAGGGAACCTCTTAAAACCCTATAGAATACAAGGTTATTAAACATTCCAACCAACTCGCATGAGCCAAAAAATAAACAAGAAACACACCGTCAACAAATCGCGCCAGCCTGATTTGATCGCGGCACCCGTCGGAGCCAAGCCGATCACCTCGCAGTTTGTATCCGCCGCGCAATTATCTGCCGCGCTGCCGTTCGCCAAGATCACCGACCAGTTTTTGCGCGACCGCGCCGGCACGCGGAACCCCAATCCCCGCACCGGCTTGCCGTGGATACCGAAACCTCGCGGCGCAAAATACGACCTCAACGCCACCGTCCTCGGCCTCCTCGAATGGTTTTGCGTCCAGGCCGAGCGCGCTGAAGGTTTGCCCCGCGTTTGCAACTCCATGAAGCACGCCGAAGAGTTGTTTCATCTCCCCTACGAATTGCAGCAATACGTTCGCAGCCACGGCGGCGCGGAAGCCTTTGAAGCCAGCAACCGCGTGCGCGTCCTCGAAGTTTTGCGGCATGCTTTTCCGCTGCTCAAAAAGATATTCTCCGGCGGCGCGGCGCAGATCAAAGGCGTCGAAGGCATGGAAGACCTCGACAGCGACTTTCAGCTCGCCCGCGTCCGCAAGGAAGACGCCGACGAACGAGCCCGCGACAACGCCCTAGCCAACAAAAACCTTTACACCCGGGAAGGCATCGTCACCGAACTTGGCGACCCTTTGCTCAGCGCCGCCAATGCCTGGAAAAATTACGACAAAGACACCGGCGCCAAACTCCAGACTTACCTCACCACCGCCGGGCTGACCGTGGAACAAGCCAAAGCCGCCCGCGCCCTGGCCACCGCCGGCGTCGAGAAAATTCCCGCCGAACTTCGTGAAAAATTGAAACTCGAAACCAAATCCAAATGAAAGAAAGACCGATACTATTCAGCGGCCCGATGGTTCGCGCCCTACTGGATGGAACCAAGACGCAGACGCGGAGGGTAATGAACCCACAGCCATCTGAGGACTGGTGTCCGCACGCTTTTACCGAGGTCCACAAAATGGCCAGCTACGGCTTCAAGCTGCGCAAAGGGGAGCCAATCGTGATTGGATGGGGTGTTACGAATCGCGCCGGAGACGAGGCATACGTTTCAAAACACGGTCAGATTGGCGACCGGCTGTGGGTGAAAGAGACTTTCCGCGATTGCTTCAATGACACCAGTGGGCGCAAGCAGTTTGAATATCGTGCTGACGAATCCCGAATTGATGCGGATATGTGTCCGGTCAAATGGAAGCCGTCAATCTTTTGCAGCCAAAAAGCCAGCCGCATCACCCTCGAAATCACCGGCCTTTGCGTCGAGCGGCTGAATGACATCACGCAAACAGATGCCATTGCGGAAGGCATCGACATCGAATTGCCGATAGCCGATGAGATCACCGGCAAAAAAGATTTCCGGGCACATTATGCCGACCTCTGGGAAACCATCAACGGCCCCGGCACCTGGGCCGCCAACCCGTGGGTCTGGGTTATCCAATTCAAACGCATCTGATAATGACCATCACCGAAATCAAAGCCCCCTTCCCGTGGTTCGGCGGCAAATCCCGCGCAGCGGATCTCATCTGGCCGCGCCTCGGCCATCCCGGCAACTACGTCGAACCCTTCGCCGGCTCACTTGCCGTCCTGCTCCGCCGCCCCACCGAACCCGGCAATGAAATCGTCAACGACCTCGACTGCTACGTTGCCAACGCCTGGCGCGCCATCAAGTTCGCCCCCGATGAAGTCGCCGCGCATACCGATTGGCCCGTCAACGAAGCCGACCTCCACGCCCGCCACCGCTGGTTGCACAGCCGCGCCGAGTTCCGTGATCGCATGGAACACGAACCGGATTTTTACGACGCGCGCATCGCTGGATTTTGGGTCTGGGGATTATCGTGCTGGATCGGAGATAATTTCTGCCGGCCTTCGCGGCAAAACTCTTTGCCCCACCTCACAGGTGGCCAAGGTTGCGCCGCGCAAATTTTAAACACCCGGCCAGCCCGACAATCCTCGCGAACCACCGGCGGTCAAGGCGTCGCCCGTCAGGTGCCGCACCTTACGGGCGGGAAAGGCGGAGACCCGTCAGGTGCCGCACCTTACGGGCGGGAAAGGCGCTCCCGCCGCGCCCAAATTCAAACCGAGAATCTTATGGCCTGGTTTGAATCCCTATCCGCCCGCCTCCGCTTCACCAAAGTCTGCTGTGGAGGCTGGGATCGCGTTTGCACCAAAGCCAGCACCTACGGCCAGGGCCTGACCGGCATCCTCCTCGACCCGCCCTACGACACCGACGGCCACGACGATGTTTACGGCGACCTATCGCGCGGCGTCAGCGCCCAAGTCCGCGAATGGGCCATTGAGAATGGTTCCAACCCGCTCCTCCGCATCGCCCTGTGCGGCTACGCCGGCGAACACGCCATGCCTGCGGGCTGGACCGTGCTGGAATGGAAAGCCTCCGGCGGCTTCGGCAACCAATCTGGCAATGAGAATTGCAAACGCGAACGCATCTGGTTCAGCCCGCATTGCGTCAATCCCGAACCCACCCTGTTTTGACAATGACCTCCGCCCTCGCCACCCCTGCCCCCAGCTTTGGCTGCAACGACACGTTGCTCGCCCAGATCCGCGCGCAAGACGCCGCCCTTGCCCGCGAACTCCTCGAACTCTTCACCCGCCCGCTCCCCAGCGGCCAGCCCTTCGACTGGGCCGTCGCCGAACTGGTGCTCGACACCCCCATCATCAAAGGCCAGCCCTTCAACGCCACCGGCCGCGAATACCTCCGCGACCCCATCAACGACATCAACGCCGACGATTGCCGCGAACAAACCTGCTGTTGGGGCACCGGCAACGCCAAGACCCTGAAAAACCTCGTGCAAGCCACCTGGGCCATGGAACACGCCCCATTCTCCGGACTCTTCATCCTACCAAGCAAAGAAGGCCCCGGCGGCGGCCGCCAGTTCAACAACGGATCACTGATTCCCACCATCGAACGCACCCGCTGCTTCGCCGATAAAATCCCGACGGGCGCCGACCGCCACAATTTCAGCGGACTCCACCTCCAATTCGCCGGCAACAACGTCGATCTCGCCGGGGCGAATAGCCCCACGCAGTTGGGTGCCAAACGCTGCCAATTTGTTTGGCTGGACGAACAGGACAAATACAAAGCCAAGCTCGGCCGCGAAGAAGGTGCCGACTACCTCGCCGGCGAACGCACCAAGCAAGTCCCCAACGCCAAGATCATCCGCGGATCCACGCCCACCAAGGAAGATTTCGGCATCTGGCCGCACCTCATGCGCTCCGACCTCCGCCGCCGCTTCCTCCCTTGCCCTTTGTGCAATTCCGATCAGATGAGTGCGGCGCGCCGCTTCGTCCTCATCAAAGACGCCCAATTTTCCGTCATGCCCACCAAGTTTGCGGATGGAACAGAGATCCCCGCCGCCCCGCTCGTCTGGGACAAAGAAGCCAAGCGGCAGGACGGCACATGGGACATGGACCGCGTCATCCGCTCCGCCCGGTTCGAATGTCCCCACTGCCAAGGCCACATCCAGGATCATCACCGCATCTGGCTCGATAAAAACGGCGTCTGGCTCCCCACCCGCCTCAGCATCGGCCACAAGGGATACCATTTGCCCAGCTTCTACGCCCCCCACATCGACACCGAGACAAGCTGGGGCCACATGGCCAAGAAATTCCTCGACAAAAAAGACTCCGGCGAACTCCAAGGCTACATCAATTCCGACCTCGCCGAAGTCCACGTCAGCCAGGAACAAGGGCGCGGCACCATTACCTTCACCTCCCGCCCCGTAGCCCAGGCGGATTGGACCCCGCTCCTTACCGTGGACGTTCAAAAGCAATGGCCCTACCTCTGGTTTGTCGTCCGCAAATGGTCATCCTTCAAGCTGCTACCGCCCGTGGAATTCTCCAATGGCCGGCCCGTCCTCGGCGAACTCATCCCCGAATTCAAAGCCAAGCTCGAACGCCTCGTCGCCGGGCAGGCTGCCGCCTGGCTGCCCGTGGCCGAGCTGCTCCGGTTCGACACTGGCACCGCCGAGACGCCGCTGCTGGACTTCCTGCTTGCCAAAGACATCACCGGGACCAATCTCGCCGCCGCCTTCCGCGAACGCTGCATGAGCCAAACGGTGGACTTCGGCAAATGGATATACCGCGAGATGGGTTTAAAGATGCCTCGGGGCGGTGACAGCGAATCTGTAGCTGTCGGCCATTGCCAGACCGACGACTGGGCCGAGCTGCGCGAAATCTTCACCCAGTTTGAAGTCGGTAAACATCTTGTCAACCGCAACGCCGCCGTGCTCATTGACTCCGGCTATCGTGAAAGAAATAATCCCGAAGTGCTCCGCAAATGTTATGAAACCGCCACCGAGTTCGGGCATTACGACCCCGCCAGCAAAAAGATTTGGGCGCACCCCGTCAACGGTTTCTGCAAGCCCGTTCCACTCAACAACTGGCAGCCGTGGAAAGGCTATCCCATCCGCAAACGCTGGAACGTGGACGGCATCGCCCGCGAGTGGCACTACAACATGGCCGACCCCTTCGGCGGCAGCAGCGAAGCCGATCAATGTGTCATCCAGGTGCTCGAAGGCGCGGCGGACCTATTCTGGGAGCGGTTCAACAACCTGCGCGAAAACCGCACCTCCAATGTCTGGGCCATCAGCGGCGCGCTCGCGCTGTTCCCCAAAGATAAATTCCAGATCAGCCAATACGAGCGCCAGTTGAATGCCCGCTATTGGGATGAAGAAAAGCAGGAAGTCCGCAATCGCGGCACCGGCGGCTCCGGCCACCGCCTCTGGCCCGATGAATTAAACGATTGCGAAAAAATGCAAGTGGCCCTCGCCGACAGCCTCGGCTTTTTCAGCTACGAAAACCAACCCACCCAAAACACCAACACCGAAATAAGATATGAAAACGAAAACTGAACCCGCCGCCCCCGCCGCTCCGGCCATTCCCTTCACCGCTTGCACCGCTTGCCGCTATTGCTGGCGCGGCCAGTGCCGCTTGCACCCGCCAAACCAGACCGGCGGCTGGGCGGCTTATCCCAATGTCGCCAACGATTCCAACCACGGCTGTTTTCAGGGAAAAAATAAATAGCCTCTTGTTTTTTTTATCTGTGTTTCATCTGTGAAAATCTGTGGCTAAAAAAAATTATGACCCCGCAATTTATATTCAGCCAGAAAGAAATGTGCGCCAAGCTCGGACGCAGCCGGGAATATGTCCGCGCCATGTGCTCGCGCGGTTTTGTTCTGCCTGCCACCATCGAGGAAGCCGTCGTCTTTCTCCGCCAGCATCCCAAACCCTGCCAGAAAATGGCGCGGCACGGGGAAAAGCGCAAGCGTTTGGCATCATTAGGCAATACTAGCCACTAGCCCGCTAACACATTCTGCCATTAGGGCGCAGAATGGCGGTAGTGATTAGGATTCAATCAGAGACCAAACGCGCCATCCTGCGGCAGATTGCCAAGGGCGCCAAAGACTCTACCACTTCTCTCAAAGACGCGCTCATCGCAGTCCAGGGCAAAGCCACCGACGCATCCTTTCTAACCGGCCGCTTGCTCATCTCCACCTCCGGCAACGGTCAATCCGCCAGCTTCCAGATTTCCACCGCCGGTTTCACCCAGGATGTTTTTGTCGGACTTACCGAGGAACTCATCAACATCCTGGAAGATGCCGTCGCCAATGGCGCCAGCGAAGACGCCGCGCAGATTGACGCGCTTTTCATGGCCATGTGCGGCGATGATCGTCTCCAAGGCGTCCGCGTCCAGCATGGCGACTTCACCAGCCTCCGTTTTCCTGTCACCCGATGAAACAGCGCCTTCAATCCATCACGTTTTCCGCCATCAAAGGCGTGTTGCATCTGGGCAGCCGTCTGCCGCTCGTCGGCGGCGTTTTTGCCCGATTCGAGAGCGCGTGGCAGGGATGGGGCGAGCGTTCGTGGCTTCAGCAGTCCCTACAGGATGCGCGGTTCGACATCGACGCAGCCACCCGTCAGGAACTCCAGCGCCGGCACCGCTACTGGGTCAGCAACAACCCGCTCGTCCAGAAAATCCGCAATTTGTTCCTCCAATTCGCCGTCGGCCCCGGCGGGTTGACCGTCACGCCCAATTCCGACGACGAAAACTGGAACCATTCCCGCACGCACGCCTTCAATCTCTGGGCGCGCGAACCCGATCTCGGCTCCCGCCTCACACTTCCCGGCTGCACCCGCCAATGGGCCGGCCAGTTGTTTGACGACGGCGAATTCTTCATTTACAAACGAACGCTTCCAAACGGCTTAAAAGCCGTGCAAACCATCGAAGCCCACCGCATCTGCACCCCGTCCAAGGTAAAAGAATATCGCGGCATGTCCATTTTTGACGGCTGCGTGGTGGATGCGAACGGCAAAACGCAGTTCTACGCCGTCCGCGTTAATCAGGATTCATCCCTGAATGGCTTTCTGGATCAGCAAGGCCAGAAAAATTACGGCGAGGAGGAATTTTCCTTTGTCAAAGCCAGCGCGGGCGCGAAGTCCGACGGCATCATCCACAAATTCAAGCACCGTCGCCCTGGGCAACTGCGCGGAATTCCAGAAGGTTTCTCCGGGATGAATATCCTCCACGATCTGGACGATTTGCAGAAATTGGAAATGCAATGCGCCAAAATGGCGGCGGAAATCGGCCTTACCGAGACCAACCCCAGCGGCGAGCTTGATGTTCTCGCCAATCGCAAGCTCAAGACCAGCATCCAGACCGTGAACGGCTCCGGCCAGCCCGTCACCAAGAACGTCTGGGCGGATTACAACGTCTCTTTTGGCGGCAAAAAACTTGCATTGAAATCCGGCGACAATCTCCAGAATTTCATGGTCAACCGGCCCACCGTGGCCCAGCAGGATTATTACGACCTGCTCATCTCCCAGATCTGCGCCAATTACAACGTGCCGGTAATGATCGCCTTCCCGCACGCCGCCGCCAAGGCCAGCGGACCAGCCATCCGCGCCGAACTGGACATCTGCTCCAATGCCTTCCGCGTCAACTTCGAGATTGTGGCCGAGGCCCTGCGCGAACTCTACGAATGGCAGGGCGAATGGGCCAAGGATTACGACCTTATGCAAGACGGCGCTTGCCCGCCGGATTATTTCGCCTGCGTCATCCGCCCGCCGCGCTCCCCCAATGTGGATATTGGCTATACGGCCCGCGCCTTGCAGACCGAACTCGAACTCGGCGTCAAGACCATTCAGGACGTTTACGCCGAAAAACAGCAGGACTGGCGCGTCCAGCTTCGCCAGATCGCCGAGGCCGTCGCCTTCACCAAGGAACTCGCCAAGGAATTCGGCATTGACGCCGACCAGATCACCAGCCTCGCCGAAAAACAGATTTTACCCCCCGCCCCCGGCGGCGGCACCAAACCCGAAGCTGTGGAAGACCTCGAACCACAGGAAGTCCAAGCATGAAAAAACATCTCCGCAAACTCCAACTCCGAGGCGAGCCGCTTGCGTTCTCGCCCATCGTCCGCGCCAAGAAACTGCCCGTGGATGCCGCCGCCTCGCTCGGCATTGAGAAATTGGACGGCGAAAACCGACTTGAAATCCGAAATGAATCGGATGAAACCCACCTGTATTTGTCCGGCACCGTCGGCTCGAGCTGGTGGGATGAATCCGGCATCACCGAAAAGGAAGTGCGGGACGCCCTCGCCGTTGCCAAAAAAGGAAAAACCATCCATGTCCACATCAATTCCGAAGGCGGATCAGTCAAAGAAGGCCTCGGCATCTACAACGCCATCAAAGAGCGTGCCGCCGACATTACCTGCCACATTGATGGTTACGCGCTGTCAATCGCTTCCGTTTTCCCGCTTGCAGCCGGCAAGGTCGTCAGTCCGAAGTCTGCCATCTGGATGATTCACAATGCGTGGAGCTGGGCGCAGGGCAATGCCGCCGACATGGAGGCGCAGGCCAAAATGCTCCGCGAGCACGACCAGATGCTCAATGAGATTTACCAGGAACACACCGGCAAATCCGAAACCGAGATCCGCGATGCGATGAATGCCGAGACGTGGATACGCGGCTCGCTCGCCGTGGATTGGGGTCTGGCCGATGAGACCGGCGAGGAAAAATCCGACGATTCACAAGCCCGCTACACCGCGCTGCCCCAGGCGTGGCTGGATCGTTGCAAAAATATCCCTGAAACCATTTTGGCCGCAGTCCGCCGGGAACCAAACCAGACCCAACCCGCGCCGGTATCCACCCTGGCAAACAACTCCGCAGCTCAATCTGCGGTTTCATCCACCCCGCCCACTGCGCCTGCGGCTAATTCAACCCTTTCACCGGCACAACCAACGCCGCCGGCGAATACCAACCCAACCCCAAACCCCACACCAAAAATGAACGAACCCACCCCTCCGGCGGCGGCTCAACCCGCAGCCAGCACCAACGATGCTGTTTTGGCCCTGACCAAAAAGCTCATCAACCAGCGCCTCAACGAATGCGTCAAAGCGCAGAAAATCACCAAGGCCGAGATGCCGATTTACCTCGAAGCCGCGCTGAAGGATGAGGAAGGCACCTTTGCCATCCTCGACGCCAAGGCTTCCGCCATCGCCGCCTCCGAACCTGTCGCCGGCAATGTCTTTGTCACGGCCCAGCCGTCGCACGCGGACACCATCGTGGCCAAGGCGCAGGAACGCTATCCGCTGCTCAAGACCACGGGCGGGGCCAAAGCCCGCTTCACCGCGCTCCGCAATGATTGGGACAGCATGATCGCCGACGCGCTCCGCCAGGACGATGTCCGCGCCCAAGCCGTCCTCCGCACGGGTGCCCTGCCGAACAACAGCAACACCTACAGCTCCACGTTGGTCACGGCTTTCCTCACGGATGGCGCCACCACGGTCCTCACGCCCAAACTCGCGCCGTTCCGCGCCTTCAACCGCGACTTCAGCGCCGATCCCTACAAGCCCAACGCGGTCGCGCAGCACAAGTTCGTCTCCGGCGGTTCCACCACCCAGACGGATGCCACGAACTTTGAGTCCGGCGATAGCGTCGTGGCTCCGGTCACCATTACGCCGCACCAATACACCACCTCCATTCAGATCAGCAACTCCGACCTGAACAACGGACTTCGCATGGAAAACCTCGTGACCATCAACGCCTCCAAGCACGGCACCAAGCTGCTGCAAGTGGCGATGGCTCCCATCACGCTGGCGAACTTCACGGAAACGATTGACGGCTCCCAAAACGTCATCACCGCCGCCAACTTCGGTTTCTCCTCGCTGGCCACCCTGTGGGGCCGCGCGCAGAAATTCAACATGAGAAACTTGGTCATTGATGGCAACTATCTGGCCAAGCTTCTCAACCAGCCTACCTACTTCCAGCAAATCAATGCGGATGAAGGCGCTTTCAAGGCGTTCGGCTGGGACGGCATCTTCCTCTGCTCGGACTTCACCGGCGCGAGCAACAACGCGATCTTATTCGCGTGCGATCCGCAGGCGATTGCCGTCTTGGCGGGCTTGCCGCTCACGCCGCCGACTGGCATCCCCGGCAACACGCTCCAAACCGGCGCGTTCAAGCTGCCCGGCGTGGAACTGAGCACCCAGACCAATAGCTGGTTCAACCTCGCCAGCCGCACCGCATGGATGAGCTTTGACAACATCCTCGGTGCCGCCAAGCAGGATGGCACCGCCGGCATCGTCGGCTGCTCCAGCTAGTCCTGACTGAAATCACACCCCCGCCGTGGCAATCCGGCTCCGGCGGGGCTTTTCCAAAACCGCAACGCCCGCAATCCGCCACCGCTATGAAAAACTACATTTTTGCCCTGTTCTTGCTCGTCGCCACCTTGGCCAACGCGCAAACCCCCGCCTACAATTTGCAGACCAATTTGCCGATTGGTGCCACCACCATCGCCACCAATAGCCTTGTGCCGCTGCCCATCCTGCAGGCCACCACCTACGCCACCAACGGCGTCAGCCAGTATTATTGGGCCACCAATACCGCCATTGTTTCCAACCTGTTCACCATCCCGGCAACAAATTGGCTTAAGATCACCAACACCTTTATTGAGTCCAACAGCATCACCGGCACCGCCTCCAACACCTGGACCGTTTTGGAAACCGTCACCAACCGCAACCTGGCCGCGTATTACGTCACCAATGCCGCCTTTGTCACCGCGTATTATTCCACCAATTACACCACCAACGTCGTTTTGGGTGTTACCAATGTTTACCGATGGCAGACCAATCGCGTCGCCGTCACCAATGCCGCCGTCATTACCACCAATTACCAGCAGGTAGTGTTCACGGTCCCGGTCAGCTTTACCGCGTTCGGCACCAATACCGCCATTACTACTAATCTCGCTTATGGCGCAAGATTCATTGATGTCACCCGCAGCGCCAGCGCCGCCATTTATATCGGCTACCGCCTCACCGGCCCCGGCACCGGCCCCGTTGGCTTCGGCTATTACCCGAGCGTCGATGGCGTCACCACCAACACCGGCCCCGGCGTGGATCTGGATTTCTTCCTGAATGCCAACGGCACCAACTGGGTGAGCACCAATGTCAGCGTCAATGTCGGCCCGTTCGGCTATCTGAATCTGGCCTACCTCACCAACGGCAACGCCAATATCGTCACCAACCTAATCCTCAAGGTGGCCCAGAAACAATCCGCGCCCTGATATGTCCCTGACCCGCTCCATCCTTGCCGGGGCTATCGCCGACCGCGAGATGCTGTTTGGTGACGCGGTAACAAACACGCGGACGGGCCGGAAGTTTTTCGCAGAGATTCAGCCGATTGCCGACATGGAATTGAACGCAGCACTCGGACGCGACGCGCGCGAGGCGGTTACATTCCACATCCGCGACAAGGTTGCAGCAGCAGAGATAAATTTAAACGACCAAATCACCGTGGACGGACTCGGCAAATTCACCATTTTGCGGCGTTCAGACAATCCGATTAGCAGCCAAGTAGAATTTGGCGCAATGAAAATAACCGACAAAGACAAATGAACTTCGCAAGCCTCCAACCCAAAGCAGCGGTGGCGCTCATCCTCTTGACCGTGGCCGCTGCGTTCCCTTTGCGCGGTGCAACTATAGTCTGCACCAACCTGATTGACTCGCTTGGCGTGCCCGCGCGCGTCACCCGCGTCACGTTTACGCCCGTGCCCGTCGGCGGCAAGCTCATTCCCCAGGCTTACGGCAATCAGACCGTTCTGCCGCAAGTCGTCGGAGCGAACTGTGACACGAACAGCGCGTTTTCAGCCACAATTCTTGCGGGCGGGATTTACACCGTCACCTTTCTGCCGTCCAGTCCCTACGTCCCGCCCGTGAATGGCTTGGTCCCGTCAAATACAAACGCAGTTTACACGCTCAATCAGATCATTGCGGCGGCAACAAATCAAAATGTGTTTGGCGTCACCAACATTTACGGCGGCATTGCATGGGGCAGTTCAAACGGCATCACCGGCAGCGCCTCAATTTTCTTCTATCTGCCGACAAACAACATCAGCAGCAACAACTACCCGCACGGAATCATCAACCTGAATTGACATGAAAAAACTTATTGCCGCACTCGTCCTTGGTTCAACGCTCGCCATTCAAGCCGCGCCGCAAATTCCGATTGCGAACGACTTCACCGGTCCGCTCATCAACTTAGCCACCAATGGCCAGACCTTCCGCGACATGATCGGCGTGACAAATGGCGGAAGCGGTGCCGGCGGTTCTACCATCGTCACCAACAACAACACGGCGTTGAGGGCTGGCGTTGTCTATCAAGATTCAATCAGCGCAACGGTTGGCACGAACACCACGGGGCTTGTGAGCATGAATGACACCCGCACCATGACGCTGCGAAACGCGAGCGTTTTGTTTGCTACCAACGCCACGGCGGCCACGACCGCCAATTCAGCACCGTGGGCTGGTATCACTGGCGTTGAAAATGTTTTGACAAATGATGCTGTTATTCCATCGAATGTTTCTTTGAGCGCAGGGAACGCGCCAAACGCCAATTCTGATGCGTATGGATTTTCATTTACAACAGGCTCAGCTAACAATCCCGGTGGAACCGCATATAACGGCGGGCCTTTTACAGTTACAACCGGCACAAGCATTGGTGACATTGGAACCGGCATCGGCGGGCCTATAACCTTTAACTTAGGTGCGGGAACAATCGGCAACGGCATCTTCACCGTCAACGGCAACTCGCTTTTCAACGGGACAATTTCCGACCCCTACGGCATCCTGCCGCAGTCCAATCTGATTCTCACGAACGGCGGCGACGGCAGCTTGCTGACGGGAGTTTTGCACGACTCATCCAATCTGCAAACGACGAACGCGAACCTTACCGCGCTCGCCGCTGGCACGCTGGCCCAGAATAACGCCGCATCGCTTACGAATGTCCAAGGCTCGTCCATCGTCGGCTTGCTCCCAATGGGCACCGTCGCATCAGGCTACACCAACGCGGCAGGCCCGATGCTCACCACGAACAACGGCGCACGCTACTACACTTTCAACGGCAATGCGCTGACGAACCTCGCCGCCGCATCGCTCGTCGGCACTATTCCGAGCGCGTTGCTGCCAGCGATGAACTATGTGGCGAATACGAATGGGCAAAGCTACGGGCAGACGAATTTAGACACGTTCACGGCAAATGGATTCCGCACGATTGGGGGGACAAACTTCAGCGTGAATACGAATGGTAACGGGATAATTGGTGCAGTTGCATTTACAAATGGTGCGATGACCACATCTGGGGCCGCAGTTGCAACTACGCTCGCAGCCAATAACGGGTCAAGGCTTGAGAGTAGTGCGTTAAAACTTTCTTCAACTTCAATAATATCAGCATCATCTGATGCCACTTTTTTCGGTTCTGTAGCTGGTCAAATTATTTCAAAAAATGGTGGTGTATTTGGGAACTGGGGAATGAACACAAATCTGGTTGTTTATGGAACCGTCGCCGCCACCAACGGCTATATCCTGCCGCCCATCGCCACTGGCCCCGCTTGGTCTGGCGCGTCTAATAATATCATCATCTGGTGTTCAAACTCAATCCCTCCGACTGAATGGCACAGCTATTTCAACGGATCGAGCAACCGCGTGGACTTTTACCACAACCCCTGATTTATGGCTGATGCCGACCAGACACTGAACCTATGAGCCGCGAACCACAACAACTCTCCGATAAAACGCCGGTCAAATTCACCAGCGTCACAGCGGCATGGAGCGTGGCGGTTTCGCTGCTGGTGACCGGATGGGTTGTGGCTATCAGTTACAGCAATATTCTGCACCGTCTCGACCGGATGGAAGGAACGCACGTTAAGACCTCGCAGCTTCAGCAGTGGATTGACAGCTACCGCGAGCGCAACCCGACTGTCAACGTTCCACCGCTGCCAGCGTCAGACCATCCGTCGAAGCGCGAGACGCACGGGGAATTTCTGGCGGTGATTTCCGAAACGCATAACGAACCAAATAAAAAAAGGGAATGATATGACACCCGACCCGCTTCAAACCATTTGGGCCATGATTCAACTCAAGGCCGCGCTGCTCGTCGTTGTGGCCGTCGTCATCATTGGCTATTTGCTCAAGCTCATTCCCAAGTGGAACAATGACAACATCCCGTGGGTTGTCATTCCGTCCAGCATCCTGCTCTACGGCATCCTTTGCGTGCCGCCGGCCAGCTCATTTGACACCGTTTCAGACTCGCTTCGATATCTCGTCACCACAGCCATCCTTGGCGCATTGGTTGGCCTGATTGCGTGGGGATTGCACGCCAGAATATTGAAACGAATCCTCGACGCGAAGATTCCGGCGCTGAACCAAGACGAACCACCGAAACCCTGAACCATGATCCCTGAACCCGAAACCATTGAGCCGCCATGCTCGCAGTAATCGTCAATCACAGCCAAACGGTGATCCTGGCCGTCGCCCTGACGCTGCTGGTGGCACTGAACTGGATTCGATTAACACCCAAAAATTGATATGAAATTTAACCAATGGACACTTGCGCTAATAGCGGCATTCGCTATTTGCGGCTGGCAAACGAACGCTCAGACGAACCTGACCAGCTTTCCGGCATGGAGTAGCGCATTGACGAACTACACGCCAAGCAAAGCGTCATTTGCCGCGCGCGTTGACGCCAGGGCGGGCTACGGCATCAATCTGACCTCCCATGACCCAATCGCCGCCGCCGCGCTGTCGGTCTCTCTAGCGCCATCCTTGGCATTTGGCGGGGTCATTTCGCACGATTCAACCGGCTGGTGCGCGGGCGGACTGACCATCGGCATCAATGGCAGCGTCCAAGCTCCCTACATCGGCACCGTGGATATGTTTGCCGGCGACGGTGTGGCCTACGATTTCCACACTCACGGCGCGGCGAATTACCTATTCATCGGCGCGGAGCGGCCGTTCCTGATTGGCTCATTCCGCATCGCACCCGGCATCTCGCTGGCGAACACATCCACCCGCGCCGGCACGGATTTATTTTTCGGAATTAGCTGCCGATTCTAGCCATGTTCATCTACCACGACCCCAAAATCCATTTGCCCGCCACGCAGCAAATCGCGGCGGACCAATGGGTGCTGGAATTTCCATTTTGGCGCGTGGACCCCGTTACCGGCGAAGCACTGCTCATCCCCCCGTCCGGCATCGGCCCGATTGATAGCTGGATTGATAGCCCGATCTGGACCACTGATTATCGTTCCGGCGGCAACTTCGTGGACTTGATCGCCGACAAGCTCGGCATCGAATCCCCTTGCTGGCTGGTCCACGATTGGAGCTACACCGCTGAATTATTCCCGCGCAAAACCTGCGATTGGCGGCTGTTGACCGATCTGCAATCCGTCGGCGAAAACTGGCTTCAGCGGAATCTGGTATGGACCGGCGTAAAACTCGGTGGCGGCTTCGTTTGGGCCAAGCACGACCCCAGCTACATTGCGCAAATGAAGCAATACGCCATTAATTGCGCGAATATGTTCACGCGCCCGGCGGCCAGCGGTCAACTGCTCACCGCCAACTGCCCATGAACGCCTCACCCCTCAACACCACGGTTGACATGACCGGCTTGAATGAAAAGCTCGGCAATCTCCTGGGCGCTTTGATTGGCACCGGGCAGAAGGGTGACATTCACACCTTTCTGCGCACGGAAGCCGGCCAGCTCGCTTGGGACATCAGCAATGCGGTGGGGCCGACCAATGCTGAATCCGCCCGGGATGGAGTGAGCAAATCAATGGCTTACGTTTTCCGCACCGAACCATCGAGCAATCTTGATCGTGACCAGCGGTATTCTAGCACAGCGGATTTCACCTGGATTTATTCATGGAGCAAAAACGGCGGTGGTGTCATCGGTGTAAACGACGAGGATAACCAGACGCGGGCCGGTGCCGGTGAACTGGAAACCATGTTGCGCGCCGGGCTTAAGCACAAACGCGGCAAGGCATACATCGACCTCGGCAAGCGTGGAAAAATGCACATTATGCGACTGAATCGCATCATGATTTCAAAAAGCGGATGGAATGGCTTGGCCAAGAAAATCATGGATTCCACCGGCCAGTTGCGCGCGTCATTCGCCGCCACTGCTGAAAGGTGCGGCATCAAAAAACGCATTCCCGCCTTTGTCCGGCGACACATCACCGGCGGCATGAGCAAGAAATCCATCTTCGATGATTCCGCCATGAATCATCCGACCAACCCCAGCATTACCTTTGGGAGCACCGCCAAAGGGGTTTTCTCGAATCCGTATGTGGAGGGAAAAATCGCCAAAGCCGTCGCCAACCGGAAGCACATCCTGATTAAAAAAATGAATCAGATCATTGCGGGCCATACCTACAACTGGAACACCGGGCAAGTGTTCAAAAAGCAAGTGCCGGAAGGGGGATTGCCCGATTGAAAACTTTAATTGCCAGCAAATTTGCAGCGCAAAAGGCTTTTGCTGCGGCCCTGCTCATACTCGGCCTCGGGCTGGCGGAACATCACGCCCTCGGCATTGCGCTGGCCCCAGCCGGCCAGCCAGATGCCAAAGCCGATGCCTTCAGCCGGAGCCGTGCCGAACTCGATTGCATCCGCTGCGGCCGCCCCGCGGACAGCGCGGCGAACCTCCGCCATGCGCTTTGCCCAGCCGCCGGCGATCTGCGGCGCATCGAACGCGGTGAACCGGACCGCTCCATCATCAAACCATTTACCGCCGAAGCGGACGGCATTGCTGGCCAGTTTGAACGACTCCATGCCCCAGCGCCCATCGCGACCCGCCCAAATCTCGCCGTCGAGGTGGACGGATGGCAGCCCGCGGGTGAACCATTTCGGTGCTTTCACCGCATTGCCATGCCGAGTCCAGAAGTGGCGACCATCCCAGACCACGCGGCAGCCATTGAGCTTTTCGGAATACAGCCAGCCGCGCAGGCTTTCGCCCGTCCAATCCAATGCCAACTGCATGGAAGTTTCGTCGATCATGGGTCAAATCGGTTTGGTGACTTTGCGAGGGCGTCCACCGAGCTTGCCGTTGCGGCGGCTGGCGGCGGCGCGTGCGGCGGACTTCCGCTTTCCAAGCTCCCGCATAACCGCGCTGATAGTTTTTTGGTTCACGTTCAATATATAACCAAGCCGCTAGGTTTTGTCAACACATGAACTTCACCGATCTAAAACCGCTTTTCGACTTCTCCCAATGGGAAGTCGGCATCCAGGCATTTTTCTGCGATGCGGTGCAGGGTGGCGGATTGTTCGCTCAGCCACCGGACAATGAAGATGCAACCGCAGCCGACTGGAATCCGGCCGACGGCAAGACCGCATTTTTCACCGGGCGGCAATCGAATGTGTTTCAACGCCAGCGCCCCCGCGTGGATCTCGCCCCGATTGATTATACCGTGTTCAACAACGCGATGATCATAGACGTCAACCGCCGTAAACAGCATCGTGCGTGGGTGGTTCCGCTCAAGTTTTTCGCCATCACCCCGGCGGATTACGCCAGGCATGTGGATTTCATTGCCACCTGCCGCGCCATCATTTCAGGAATGCAGCCCGCCAATGATGCCATTGCCACCACCGGATTGAACCCGTTTCTGACCACGCACGAACTCGGCGAGATTCACGATCTCGGCGGCCCCACGCTCGGCGGCAAATGGACCGGCGACCAAGGCTATTTCATCACTCCCCTAAATTACCAAGCCACCTTCGCCGTCAAAGCCTCCGCCTGGCCAACCTGACTTTAAACCCTGAACCCAAAACCCTGAACCAATAAAAAACACCATGAAAAAAACATTGATCCTAACCGCGCTGGCCCTGGCTTGCGCTTTCACTGCCCCCGCTGCCCAGACGCAGCTCTTCGGCACGCTGACGACTGTTGTCGTCAACAACACGTCATCCAACAGCCCGGCCATCAGCCTGGCCTTGACGCAAAATCCGGCGGGCTATGTGCAGGTCACGCACGGCGCGTTGTCCAACCTCGCCGCGCTCACCATGACCGGTCAGCTCTCGCTGGATAACACGAACTTCGTGACCGCCACCGCCGTCTGGACACCCAACACCACCGCCGCCGCCACAGAAAACTGGCAGCCCGCGTGGATACTGCCGCCGCTTTATTTCCGGTCTGTGGCCACGACCACCAACAGCGTGAGCGTCGGCACGGCGTTTACTACTCAATAAAATCTGTTCCCAAACCAAAACCATAACCACCAAACCCACCCAATAACATGAGCGCATCACCTGCAAACATAATGTATTCATCCGCTGGAATGCCCGTCGGGGCATTCGACGTGATCTTCTATCGCGGCACGAATTCCGGCGGCGTCATCACCATCCCGCCCACGCCACTGGCCGGGGCCACCGGCCGCCTCGGCACCTACGTCATCGAGGGATTCGACCCGAAGATCGCCGGCAAGGTCGTTGACCGCCAGAACAGCGTCGGCGCTGATCTGGACTTCGACATCCTGCGCCAGGCTACCACCGGCAGCATCACGGCCCAATTCGCCACGGCGGCGCAGCCCGTTCTGCTCGTCGGCGATTGCTTCGAAGTCGTGCTCGGCAAAGACGCCGACGGGGCCACGGACCTGCCCTATGCCCGGTTCGTCGTTACGGATGCGTCTCCCGCGTTCAAATCGGGCGAGAGCCGCAAGCAATCGCTGTCGCTCCGCCTTGATCGCCAGAATAGCAGCGCGAACCTCACGCAATTCTGATTCGTTCGGTGGATTATGGGTTGCCTGCGCCGGCCGGCGGCGCGGGCAACTAAAAAACCATGACTGACGGCCAGACATATTTACGCCCGCTGCAAGTGCCCGGGATCGAGGAAGCTGTGCGCGCGGAGAATGAGCAGCGCGACATGGCATTTCTCGCGCTGGGCGACCGGACTGGAATTTTCAACGAGCAGATTGCCGGCGTTCCCGTCCTGCCATTCACTGCGCGGCATCTGCTCTGGCTGGATTTCACAGGCTCCGCCTTCACCGATGGCGAACTGTTTGCCGATGCCGTGGTCGATGAGATTATAAAGTTCTTTCGCGTCGTCCAGGTGCCGCCGCCCCGCCGCTGGTGGCAATTCCGGGTGGCCCCGGTCAAACAAAACGTCGCCATCATGCGGACGATTCGCCACGAGGATTTGGACGCCACCGTAACCGCCATTCGCAACTATATTGCCGACGCTTTTGCCGACGCTCCCGCGGGCGCTGGCGGCAGCGATAAAAAGTATTTTTCCTTTGCCGCCGGGATCTGCCATTTCCTTGGGAAAAAATATTCCATGCCGCCCGTCGCCGCTTTGGATGTGCCGCTCAAGGTTGTCTTTCAACTGATGAAAGCCTCCCGCAAATCTAAAGATGCCAATGCTGTTTTATTTAATCCGTCCGACAATGTGATTGCCCGCCACGTGCGCTCGCTTTCGACCAATTAACTATGAACGCCGAAGAAATTAGACTTAGAATGGGGCTGGACGCATCCAGCTTGAAATCGGGCAGTGAGGCCGTGCTGCAGGACCAGAAAAAAAAGGCGATGGAATATGTCGCGTTCTGGAAAAAAGCGGCCGACGACCGCGAAGCCATTGAGACCCGCTCGGCAGTTGAACAGGCCGCCCGCAATAACAAAGCCGCGGCGCTCTGGCGGAAACGCGAACAGGATCGCGTCGAGGCCACCAAGCAGGCGGAACTGGAGATCCAAGAGGCGCAAGCCAAGACGGCCTATCAAAACAACCCCCAACGGCTGCAACAAAAAGCGGCGTCCCAAGCCGCCATCAATGCCGAAATCGCAGCGGGCAGCGGCGGCTGGGGCTGGCGAAAAGACACATCCGCAAAAAAGCAGGGCGGGGCATCGGGGATGGTTGTCGGCGGCGCGGCAACTTCCGCCGCGTCAAGTCTCGCCGCCGGCGAAAGTGCGGGCGGCGCCTTGAAAAATGCCGGCTGGTTTATTGGTCTATCCGCCGCCGCCGTAAAAATAGAGCATTGGGTGAATGGGATCATCTCAGAGGGAAGCTTTACCAAAGGTCTGAAGGGTGTCGGCGGATCATTCAAAAAGCTGGGCTCAACCATCGCGGAATACGGGCTAGCCATCGCCAAAGGCATCGGCGTGATTGCGCTTTTGACTGAGGCGTATTTGATTGCCGCCTCCGCCATTAAAATGGGCAAGGCCGCTACTGTTGAAGGGCAAACCATTGCCGATTTACACAGGCAAACCATCAGCCTCAAAGACAGATTGCTGAAGGAATTGGAAATGAAGTTCAGTCTCGGCCAAATTGGAAAAGCTGAGTATAACGCCTTGAATTACAAACTTAACAGCGGAACAAATAACAGCGACATCCGGCGGATACAAAACCGTTTTTTACAGTTGAATGAAATTTATGATCCGGGCGAAAAAGCCGAGGAAATCAACACCAAGGCCGGCCAGCGTAAGGCCAATGCCGACAAGGAACTCAATACTCTCATTCACGGCAAGCGGGATGAAGCTCAAATCCAGTCGGCGCTCAATAGCGGAACAGCCATTCAGGCAAAACTGGAGGCGGATATCGCCGTCCTGAAATCAAAGCAGGCATTGACCGCCGATGAAAATATCACGCTCGTGGAAAAGGAGGCGGAATTGTCGGAGCAGATGTTACAAAATGCGAAGGACAAAGAAGCCCTGAAAGAAAAGGAACTGGAAACCCAAAAAGAGGCATTGCGCGTCGTCGAGGAGCAAAACAAAGCTTCGCAGGAAATCGCGGATTTGGAAAACCAAAAGGCCCGTCACAACGACCGCTTCAGCACCATCGAGGAAATCGCCGGGCGCAATTTCGCCAAAAATCTGAACCAGCGGTATGGCCAAGGCGGACGCTTCGACCTCGGCACCGGGAACGGGCGGGGCGGCCAGGCGGCGCGGGATTTCATGGAAGCCGAAAAGCGGCAGCTTTACGACCGCCAGTTCGCCCGCGACCACTACGAAGCCGGCGGCGAAGAGGTAGATCCCAGCGTCCTTGGTGCAAAGTTTGTCTCCCGTGCTTCGATCTTGGGCGCGGATCAATCCCGCATGAAGCAGGCCCGCTCCGCCATGGAAAGCACCGGGGTTCAAGCCGGCGATTCCCAGCTCGCCGCCATTGACGCCAAACTCGAAACCCTAAATGCCACCCTCGACAGATTAAATACCCTGGCCACTGGCGATGGTCTCCATACCAAACTGACCGCTGACTAAATTTATATGAGCGCATCCCCCGCATCCATTCTCTATTCGTCATCGCCCATGACCGATTTTGCGATGGGCGGTCAGCCGCGCCCCAAATGGCTGCTCCCCCAGCAATGCCCAATCCGCCGCAAGGCATTCCAATGGGATGTGCCCTATTCCACCAAGTTCGCCACCATCGGCAACAATGGCACCTACGATTACAACACGCCATCCACCACGCTGGGGCTTTCCAGCGCCGATGCCATTCTCGTCAACTATTCCCAGCCGCAAGACCTCGGCGCGGCCATTGCCGTGGGGAATGCCACCTTCGCCATCGTCCCCGAATCATGGGACGATTACCGCTGGATGCCGGTTTCGTTCGTAGATTTCAACGGCCAATATCCTTCCACCGCGCCATCCTCATCCATCCTCCCCGCCAACATCATCCCGCGCAGCTCGTTTTCGGATATCGTCCCCGTAAAGTTCACCTTTGATTATTACGTTGTCGATCAGAACCACATCATCAGCACCGTGGCCAATAATACTCCGGGCATCGCCACCACGCTGAAAGACACCGCTGGCAACGCCGTCAAAGTCGTTTACAAAGCCGGCGATATTCCGTCCGTGCCCAAGGCTAATTTCGGCGTGGATTGGTCCTTTGGCAATACGCGCAGCGGGAATCTCACCAATTTCGGCGGCACCGGCGTCGGCGGCAATACCTATTACCAGACCCTGCCCACCAAGGAAGAATATCAGCAGATGATCGCCAACGCGGACGCCGGCGGCTGGAACACCAACGTCTGGGATGGCACCACCACCGGAATATTCCCCG
>Ga0265324_10000442_pt1 | contig 29455 bp, 43 predicted proteins | sample 41419metaG_FD_198634 | JGI IMG/M metagenome (GOLD analysis project Ga0265324, IMG submission 198634) | Rhizosphere microbial communities from Carex aquatilis grown in University of Washington, Seatle, WA, United States - 4-14-19 metaG | ecosystem: Host-associated > Plants > Roots > Rhizosphere...
CAAGGGAACGGGGTTGGCGAGCGCTTTAGGGGCGTTCCCGCGGTCATCCGGCGGACTCGTAGCGCCTGATCCACGCCTCGTGCCAGGTCCCGTAGTCGCCCGCCACGATGTGGGCCCTGGCCTGTTACATCAGATCGAGGAAGAAATGGAGGTTGTGGATCGTGACCAGGGTGCCCCCGAGCATCTCGCCCGCCATGATGAGGTGCCTGAGGTACGCCCTCGTGAAGTGCCGGCAGGTGTAGTTGTCCAGGCCCTCGACGATCGGGAGCGGGTCCCTCTTGAACTTCTCGTTCCGCAGGTTGATCGGCCCGTTTGGGGTGAAGGCGAGCCCGTTGCGGGCGACGCGGGTCGGCAGCACGCAGTCGAACATGTCCACGCCGAGCGCCACCATGCGCAGGATCTGGGGCGGCGTGCCGAGGCCCATCGTGTACCGCGGCTTGTCCGCGGGAAGGAAGGGGGTTGTCGCGGCCACCTGCTTGAGCATCTCGGGCTCGGGTTCCCCCACGCTCACCCCCCCCACCGCGTAGCCCGAGAAATCGAGGGCCGTGAGGGCCTCGGCCGCCTCCCTCCTCAGGTCGTCAAACGTGGAGCCCTGGGCTATCGCGAAGACGTGGCGGCCGGACCCCAGGAATCCGCTCTCCTCGGCGATCGCCCTGCACTGGCGAGCCCACTGGAGGCTGCGCCTGCACGCCTGCGCGCAGGCGTCCCTGTCGACGGGCCACGGGGGGCACTCGTCGAGCACCATCGCGATGTCGGACCCGAGGTTGGCCTGGATGCCCATGACCTCCTTCGGCCCAAGGAAGAGCTTCGCCCCGTCGAGGTGCGACTGGAACGCGACGCCCTGGTCGGTGATCTCCCGAAGCTTCGAGAGGCTGAAGACCTGGAAGCCCCCGCTGTCGGTGAGGATCGGTCCGTCCCAACCCATGAAGCGGTGGAGGCCGCCGAGTTCGCGCACGAGCTCGCTGCCCGGCCTTAGGTTCAGATGGTAGGTGTTGCCGAGGATGATCTGGGCCCCGATCTCGCGCAGGTGCGCCGGCGTGACCGCCTTCACGGTGCCCTGCGTCCCGACCGGCATGAAGATGGGGGTCTCGACTGTCCCGTGCAGGGTCGTCAGCCGCCCGCGTCGGGCCTGTGTCGAGGGGTCCTTACCCAATAATTGAAAGTGACTTGCCATTTGCCAGGTCACCACCCTACCCGCACCCTTGACCCCCTTGTCAATCGTCGGTGAATTATAAGACCGTGCTCCTCGTCATCGATAACTTCGATTCCTTCACCTACAATCTGGTCCAATACTTCGGCCAGCTGGGTGTGGAGCAGAGGGTGTTCCGCAATAACGAGATCACGCCGAAGGAGGCCGTGGCGCTCAATCCGGACCGGGTCCTCCTTTCCCCCGGACCCTGCTCGCCGCGCGAGGCGGGCATCACCCTGGAGATCATCCGGGCGTTCGAGGGGCGCAAACCCATCTTCGGGGTGTGCCTCGGCCACCAGGCCGTGGGCCACTACTACGGCGGGAACGTGGTGCGGGCCGACAGGCTCATGCATGGCAAGACCTCGCCGATCTCCCACCGCGACACGGACCTGTTCAAAGGCATGCCGCAGGGCTTCCGGGCCACCCGCTACCATTCGCTCCTGGTCGAGCGCTCCACCTTCCCCAAGGAGCTCGAGGTGACGGCCGAGACGGCCGAGGGCGAGGTCATGGGCCTTCGCCACCGGACTCTCCCCATCTGGGGCGTCCAGTTCCACCCCGAGTCGATTGCGACCGAGGGCGGGATGAAGATCCTCAGGAATTTCCTAGAACTCAACTGACCCCACGCCATGCGCTGCCCCAAGTGCACTTCCATCGAGGACAAGGTGATCGACTCCCGCATCAGCAAGGAGGGAAACACGATACGCCGCAGGCGCGAGTGCCTCGAGTGCGGGCACCGCTTCACGACGACGGAGACCTTCGTCCTGGACGGCATGGTCGTCATCAAGCGCGACGGGCGCCGTGAGGAGTTTGACCGCGAGAAGCTCGTCCACGCCGTCCGCGCCGCCTGCCACAAGCGCCCGGTCGACATCGAGCAGATCACGATGCTGGTCGAGGACGTCATCGACGCGATCGAGGCCCGGTTCGAGAACGAGATCCCGTCCCAGGCGATCGGCGAGGGGGTCATGCAGCGCCTGCGCACCGTCGACCAGGTCGCCTACGTCCGCTACGCCAGCGTGTACAAGGAGTTTCGCGATGTGTCCGAATTCATGAGCGAGATCAGCTCCCTCGGTAAGAGCAAAAAATGACGACGGCCAGCGACGAGCTGAGTCGCCTGCACTACATCAACGCCCTCTTCGCCCACGTGACCGGCCAGGATCTCTTCCTGGCCAATCAGATCAAGGCGGCCATCGCGTTCACGCTCGCGGACCTCGAGGCGCAGACCCTCGCCGACCCGAGCCTGGCCGCGAAATACTCGGAGGCCTTTAACGCGGCGGCGGCGCAACTCCTTGGGAAGCTCCACTCCAAGCTGCCGCGCCACGGGTTCTTCCACTGGGATGCGTCGAGGACGCTCCAGTCGGGCACGCCCCTCTTTGCCCGCGCCGAGGTCATGGCTGGGCTGAAGCAGCTGGCGCCTTACCGGGCTTCGACCCTGCTCGTAACGAATCTGCGCCCCGCCGTGCTGCCGCCCTCAAAGAGGGAGACGGCCCGAAGGCGCCGCGAGTATGACGACCTCCTCGCGTTCCTGCGCGAGCTGACAGCGGCGCGCTCGACGCAGGGGTCGGACCTGACCCTCCTGTTCCTCTAAAAGGGGGCCGCCCCTGCCGGGGCGGCGAACAAACTGGAACTCGGGGCGACGCGGCGCCAATCTCCCGGGATCGTGAGCAAGACCCTCTTCCAGAAAATCGTCGACCGGGAGATCCCCGCAAAGATCGAGCACGAGGACGACCGCTGCATCGTCATCCACGACATCGATCCCCAGGCGCCCGTCCACCTGCTGATCATACCGAAGAAGCCGATCCCGCGTTTGTCGGCGGCCACCGCGGGCGACGAGGCCCTCCTGGGGCACCTTCTCGTCGTGGCGGGGGAATTGGCCGCAAAGCTCAAGCTCGAGCGGGGATTCAGGATCGTCGTCAACAGCGGGCCCGACGCATGCGAGAGCGTCCCGCATGTCCACGTTCACCTTCTGGCCAAGCGCCAGATGGGCTGGCCCCCGGGCTAGCCCCTCGCGGGGGGGGCCGAACCGCCTGCGCTGCCCTCGAAGAGACCGTCTCCCCTTTTCGAGACAAGTCCCTTGGATTGGAGGAGCGAAAGCGCCGCCGCGGTGGCCTCGGCCGAGATCCCGCTCTTCGCCGCCAGGTCGGCCGGCGTCCAGGAGGCGCCCCCGCGTATGTGGTAGAGGATCCGGGCCTCCTCGGGCCCCAGGCCGGCAAGCGACTCCCCGGCCGCCGCCACCGGCGCCGGCCTCAGGCCCCCAAGGTACTGGATCTCCTGCAGGACATCCTCGACCCCCGTCAGGAGCGTTGCGCCGTCGCGGATGAGCTGGTTTGTCCCCGAGCTCGTCGGCAGGTCAATCCGGCCGGGCACGGCAAAGAGGAGCCTGCCCTGCTCCCCGGCGAACTTCGCCGTCGTCATCGCGCCGCCCCAGCGGTCGCTCTCCACCACGATGACCGCCTCGCATAGGCCGGACACCACCCGGCTGCGCATGGCGAACGTGTCCGCGTCCGCAGCCCGCCCGAACGGGAACTCGGAAAGGACCGCACCGGCCTGCGCAATCCGGCGGTAGAGGTCCAGGTTCTCTGGGGGATAGATGACGTCCATCCCGGTGCCCATGACCGCCGCCGTGCGGCCCCCGACGGAAAGGGCCCCCTCGTGCGCCGCGGTGTCGACCCCCCGCGCAAGGCCGCTGACGACGCAGAACCCGCGCTGCGCAAGCTCCGCGCCCAGGCGCTTCGCAACGCTCTGGCCATAGACCGTCGCCCGGCGGCTGCCGACGATCGCCACACAGGGGTTGTCAAACAGGTAGCTTCCCTTCCGGTACAACCCGATCGGCGGGTCGCTGATCTCGGAGAGGAGCGAGGGATACCCGGGCTCCCCGGGACCCATGAATTCCACGCCACTCCTCCTCATGCGGTCCTCCTCCTTGAGCGGGTCGAAATGGGCCCTCCAGTCGCGTATCGCGGCCGCCGCGCCCGGGCGCCCTCCGAGGACCGCCTCCAGCTTCCTGCGGTCCGCCGCAAGCACGGCGCGCGGGTCGCCGCCAAAGCCCTCAAGCAGGCGGTTGAGCCCGACGGGGCCGACCTCGGGCAGGGCATTCAGCGCAAGAAGCGCCTGCCTTTCACTCAGCTCGACGGACATGCCGCCGACTCTCGCAGGGCGGGGGCAAGGAAGTCGAGCAACTGCGTGATCCTCACGGCCGCCTGGCCCTGGTCGCGCGCCAGGAGGTCCGCCGCCATCCCGTGCCAGAGCGCCGCACGGCAGGCGGCCCTGAGGGGCTCCGAGGGCGTCTGGGCGAGGAGGCCGCCCGCAAGGCCCGCAAGAATGTCCCCGCTTCCACCGCGCGACAGCACGGGCCCCCCGTGCAGGCTCAAGTAGACCGCGCCGCCGCTGCAGACCCTCGTGACGGGTCCCTTTTCGATGACCGTGGCCGGCAGGGCGCTCGAGAGCGCCCTGAGGTCCATCCCGTGCGCGATGCGCTCGAATTCGCCGGCGTGGGGAGTCAGCACCCGGGGCGCCGTCCCCGCGCGCACGAGGTCGGGCTGAAGGGCGTCGGCGTCGATCAGAAGGGGAACCGATGCGGCCGTCACCAGGTCGGCGATGAGCGAATGGGTCTCGGGATTGCGGCCGAGGCCGGGACCGACCGCCAGCGCCGTGGCGCGCATCGTGCTCGTGAGGATCTTCTCGAGGCCCGCGATCGCCAGTTCGCCGCCCGCCGTCTCCGGCAGCCCCACCCACATCGCCTCCGGGGCCTTCGAGGCGAAGACGCCGGCGAGGCGCTCGGGCACGAGGACCGTGACCAGGCCGACGCCGCTCCTTAGCGCCGCGAGGGCGGCCATCAGGACCGCCCCGGGAAGGCCGGCCGAACCCCCGACGATGGCCAGGTGCCCCTGGCTTCGCTTGTCGGAGGATGCGGGCCTAAGTCCGGCCAGCGGTGAAAGGATCGAGGGCAGGATGACCCGCTCCCCGCCCTCGTCATCGTGGCCCGAGCCGGCGGGGTTTCGGAAGAAACCAAGGTCGAGGTAGCGAAGGCGCCCGGAATTGGGGCATCCGACGCTGGGGGCCTTGACCGCGCCCGTGGCGTAGGTGAAGTCCGCCCTGAAGGCGCCGGCTTCGCCAATCCCGCTCGGCAGGTCGACCGCGGCGCGAAACAGGATCGTGCACCGGTCGGCGGCAGCGACCGCCGCCGCGGCCTTTTGGGGAAACGGGGGCCTGAACTGGTACCCAAATATCCCGTCCAGGCACAGGTCATAGGACAGGGCGAGGTCCCCCACGCCCACGGCGACCGCCCGCCCCGGGAACTCCTCGGAGAGTTCCCGCCACGCGCGCGCGGCGAGTGCCCCCAGGGTCCTGGACCCAAACACAAAGAGGACGTCCGCCAATGCTCCCGGATGCCCTACGAGGATCTCCCGCGCCGCGATCAGCGCGTCCCCGGCATTGTGTCCCTTGCCGGCAAGGACAAGGACCCGGCCCGCCGCGGGAAACCCGCCTATCTCGCGAAAGTCGCCCAGGATTGCACGGGCGACGGCGCGGCCGGCCGTGCTCATTGCCGCCCATTCCATGCCCTCGTCCCCGGCGAAGAGCGCGGCCTCGAGGGAGCGGATCCCCTCAAGCGAGAGGACCGGATGGCTCGGGATCGCGGAATCGGGTAATGGGGCGGTCATTTGGATTTGGGCTCCTCGTACGCCGCCGGCGGGCTGACCGGCGCCTCCTGGCGAACGGAATCGGAGATGGCCTTCAGGTTCTCCTTGTCGACCTCGTGCAGCCACTCGTAGCGCTGGCGCTCCGTCTCGGTGAACTGCAGGGGGCTGTCGTTCACGACCCCGTGGGTGAGGACGGGCCTGGTGAGGCTCGGGATCGACCGGAAGAAGTAGTTCTCGCCGACCTTCATGACCTCGTAGCACTCCGAGAATGTCTTCGTCTCGGTGCTCCAGAGCGCGACTTCGGTCGTCCCACCGCTCCAGACCGCATACCTGTCCCACGCGGCGAATACGGCCTCGATCGTCGAGAGCCGCGGCGCCTCGGCGGGACCTGCGGGCTTCGCCGGGGCCTGGACCGCGGCGGGCCGGGCCTCCGGCTCCGGGGCGGTGCGCCGGGGCAGCGCCAGGACAAAGAGAACCCCAAGGGCAAAGCCGAGGGTTATCCACGAGGGGACCTTTGACGGCTTCTCAGCTGCCGGCCTCGGCGGTGTGTCTTCCTCGTCCATCGTGGGTTCCCCCGGGGGACTTAGGACCGGACCAGGGCGGCGACGGCCATGGCGACCGTGTCGGTGTGGGAGAGCGTGAGGATGACCCCGGTGGCGCCGGCCTCCTTGAGGAGCGATAGGCCCTTCTCGTCGAGCCTGACGAGCGGCTGGTTCCTGGGACCGTGGTACACCGAGACCGACCGCCAGCCGAGCTCCGCCCCGATGCCCGTCGTGAAGCACTTCGAGACGGCCTCCTTGGCCGCGAAGCGGGCCGCAAGGTGCTTGTGGGGCTGCGACATCCTGAAGCAGTACTCCCGCTCCTCGTCGGTGAACACGCGGGCGAGGAACCTGTCCCCCTGGCGCTCGAGGACGCCCCGTATCCTGGCGACCTCGATCACGTCGGCTCCGAGACCGACCAGGACGCCGCCGGCTGGCAGGTCCAGGCTCACGGGTTCATCCGCGCCTTCATCTCGCGAACGGCCTCCTCGATCCCCGTGAAGAGGGCCCGGCTGAGAATGCTGTGGCCTATGTTCAATTCGTTGAGGTGCGGGAGGGTCCTCACCTCGGCGATGTTGACGTAGTTGATGCCGTGCCCGGCGTTGACCTTCAGCCCAAGGTCGTGGGCGCGGACGGCCCCCAGCCTCAGGCGCTGGAACTCGGCCTGCCTGCGGGGAGTGCCGTAGGCGCTGGCGTAGGCCCCGGTGTGCAGCTCGACGACGGGTGCGCCGATCTTCGAGGCGAGCTCGATCTGCGCCTCGTCGGGGTCGATGAAGAGGCTGGCCTCGATGCCCGCGGCGGCCATCGCCGCCACGCAGGCCCTCACCTTTTCGCGGCCGGCGACGACATCGAGGCCCCCCTCGGTCGTCACCTCCGTGCGGTTCTCCGGCACGATGCACACGGCATGGGGCCGCAGCTCCCTGGCGAAGTCGATCATCTCCGGGGTGCACGCCATCTCCAGGTTGAGCCGGGTAGCCACCGAGTCCCTCAGGCGCCAGATGTCCCTGTCCTGGATATGCCTGCGGTCCTCCCTCAGGTGCGCCGTTATCCCGTCCGCGCCCGCCCGCTCGGACCTCTCGGCAAGCGCAACCGGGTCGGGCTCCACGGCGCCGCCCGCCGCTCCCATCGCGTCGCGGTAGCGGGCCTGCCGCAGGGTCGCGCAGTGGTCGATATTCACCCCGAGGAGAATCATGCCCCCATCGAAGCAAAGTTAGGCCCGGCGGCCAACCCCCAAAAGAGCCTAAATGACGACCCGCTTCCTGTACACGACCTGGGTCTTCGAGGGCAGGAACCCCAGCGAGGGGTAGAAGGAATGGCTCTCGACCCTCGCGGCGTTGCTCCGGACGACGACGGTTTCGGCAGAGATCTCGGAGGCCCACACCTCGGCCTGCCCAACCAAGCCCCGCCCGACGCTCATGCGCCGGAAGGCCTTCGAGACGATCAGCCCCACAATCTCGACGCGCAGCCCCGTCTCAAGGGACGTGGTGCTGTGCGCCTGGAGCCACCCGCACACCTCGCCCCTCTTCGTCTCCGCGACCACGACCCGCTGGTCGTCCCTGGAGAGAAGCCTGCGCAGGCGCTCGCGCACCAGCTTGATCGGAGCCGGGTAACCCAGCTCCTCCGAAAGGCGCGCCACGGAGCGCGCGTCGTCGACGCGGGCCACCCGCACCTTGAATTCCACCATCGGAGCCGGTTCGAGCTTTGAGGTGCGCATCGGGCTTCGGGGGGTCACGGGGCCGCCGCGCCTGGGCATGGGCGCCTAGCCCCGCTGCGCCATCGGGACATAGTCCCTCTTCACCGGCCCGATGTAGATCTGGCGCGGCCGGTAGATCCGGCCCTTGGGATTCGACGCCACCTCGCGCCAGTTCGCGATCCAGCCCGGGGTCCTGCCGATCGCGAAGATGACGGTGAACATGCTGTTCGGGATGCCGAGGGCGCGCATGATGATACCGCTGTAGAAATCGACGTTCGGGTAGAGCTTGCGCGAGAGGAAATAGTCGTCCTTGAGCGCCGCATCCTCGAGCTTCTTGGCTATCGTGAGCAGCGGGTCCTCCTTTCCGAGCTTGTTGAGCACCTCCTCGCAGGCCTTGCCGATGATCTTCGCGCGCGGGTCGAAGTTCTTGTACACCGCGTGGCCGAATCCCATCAGGCGGTTGGACTTCGAGCCGTTCTTTGCGGCGGCGATGAAACGGGTGCCGTCATCGCCCTCGTCGAAGATCGACTGAAGCATCTGCACGACCGAGACGTTCGCCCCGCCATGGAGCGGCCCCGAGAGGGCGCAAATGCCCGCGGAAATGGAGGTGAAGAGGTTCGCGGAGCTCGACCCGACCGTCCGGACCGTCGACGTGGAGCAATTCTGCTCGTGATCGGTGTGCAGGAGGAAAAGCAGGTTGAGCGCCCTCGCGACCTCGGGCTCCGCGATGTACTCCTGGTACGGCTCGGAGAGCATCATGTGCAGGAAGTTGTCGCAGAACGGGAGGTCCTGCTTCGGAAAGATGTACGGCAGGCCCTTCTGGTAGCGGTAGATCATCGCGCCGATCGTGCGCACCTTGGAGATGGCCATCGCCGCCGCCAGGTCGAAGCTCGCGAGGTCCTTCTCGAAGTTGTTGGCCGCCAGGCTCGGGTAATGGGCCGCGAGCGACGCCACGATTGAGGACAGCATCGCCATCGGCGGCGCGTCCTTCGGGAAGCCCTCGAAGATTCGCTGCATCTGGGTCTCGATGGCGGCATTCTGCCTGAGGAGCATCCCGAATGCCTTGCGCTTGGCCTTGTTTGGCAGCTCCCCGTAGATGACCAGGTAGGCCGTCTCGACAAAGTCGCTGTAGGTCGCAAGCTGCTCGATCGGGATCCCGCGGTGCCTGAGGATGCCGTTGTCGCCGTCGAGGAAGGTGATCGCGCTCTCGCAGGAGCCCGTGTTGCCGTACCCCTGGTCGTAGCAGATGAAGCCCGTATCCGCCCGGAGCTTTCGCGTGTCGATCGCCTTTTCGCCCTCGGTGCCCACGAGCACCGGCAAGGGGTATTCCTTATCATCCAACTTTAATGAGGCGGTGAGGGGCATGCCGAGGAAAGCGAAGCTAGAAACGGGCCGCTTGCAAAGAAAAGATCGGGGGGAACGGATGAAATCCCGCTCCTTATCAGCGGATTAGAGGAGCTGAAGCTGACGCAGCAAAATTGCGATAGATCGCGAGGCCCTTGGCCTGGCTCTTCTCCGGGTGGAACTGGGTCGCGAAAACCCGCCCGACGCCGATTGCAGCCACGAACGGGATGCCGTAGTCGCACTCCGCAAGGACGAGCCCTCGGTCCCGCGGCACGCAGTGGTAGCTGTGGACGAAATAGAACGACTCGCCCTCGTCGTCGAGGCCCTCCTGGAGCGGGCAGTCGCGCTGCGTGAACCGGATCGTGTTCCAGCCCATGTGGGGAACCTTGAACGGGGCCGGGAGATCGAAGCGCACGACGCGGCCCGGGAAGACCCCGAGGCCCTTCACCCCACCCTCCTCCGATTCTTCGAAGAGGGCCTGCATCCCGAGGCAGACGCCTAGGAATGGCCGGTCCAGCCGGATCCAGTCGCGGACGGTGGCGTCCATCCCCGACGAGCGCAGCGAGAAGACGCAGTCGCGCAGGGCACCCACGCCCGGCAGGACGAGGCCCTCGGCTCCGGACGCGTCCACCTCGGCAGGCGTCCGGACAACGACGGGGGCGGACCCCACGGCCTCGAGCGCCTTCGTGACGCTGCGCAGGTTGCAGATGCCCGTATCAATGACGGCGATCGGCGCACTCATCGCCTGCGGCCTAAAGGCTGCCCTTGGTCGAAGGAAGGAGATTGGCGGCCCTGGGCTCGATCTGGGTCGCGGCATCGAGCGCGCGCCCGAGCCCCTTGAAGATCGCCTCCGAGATGTGGTGGGGCTCCTCCCCGTATATCAGCTCGACATGGAGGTTCGCGCCGAGGGCGTTGCTGAACGCGCGGCAGAACTCCTTGACGAGGACCAGGTTGAAGTCGCGCACGAACGCCGACTTTGCATCGACGCGGTACTCGAGGTGCGGGCGGCCGCCCACGTCGACGACGACACGTGCAAGCGACTCGTCCATCGGGAGTATGAAGAACCCGTAACGCCGGATCCCGACCTTCTCGCCGAGCGCCTTCTTGAAGGCCTGACCCAGGACGAGCCCCACGTCCTCCACCGTGTGGTGATAGTCCACCTCGACGTCACCCTTGGCCTTGATGGAGAGGTCGAAAAGCCCGTGCTTGGCAAAGAGCGTGAGCATGTGGTCGAAGAACGCGACGCCGGTCGCGATCTTCGACACGCCGGTGCCGTCGACGGCGAGCGAGATCGAAATGTCGGTTTCAGCCGTCTTGCGGGAGACGGTCGCTACGCGTTTGGTGGTGCCTTTAGCCATGCGTCGAGGGTGTCATCGAGGACGAGCATCTCGTCATCGGTGCCGACGCTGATCCGCAGGAACGAGGCGGTCAAGGCGTCGCTCGGGAAGTGGCGCACCAACACCTTGCGCGAGAACAGGAAATCATAGGCCGACTTTGCGACCGCAAGGCCGGCTTTGCCGCTGGCGTCGCGCGGCTCTGTGCAGATGAAATTGGCCTCCGAGGGGAACGTAAACCAGCCCCTCATCTTGGCCCAACATCCTGCATAGTAGTCCCTTGTGGATTTAACCTTCCCGACGACACTCGCGTAGTACTCCCGGTCCCCCAGGGCCGCCAGCGCGGCGGCCTGCGAGAGCCGGCTCACGTTGTAGCTATCACGCACACGGTCCAGAAGGCCGATGACCCCGGGCTCGGCAAGGGCGTAGCCCACGCGTATCCCCGCCAGCGCGTACGCCTTGGAGAGCGTCCGCACGATGACGAGGTTCGGGTTGCCCGCGAGGAGGCCCGCGGCGTTCTCGCGGGCAAAGGGGGCATACGCCTCGTCGACCACGAGGATGCCCCCGAATGAGCCGAGGATCGAAGCGATCTCCGCGTTGGGGAAGCCGACGCCGGTCGGAGCGTTTGGCGATGTCAGGAAGAACACCTTCGCACCCGAGCCCGCGATCCGCTCGAGCGGCAGGCGCATCCCCCGGTCCAGCGGGATCGGCGTGACGGCTCCATCCTGGATGCCCACCAGGACCGGGTAGAGCGAGTAGCTCGGCAGCGTGAACGCGGCAGCCGCCCCGGGTCCGCAGAAGCAGCGGACGAGGAGGTTGAGGATGTCGTCCGAGCCGTTGCCGATGCACACGGACGCCGCGTCCACTCCGTGCATCTGCGCGACGGCCCCCCTAAGGGCCGAGCTCCGCGGGTCCGGGTAAAGCCTCAGGGCGGCGCCGTCGACGCCCATCTCCCGCAGGACCGCCTCGGCGACCCTAGGGCTTGGGGGGTACGGGCATTCGTTGGTGTTCAGCTTGACCCACCCCGGCCCGGACGGCTGGAGGCCCGGGGTGTAGGCGTGGAGCTTGGAGACGTGGGCGAGCGCGAGGCGCCCGGCGGGCGCGCGGGTCATCGGGAGGCGTCCCTCGCGGCGCGGATCGAGGCCGACCGACCGTGCGCGTCGAGCCTTTCCATCGCCGAGAGCGCGGCCACGGTAGGGCCGGCCCTGCGCACGCTCCTTGGCCCGTAGCGAAGGACGCTTGTCCGCCTGAGGAAGTCCTCCACGCGCAGCCCGCTCGAGAACCGGCCTGCGCCGCCCGTCGGCAGGACGTGGCTTGGCCCCGCGGCGAAGTCGCCGAGGACCGTCGGCGTGGAGCCGCCGATCATGATGGCTCCCGCCGTCGTCACCGAGGCCACCAGCTTGGGCACCGCCGCGTCGCTCACCATGAGCTCAAGGTGCTCGGGCGCCACACGGTTGGCGACCTCGGCTGCCTCCTGAAGGTCGGACACCACGATGGACAGGAAACCGTGATCAAGGACCCTCCGGGTCTTCTCCGACCGCGCGAGCGTGGCAAGTTGCCTCCCGATCTCCACGCCCACGGCCTCGACGAACTTTGCGGACTTGGCGACCAGGTAGATTTTCTCCCTTCCCGAGCCGTGCTCAGCCTGGGCCAGGAGGTCCGCGGCGGCGTAGTCCGCCCTCGCGCTCCCGTCGGCGATCACCATGACCTCGCTCGGCCCGGGCAGCAGGTCCACTCCCACGGTCCCAAAGACCTGGCGCTTCGCCTCGCACACGTAGGCGTTACCAGGCCCGAAAACCTTGTCGACCGCGGGAATCGCCCGGGTGCCGTAGGCCATGGCCCCGACCGCGTGGACCCCACCCACCCTGTAGACCTCCTCCACGCCGACCAGCTCGAGCGCGGCCAGCAGGTCCGGGGCGACCTTACCCCCGGGGCCCGAGGGGGTGAAGGCGGCGATCTCGGGGCAGCCCGCGATCCTTGCCAGGGTCGCCGTCATGAGGACCGTCGAGACCAGGGGCACCTGGCCGCCCGGCACGTAGAGGCCGACGCGGCGAATGGGGTCGAATTTCTCGCCGACCCAGGCCCCGTGCCTGTTGCGGGCCGACCAGTCCTTCGGAAGGGTCTTGCGGTTGAAGTCAACGACTGCGGCGTGGACCGCAGAAAGCGCCTTTCGGCGGGCCCTGGGAAGACCCCGTGCGGCCGAGGCCAGCTCGCGGGCCGGCACGCGGAAGTCCCGGGGTTCCAGCCTCGCTCCATCAAACTTGAGGGCGTAGCGCGCCACCGCCGAGTCGCCCCGTTTTCGCACGTCGGAGAGGATCGCCGCGACCGAGGCCGATATCTCGGGCGACACCGCCGCGCCGCGGCAAAACTCGGCCAGCACGGAGTCGAACTTCCTCGACGCGAACGTTAGGGTGCGCACGGCCTTATTTCCCGGCCGCAGGGGCGGCGCCCTTCTTCGGCGGCGTGAGGTCGGGGACCGCGAACATCCCGGGCGTCGTCGGCTCATTGAGGACGATGCTGTCGAACGTCGCGGTCGAGACGATCTCCTTGCCCGAGGACGTCTTTGTCCGGCTGATGATCGTCTTCGGGAAGCGGACTCCGTCGACGCGGATCTCGCCGGTCTCCCGGAATGTCTCCTGGCCCATCACCGTGAGCACCAGGCGCCCCGTGTCCCTGTCGAAATAGCGCTCGTAGAGGATCCCCGGCCCGTGAGAGAAGTCCACGCGCTCGCAGACGACGTCGTCCACCGTCGCCGGGCCCTTGTCCTCTATCGATCCCCCCTCGGGCACCCGGTAGTAGGACAGGTTCTCCCAGGTGTTGGCCCGCAGGGTCTTGATGTCGTTCGCGGGCAGCCACCTCAGCCGGTACTTGGTGGGGTCGTTGTTGTCCCGGACCAGGTCCCACGCGTCGTAGCCGTCGAGGACCGTCGTCATGGTCACCTTCTCGCCGCGCGCCACCAGCCGCTGACTCATTGGCTTGACGAAGGTGAGATCCAATGAGGCGTGCACGGAGCTCTTTTCGCCTCGCGTGGGGTCAAGCCGGTCGAGGACGCCGACGTAGTGGATCGAGGCGATGGCGTCCAGGGTCGACTGGGGCCCCAGGTAGGCCCGGGCAAGGGCCACCACGGCCGGCTCAGCCCGCAGGGACGCGGGGGCCAGGAGCGCCGCGGCGCAAAGCAAGATGCTGGCAGACGCCTTTGACATCCTTCCAATGACACCCAAAACCCGCGCGAGGTCGAAGAAAATTCACTCCCACTCGATCGTGGCCGGAGGCTTGGAGCTCACGTCATAGACGACCAGCGAGACCCCGCGCACCTCGTTCGTGATCCTGCCCGATATCTTCTGGATGAGGTCGTAGGGAAGGCGTGCCCAGTCCGCCGTCATGGCGTCGATGCTCTCGACGACCCGGAGCCCGATTACATACGCGTAGTTTCGCTCGTCGCCCACGACGCCCACCGACTTGACTGGGAGGAAGACGCAGAACGACTGCCACACTTTCCAGTACCACCCGCTCGCCATCATCTCCTCCTGGAGGATCGAGTCTGCCTCCCTCAGTATCTCGAGCCTGTCCGGGGTGATGGAGCCGACCACCCGAACGCCGAGCCCGGGACCCGGGAAGGGCTGTCGCCAGACCACCTCGCGGGGCAGCCCCAGGGCGCTCCCGACGCGCCTGACCTCGTCCTTGAAGAGCTCCTTCAGGGGCTCGAGCAGCTTGAGCCTCATCCGGGCCGGCAGCCCGCCCACGTTGTGGTGGCTCTTGATCAGCGCGGCCGGGTTGTCCCCGATCGCCACGCTTTCTATGATGTCGGGATAGAGGGTGCCCTGGGCCAGGAAGTCGGCGTGGCCGATCTTCTTGAGGGACTTCTCGAACACACTGATGAAGGTCTTGCCGATGATCTTTCGCTTCCTCTCGGGCTCGTCCACGCCCTTGAGGAGCCGCAGGAACTGGGCCGAGGCGTCGACGACCCTCAGGTCGATCTTGAAGTTCCTCTTGTAGAGGCCCTCGACCGCCGCCCGCTCGTCCTTGCGCAGGAGGCCGTTGTCCACGAAGACACAGGTGAGCTGGCGCCCGATGGCCTTGTGTATCAGGGCGGCCGCCACCGAGGAGTCGACGCCGCCCGACAGTCCCAGGATGACGCGCGACTTGCCCACCGTCTCCCGGATCTCCTGGACGGCGTGCTCGATGAAGTCCTTCGTCGTCCAGTCCTGCTTGGCGCGGCAGACGCCGGCGAGGAAGTTGTTCAGGATGTCGATGCCCCGCTCGGTGTGGAAGACCTCGGGGTGGAACTGGATCCCGTAGAAGCCGCGGCGCAGGTCCTCGATCACCGCATATGGGGAGTTCTCGGTCCGTCCGATCGCCGCGAACCCGGGGGGCAGCTTCATCAGCTTGTCGCCGTGCGAATTCCAGACGCGCAGCTTCTTGGGGAGCCCCGAGAAGAGCCTGCCGCGCTTGCGGACCTCAAGGGTGCCGTGGCCGTACTCGCGCCGCTCCCCGCGGGCCACCTTTCCTCCCAGCATGTGCCCCATCAGCTGGATGCCGTAGCAGATCCCGAGCACCGGGACCCCGAGGCCGAAGATTCCCTTGTCGGGAATGGGCGCGCTCGACGAGAAGACGGAGCTGGGGCCCCCGGAGAGCACGATGCCGATCACGCCGTCCGCCCGCAGCGTCTGCGCCGGAGTCGAGAAGTGGTAGATCTTGGAGTAGACCTGGCACTCGCGGATCCTCCGGGCGATGACCTGCGTGTACTGCGACCCGAAATCGAGGACGGCTATGGTTTGCGGCATGTTCGGATAATGGGAAGGGAGAGAAGAATCCTGCTCGCCCCCCGACCGCAAGTTAGAACCTCAGCCTGGCGTTCTCGTGCCCGCACCTCGGGCAGATGCACAGCTCGGTCCCCTCGGGGGCCGTGTAGAGCCTGTCGCAGCGGATGCAGTGGAAGGTCGTGCGCCTGCGCTCCCGGTCGAAGCGCATGTGGTCCCGCCTGTCGTAGAAGAGCCACAGCCCCAGGAAAAGGGCCGCTACGAGCAGGCAGTATGCGACGGCGGCTGCGGGGAACTCGAACATCCTGGGCACAGACAAACAAAAAACGCGCCGAAGGTAAACTTCGGCGCGTTTGAATGTTTTTGGGCCCTGCGGGCGTACTCAGGACTTCGTCTCGCCCTCGGCGGCTGCCGGCTTCTCCGGGGCGGGTGCCTCGGCTGCCGCGGGCGCCGCTGCCTTGGGCTTGCGGCCCTTTGAGGCCTTCTTGCCCTTCGACTTCTTGTAGCCAGTGTCGTCGGCCTTCACGAACTCGATCAGGGCCATCTCGGCCGCGTCGCCCAGGCGCTGGGGCCCGAGCTTGTAGATCCTCGTGTAGCCGCCCGCGCGGTTCGCGAACTCCTTGTATTTCTCGTTGAAGAGCGCGGTGACCGCGGTCTCGTCGCGCAGGTCGCGAAGGACCAGCCGGCGCAGGTGCACCGCGTCCTTCTTCTCGGTCTTCGCGGCGGCATGCTTCGCCTTGGTGATCATCTTCTCGATGAACGGGCGCAGCACGCGGGCCTTGGTCAGGGTCGTCTGGATCCGGCCGTGCGTGATGAGCGCGGCGGCCAGGTTGGACAACATGGACTCGCGGTGCTCACGGGTGACGCCCAGCGAGGCGTGGTGTTTTTGATGGCGCATGGATCAGGCTTCCTTCTTCGCGTCCAGCAGACGCTCGTCGAACTTCATGCCAAGGGAAAGGCCGAGTGCCTCGAGCTTCTCCTTGATTTCGTTCAGCGACTTCTTGCCGAAGTTGCGGTACTTGAGCATCTCCTGCTCGGTCTTCATGGCGAGTTCGCCGACCGTGGTGATGTTCGCGTTGTTGAGGCAGTTGGCGGCGCGGACCGACAGTTCGATCTCGTTCACCGACATGTTGAGCAGCTTGCGGAGCTTGTTCTGCTCCTCGCTGACCTCGCTCTGCTGGCTCTCGAACTCGTAGGACTCCTCGCTGACGCGGTCGAACACGTCGAGGTGGTGGTTGAGGATCGAGGCGGCCTGCTTGAGGGCGTCGTCCGGGGTGATCCGGCCGTCGGTCCAGATCTCGAGGATGAGCTTGTCGTAGTCCGTGATCTGCCCGACGCGGGTGTTCTCCACGGCGTACTTCACGAGCGTCACGGGCGAGAAGAGGGAGTCGATCGGAATGACGCCGATCGGCTGCTCCTCTTTCTTGTTCTGCTCGCCGGGGCAGTAGCCGCGGCCGGTCTTGATCTCGATCTCGGCCTCGAATGAGCGCTTGCTGTCGAGCGTGCAGATGACCTGGCCGGGATTGACGATCTGGATGTTGGCGTCGGCCTGGATGTCGCCCGCCGTCACCGCTCCGGCCTTGTTCACCTTGATCCCGAGCGAGATGGTCTCGCGCTTGTGGGAGACGATGAGGACCTTCTTCAGGTTGAGCACGATCTCCGTGACGTCCTCGACGACGCCGTCGATGCTCTGGAACTCGTGGTTCACGCCGTCGATCTTGATCGACGAGATTGCTGCCCCCTCGATGGAGCTAAGGAGAACACGGCGAAGCGAGTTGCCCACGGTGTGGCCGTAGCCCGCTTCAAAGGGCTCGGCGATGAACTTGGCATAGGTCGGCGTTGCACCGTCCTCGACCTTTGTGAGTTTTGAGGGGAGTTCGAATTTTCCGAGGCGTTTTGGCATGGTGTGAACTCTTAGTTTGAGTTGGGAGTGTGAATTGTTGAATCCAGCTTAGAAGCGCGAGTAGAACTCGACGATCAGCTGCTCGTTGATGTTCTGGTCCATCTCGTCGCGCTTGGGCAGACGGACGACGCCGGCCTTGAACTGCTCGGCGTTGAGCGAGAGCCAGCCCGGCACGGTGCGGATGCGGTTCTCCTCGAGGTTGCGGGTCGCCATCTGGCGGGACGCGGGCGCGTTGCGCACGTCAATCTCGTCGCCGGCGCGCACGTTGTAGCTGGCGATGTCGACCTTGTGCCCGTTCACCCGGATGTGCCCGTGGTTGACGAACTGGCGGGCGGCCGCGCGACTCTTGGCGAAGCCAAGCAGGTAGATCACGCTGTCGAGGCGCGTCTCGAGGAGCTGGAGGAAGCGCTCGCCCGTGACGCCGCGCTCGCGCTTGGCGATCTCGAACATGCGGCGGAACTGCCGCTCGAGCAGGCCGTAGGTGTAGCGCAGCTTCTGCTTCTCGTTGAGTCCGACCGAGTATTCGGAGGACTTGCGGCGAGATTTGGGGCCGTGCTGGCCTGGCGGATAGTTGCGGCGCTCGAGCGCCTTGCCGGAGCCGATCAGGAGGACGCCGAAGCGGCGGCTGATGCGGGTAGAGGGACCTGTGTAACGAGCCATTGTCTTAAGGTGAAGAGGGTTGAGCCAAAGGGTTGGTCTTAGACGCGGCGGCGCTTGCGCGGCCTGCAGCCGTTGTGCGGGATGGGGGTGACGTCGACGATCGACGTGATCTCGAGGCCGATCGCCTGGAGGGCCCGGATGGCGCTGTCGCGGCCGAGTCCCGGTCCGGAGACGCGGATGACGACGTCCTTCAGGCCGTGGGACATGGCGTTGCGGGCCGCGTCCTGGGCGACAATCTGGGCGGCGTAGGCCGTGGACTTGCGCGAGCCGCGGAAGTTACACTTGCCGGCGCTCGACCAGGCGATCACCTGGCCCTTGGGGTCGGTGATGGAGACGATCGTGTTGTTGAAGGACGCGAGGACGTTAGCAAAGCCGGACGTGACGTTCTTCGAGCCCTTGGCCTTGCGGACCTTGACTGCGCCAAGCTCCTCCTTGAGGAGGTCCTCGGCCGTCGGCTGCTTCGCAACGCCTCCCACCATCTCGGTGGGCTTGGCATCGGCCGCGGGGGCCGCAGGGGCCGCGGCGGGAGCCGCGGCAGGGACTGCGCCTTCCGGCGCGTCGGTGGGCTTGGCGGCCTTGGGGGCCTTCGGCGCCTTTTCCTTCTTGGGAGCTGTCTTTTCGTCGGCCATGGATTTGAAGTGTTATTCTTTGGCTTTTGTGACGCCGATGGTCTTGCGCGGTCCCTTGCGGGTGCGGGCGTTCGTGCTGGTGCGTTGACCACGGACGGGCAGGCCCTTGCGGTGGCGCACGCCCCTGTAGCAGTTGATTGCCTGGAGGCGCTTGAGGTTGCCCGCGATGTCGCGGCGAAGGTCGCCCTCGACCACCCACTTGTGCTCGGTGATGACGTGGAGGATCTTGTTGAGCTGCTCCTCGGACAAGTCCTGAGCCCGCATGTCGGGCTTCAGTCCGGCCTCCTTAACGACCTGGTCGGCGCGCGCCGGGCCCACGCCGTAAATGTAACGGAGCGAGTATGCTACTTTCTTCTTCGCTGGGATTTCTACACCAAGGAGACGAGGCATTGTGGTTGGGTTATGGAGAGTTGTGGTTGATAAAGGCTGCTGAAATTGGGTGCGCTCAGGCCACCTTGGCCGGAACGATTCCGGGAATCGTCAGGATTTCCGGACCTTTCTCTGACGTGAGCACGGTGTGTTCGAAGTGGGCGGACGGCGAGTTGTCGGCCGAGACGACGGTCCATCCGTCCGGCAAGGTCCGGGTGGCGTAGCCCCCGAGGTTCACCATCGGCTCGATCGCGAAGGTCATCCCGGGCTTGATCCGCTCCCCCGCACCGCGCTTGCCGAAATTCGGGATCTCAGGCGGCTCGTGCATCGAGACGCCGACCCCGTGGCCGACCATGTCCCGCACGACGCTGAAGCCGTGGGCCTCGACGTACGTCTGGATCGCGTGCGAGATGTCGCCGACACGATTGCCGACGAGCGCCTCGCGGATCCCGATGTCGAGGGCCTCCCGGGTCACCCGAAGGAGGTTCTGGACCTTCGGCGGCACCGGCAGGACGGGCACCGTGAACGCATTGTCCCCGATGTAGCCGTTGTATTCGATCACGATATCAAGCGATACGATGTCGCTCTCGCGCAAAACGCGCCTGAATGAAGGGATTCCGTGGACAACCTCCTCGTTTACCGAGATGCAGGTGTGCGCCGGGTATCGACGCGAACCGTGCTGGTATCCGTAACAGGCGCTTCGCGCTCCCAGGCGCGCGATTTCCGCGCGACCCGCCTCTTCCAAGTCCATTGTAGTGATTCCAGGCCTGACGAGGGGCTTGAGCGAATCAAGCACCGTCGCGGCAATGGCGCACGCCTCGCGCATCCTTACGATCCCTTCCTTGTCCTTAACCGGGATCATGGGGCGGCGCTGGCCCCCTCTGAAAGGAGGCCGAGTGTGCGGTAATGCTCAACGACTGGCCCGGGTGCGCCGGAACCGGCGAACACCGCGTCGATTTCCTCGTCGCGGGAATCGAGCCATTCATCGAACACTTTAGCTTGGAGCAGCGTAGCCGGGAAGTCCGTGAGGACAAATCCCGCATCAGGTTTGCGCGCGAAGTACCAGCGGCGCATGTGCGCCAGGATGGAGGCTTCTTTCCCCTCGGCAACGCCGGGGGGCCGCGAAATCCCCCGTCGCATAAGGCCGGCGGGAGAGACGTGCTCTAACTGCAAAGAACGGACCCGGTTCATCATTTCTTCCGTGCGAAAATCAGTCGAACCGAGCAGAAGGAGTTTCGTTTGGGCGGGAGCGCCTAAAGGGGAAAAGGGGTCAAAGATTGTGCCCATCTGGACCCGTGTAAAGAGCAATCCCGTGTCATCGTCCAAACCAGCGGCGTGACGCCCAGATCGCCAGGCCAAAGACGAAAATCGAGCCCACGGCGAGGCAGAGTTTGCCAACCGCCTTGAGATCAAGGGCATCCCCAATGGCCCCGGCCTGCGCGTTGGCGCTGCGGGCCCGGATCCGACCCTTCTTCAGGAACCCATCATAGTGGCGCTGAAGGAGAAACGTCTCTATCTGGCGCATGGTGTCGAGGATGACGCCGACGGTGATGAGCATGCCCGTGCCGCCAAAGAAGTAGGCGATCCGGGACGGGACATTGAGCTCGAAGAGCAGGATGTCCGGCATCACGGCGATCAGGGTCAGGAAGACGGCGCCGGCAAGCGTGAGCCGGGTCATGATGAAGTCCAGGAACTGGGCCGTCGGCTCGCCCGGGCGGACGCCGGGTATGTAGCCACCGTACTTCTTCAGGTCGTCGGCGATCTGGATCGGCTTGAACATGACCGATACCCAGAAATAGCTGAAGAAGAGGATGAGCAGGGCGTTGCCGGTGTAGTATGTCCAATGGCCGCGTAGGAGGTTCTGCGAGAACTCGCTCAGGAAGCGCAGGTTGAAGGCGGCGCCGATCTGGGACATGATCTGCTGGGGGAAGAGCAGGATCGCCTGGGCGAAGATGACGGGCATGACGCCCGAGTAGTTGACCTTCAGCGGCAGGAATGAGCTCTGCCCGCCCATGACCTTGTTGCCGACCACGCGCTTCGCGTACTGGACCGGGATCTTCCTCTGGCCCTGGACCACCATGATGATCCCCATTGTGACCAGGAAGAAGAGCAGCACCATGAACACCCCGAGGAGCATCCCGTGGCCCGAATTCGTGCCGATCGGCCCGAAGAAGAACTGGTAGGTCTGGGCGGCAGCGCCCGGGAGGGTCGCAAGGATGCCGACCGTGATCAGGAGCGAGACGCCGTTGCCGATGCCGCGCTGGGTAATCTGCTCGCCAAGCCACATCATCAGCATCGTCCCGGCGGTCAGGTAGATGACCGACGTGATGAGGAATCCGACCTGGCCGACGATGACGATGTTTCCGTACATCGCGACGTCGTAGCCCGGGAAGAGCTTCGCCGGGTTCTCAAGGGCGAGGATCGTCAGGGTTCCCTGAACGAGGCAGATGAGGACCGTCGCATAGCGGGTGTACTGGGTGATCTTCTGGCGGCCGACGTCGCCCTCCTGCTGGAGGCGGCTAAGGGCGGGCACGACCGCCGTCATCAGCTGGAAGATGATCGAGGCGCTGATGTAGGGCATGATGCCCAGGGAGCAGACCGCGCCCTTAAGGAGCGCGCCGCCCGTGAACATGTTGTACAGGCCGATCATCGCACCGCTCGTCCCGCCCGACTGCTGCTTGAAGAAATCCTGCAGCGGATGGGGATCGATGCCGGGAAGCGGGATTGCGCAACCCACCCGCGCCACAAAGAGCAGCGCCAGGGTGTAGAATATCCGCGAGCGAAGCTCGGGGATTTTTAACGAGTTCGTGAAAGCGGAGAACATGCGAGGAGGGGGTTAGCCGACAATCGCCTTGCCCCCAGCCTTCTCGATCTTCGCCTTCGCCGACTCTGAGAATTTTGCGGCCGTGATGCTGATGGCGCGCGTGATCTCGCCGTCGCCCAGCACCTTGACCGTCTTCTCGCCCGAACGGATGATGCCCGCCTTCGCGAGCGCGACCGCGTCGACCTCGGTCACCGAGGCGTCAAGTCCCGCCAGGTCGCGCAGGTTCACCACGGCGATCTCGGTGCGAAACTCGTAGTTGTTGAATCCCCGGTGGGGAAGCTTGCGGTAGAGGGGCATCTGGCCGCCCTCGAACCCGGGGCGGATGCTCGAGCCGGAGCGGGCCGTCTGGCCCTTGCCGCCTCGCCCGCTGGTCTTGCCGTGGCCGCCGCCTTCGCCGCAGCCAACGCGCTTCTTCCGGTGGATGGCACCGGCGACGTTCTTGAGTTCGTGGAGTTTCATGTTTTTTTCCTCGGAAGCGCCCCACCCCGCCCGTTTTGGAGGGGTGGAACTCGGATAATGTGAAAGGGGGACTGCTTAGGACTGGCGGATCTTTGCGAAGTCCTCGGCCAGGCGCAGCTGGAGCAGGGCCTTGACCGTGGCATTCACGACGGCGATGTGGTTCTTGGAGCCCATCGACTTCGTGAGGACGTTCTTCACGCCCGCGGCCTCAAGGACGGCGCGCACGCCGCCGCCTGCGATCAGGCCTGTGCCGGGGGAAGCGGGCTTCAGAAGCACGCGTCCGCCGTCGAATTCGCCGGTGACGTCATGGGGGATCGTGTCTCCCTTGAGCTTCACGTGGAAGAGCTTCTTCTTCGCGTGCTCGGTGCTCTTCTTGATCGCGTCGGGAACCTCGTTCGCCTTGCCGTAGCCGACGCCGATGTTGCCCTTCTGGTCGCCGACGACCGTCAGCGCAGCGAAGCTGAAGCGACGGCCGCCCTTCACGACCTTGGCGCAGCGGTTGATGAAGACGACCTTCTCCACCATGGCCGGGCCGTCGCCCGTGTTCTGGGGCTGGTCGCGGCGGTTGTCGCGGCGCGGGCCGCGCATTCCGCCGCCGCCGTGGCCGTCGCGGCGCTGCGGGCGGTTCTGGTAGGGAGCCTGTGCGGGTGCCTGTGCGGGTGCCTGTGCAGGAGCTGCAGCGGGTGTTGCCACTGCTGCTGCCGGTTCTGAAATGGGTGCGTTTTCGTTGCTCATGGGCTTTGGATCAGAATACAAGGCCGGCCTCGCGGGCGGCGTCCGCGAAGACCTTGACCTTGCCGTGGTAACGGGCGCCGCTGCGGTCGAATACGACCGTGGTGAGGCCCGCCGCCTTCGCCTTTTCGGCGAATGCCGCGCCGAGCACCTTCGCGCCGGCTATGTTGGCCTTGAGCTTCTGCTTGCGCAGTTCGGCATCGAGGCTTGAGAGGAATACGATGGTCGTGCCGGCGTCGTCGTTGATCGCCTGGGCGTAGATGTTCTTCGCGCTGAACTTGATGCTCAGGCGCGGGCGGATCGCCGTCCCGGTGACCTTCTTGCGGATCCGCCAGCGGCGCTTTTGGAGAAGCTTGGCTTTGTGAATGGTGTTCATGGGTGTTAGGCGACGGTTTTGCCTTCCTTGCGGCGGACGCGCTCGCCGACGATGCGCACTCCCTTGCCCTTGTAGGGCTCGGGGGGATAGTAGCTGCGGATCTCCGCGGTGACGGCCCCGACAAGCTGCTTGTCGCAGCCCTCGACCTTCACCTTGGTGCCCTCGACGACCGTGATCTTGATGCCGTCCGGGATGTCCATGATGATCGGGTGAGAGTAGCCCAGCGCGAGGTCGAGCTGCTTGCCCTTGAGGTTCGCCTTGAAGCCGACGCCCTGGATCTCGAGGTCCTTAGAAAAGCCCAGGGTGACACCCTTGACCATGCTCGCGATGATCGAGCGGGTCGTGCCGTACATCGCGTTCGCGAAGCGGGTCTCCCCGATCGGCGCGACGATGACCTTCTTGTCGGTGATCTTGATGGTGACGACGGGCGCGAAGGTCTTGTGGACCTTGCCCTTGGGGCCCTCGACGTGGACGGTGGTGTCCTTGATGTCGACCTTGACCTTGTCGGGAATGGGAACGGGTTGTTTGCCGATGCGGCTCATGATGGGTGGTGCGTTACCAAACGTTGCAGATGAGCTCCCCGCCGGCCTTGTTGCGGCGGCAGTCGGCATCCTTCATCAGGCCCTTGGAGGTCGAGATGATGCTGATCCCGAGCCCGTTGAGGACGCGCGGAATGTCGGTGTAGCTGAAATAGAGCCGGCGGCCGGGGGTGGACGCGCGGTTGAGGCCGCTGATGGCGGGCGTGCCGTCCACGTACTTCATCGTGACGATGAGGACCTTGTGGCCCGCCTCGTCGACCCCGTCGTTGTAGCCGGAGATGTAGCCCTCGGCCTTGAGGATGGCGGCGATGCCAGCCTTCAGGTTGGAATGCGGGACGCGGCAGACCTCAAGGCGGGCCTTGCTGGCGTTGCGCAGTCGCGTGAGAAAATCACTGATCGGATCGGTCATGTTGGATGTTTTTCGATTTGGAGGGCAGCGCGGGTCATATCCGACCCCCGTGTGCCGGGCTGTTTACCAGGATGATTTGATGACGCCGGGGATTTTGCCGGCGAGGGCGAGTTCGCGGAACTGGATGCGGGATACGCCGTACTTGCGCTTGTAGCCGCGCGGACGGCCGCTCATCGAGCAGCGGTTGCGGATGCGGATGCGGGCGGAATTCTTCGGAAGCTTCTGCAGCTTCGTCTGTGCTGCGAAGAACTGCTCGTCGGTGGTCGCCGGATTGGCGAGGGTCGCCTTCAGCTCGGCGCGAACCTTGGCGTACTTCTCGACGAGCCGCTTGCGCTTCTCGTTCTTCTGGATTGCGGAGGTCTTCGGCATGGCTTGGGGATCAGGCGGCGGAGGCCGTCTTGGTGGTTTCGGTGCGGCGGAAGGGCATTCCCATCAGGCGGAGCAGGTCGCGCCCCTCCTCGTCGGTCTCGGCCGTTGTGACGATCGTGATGTCGAGGCCCATGCTCTTCTTGACGTTTTCCACGGTGATTTCCGGGAAGATCGTGAAGTCGGTGATGCCAAGGTTGTAGTTGCCCTGGCCGTCGAGCTTCGGCGAGACGCCGCGGAAGTCGCGGATCGTCGGGAGGGCGACCGCGAGGAGGCGGTACATGAACTCCCACATCGAGTCGCCACGGAGCGTGACGTGGCAGCCCACGATCTGGTTCTCCTTGAGCTTGAAGTTCGAGATGGCCTTGCGGGTCCTGCTGAGGATGGGCTTCTGCCCGGCGATCAGGCCCAGGTCGCGCTGTACGTCGGCGATCTGGTTCTTGTCGGCCTCGGCATCGATGCCCGAGTTGAGGCTTATCTTAACAAGCTTCGGGACCTGGTGCTTGTTCGTGTAGCCGCGGAGCTTCATCAGCTCCGGGTAAACGACGTCGTTGTAGTGCTTCTTGAGTGTGGGCGCCGTGCTCATGTTATACCGCCTTCTTGCGCTTGCTCGTGTCGTAGACCGACTTGAGCATCAGGTTGGAGATGTGAACGGAACCCTCGCGCTCGACGATCGCGCCCTGGGGGTGTTCCTGGGACTTCTTCGTGTGGCGCTTGACCAGGGCGACGCCCTCGATGCGGGCGCGATCCTTGGCGGGAAGGACCTCGAGGATCTTTCCTTCCTTGCCCTTGTGGGAGCCGGAGATGACGACGACTGCGTCGCCTCGTTTTACGTGGTATCGTTGCATGGTCAGAGAACCTCCGGCGCGAGCGAAATGATCTTCATGAAATTCTTGGCCCGGAGCTCGCGTGCGACCGGCCCGAAGATGCGCGTGCCCCTCGGATTGCCGTCGGGCCCAAGGATGACGATGGCGTTGCTGTCAAAGCGCAGGTAGCTGCCGTCGGAGCGGCGGACCGGCTGCTTCGTGCGGATGACGACGGCCTTGGCCACCTCACCCTTCTTCACGGTGGCGTCGGTCGTGCTCTCCTTGATGTGGACGGTGACGATATCCCCCACGCCGGCGGTGTCGGTGTTCTGCCCCTTCTTGCTGATCATGGCGGCACGGCGTGCGCCGGTGTTGTCGGCGACTTCTAGTATGGATCGCAGTTGGATCATGGCGGGCCTGGGTTGATTGGTTTTTTTAAGTTACTTGGCCTTAGGCCGTTGCGGAAGGAGCCGTCGCCCCGCTCTTGGTGGTCTTGGTCGGTACCGTCGCTGCGACGTCCGCCTCGGTGATCGCCTGCGCGGTCGTGCCGACGGCGCTGTGCACAATCGAGACGACGCGCCAGCGCTTCAGGCGGCTGATCGGGCGGGTCTCCATGATCTCAACCTTGTCGCCGACCTTCGTCTCGTTCTTCTCGTCGTGCACGTGCACGACGGTCTTGCGGTTGATGACCTTGTGGTAGAGGGGGTGCGGCGTCTTGTACGGAATCGTGACCTTGATCGACTTGGCGCCGGAGCGGCTCGTGACGAAGCCGATGATGGCCTTGCGCTTGTTGCGGGAATCGGAAGTGGCTGTGGACATGGCGTGTTATTCGGCTGGCTCAGGCTGCGGCGGGCGCAGCCTTGTTCTTCTGGCGTAGGATGGTCTCGAGGCGGGCGATGTCCTTGCGGAGCGAGCGCAGCTCGTGGGTCTTCTCGACCTGGCCGGTCTGCTTGCGCAGGCGGGCCTGGAGGAGGGTGTCGCGTGTCTCGCGGATCTTTGTCGTGATCTCGACGAGTGAAAGGTCTCGGATTTCCTTGGAGGTCATGGTGCGGGTTTCCTTTATCCGGTCAAAGGACGGTGCCCTCGCGGACGATGAATCGGCAGTGGAAGGGAAGCTTGGCGTCGGCGAGGCGGAAGGCCTCCTTGGCGACGCGGGCGGGAACGCCCGCCAGCTCGAAGAGGACGGCACCCGGCTTGATGACGGCGACGTAGAACTCGACCGGGCCCTTGCCCTGGCCCATGCGGACCTCGGCGGGCTTCTTGGTGACCGGCTTGTGCGGGAACACCCGGATCCAGAGCTTGCCCTTGCGCTTAAGGTGGCGGGAGATCGTGACGCGGGCCGCCTCGATCTGCTGGCCGGTCATCGGGCCGCGGGTGAGGGACTGCAGGCCGAATTCGCCGAACGCGAGCGTGTTGCCGCGCTTGGCGTTGCCGGCGCGGGAGCCCTTCTGGGATTTGCGGTACTTGGTGCGTGCGGGTGCGAGTGCCATGGGACTTTTCTTCTAGGTCGGTGAATCTATGCAGACGTGCGCCCTCAGGCGACGTCGGCCTCCTTTTTGCAGATCCAGCATTTGACGCCGATCTTGCCGTAGACGGTGAGGGCCTCGGAGAAGCCGTAGTCGATGTTCTCGCGCAGGGTGTGCAACGGCACGCGGCCCTTGCGCTGCCACTCGCGGCGGGCGATGTCGGCGCCGCCAAGGCGGCCCGAGCACTGGATCTTGATGCCCTCGGCGCCGAGCGCCATGGCCATCTCGACGGCCTTCTTCATGGCGCGGCGGAAAGTGATGCGGCGCTCGAGCTGGAGAGCGACGTTCTCGGAGACGAGCTGGGCCTCGATCTCGGGCTTCTTGACCTCCTGGATGTCGAGGAGGATCTCCTTGCCCGTGAGCTTCATCAGGTGAGCCTTGATGTTCTCGACCTCCTGGCCCTTGCGGCCGATGACGATGCCGGGGCGCGCCGTGTAGATCTTCACGCGGACGCGGCTCGAGGCCCTCTCGATGAAAATGCGCGGCACGGAGGCCTGCTTGAGCTTCTCCATGAGCGTCGTGCGGATGAGCTGGTCCTCGAGGAGCAGCTTGGGGAATTCCTTCTTGCTGGCGAACCAGCGGGACTGCCAGTCGCGCCGAACGGCGAGGCGGAAACCGATAGGATTGGTCTTTTGGCCCATGATTAAGCTTGGTTGGGGTTTCCGTCCGAGAGGACGATGCGAATGTGCGACATCTTCTTGCGGCGGGGCATCGCGGTGCCCTTGGCGCCTGCCTTGAACCTCTTCAGGACGGGGCCGCACTCGACGATGGCGCTCTTCACCGTGAGGGTGTCGGAGGTGACATTCTCGTTGTGCTCGGCGTTCGCGATGGCGCTCTTGAGCGTCTTCACGATGAGGCGGGCCGATTTGCGAGGGATGAGGGTGAGGTATTCCACGGCGTCGTTGGCCGTGCGGCCCTGGATCGTGCGGGCGACCTCGCGCACCTTCTTCGGCGACATGCGGGCGTTGCGTGTGAGTGCTTGAACTTCCATGGTGCGGGTATCCTTAGATTTCCTTGCGGGTCATTCCGCCGTGGGCCTTGAAAATGCGGGTGAGCGCGAACTCGCCGAGCTTGTGGCCAACCATGTTCTCGGTGACGTACACGGCGACAAACGCCTTGCCGTTGTGGACGTTGAAGGTGTGGCCGATGAAGTCCGGGGTGATCGTGGACCGGCGTGACCAGGTCTGGATCGGCTTGCGTGCGCCGGCCTTGACCGCCTTCTCGATTTTCTCGAGCAGGTGGTAATCAACGAAAAAGCCTTTCTTGATGGAGCGTGCCATGGTGCGGTCGGGGTCGGGTTACTTCTGGCCGCGCGGCGGGCGGCCGTTCTTGCGGATGAGGATCATGCTGCTTGAGATGCGGGTGCGGCGACGTGTCGGGAAGCCCTTGGCGAGCTGGCCCCACGGCGAGACGATCTGCTGGCGGCCACCGCCGCCCTTGGACTTGCCCTGGCCGCCACCGTTCGGGTGATCGACGGGGTTCATGGCGACGCCGCGGACGACCGGGCGACGGCCCATCCAGCGCTTGCGGCCGGCCTTGCCGAGGGAGCGGTTGACCTGGTCGCCGTTTCCGACGACGCCGATCGTGGCGCGGCACTTGGCGTTGACCATGCGGATTTCGCCGGAGGGCATCTTCAGCTGGGCGTTGCCGTCCTCGATGCCGACGAGCTCGATGCTGGTGCCCGCGGAGCGGCCCATCTGGGCGCCCTTGCCGGGGACCATCTCCACGCAGTGGAGGCGCGTCGACGGCGGGATGATGGAGAGCGGGAAGCTGTTTCCGACCGTGAAGTCGTTCGTCGTCGCCGCGTTCGAGGCCACGATCTTGTCGCCCACCTTCAGGCCCTCGGGGGCCGGGATGTAGCGCTTAACGCCGTTCGTGTAGTAGAGCAGGGCGATGTGCGCCGTGCGGTTGGGATCGTACTCGATGGCCTCGACGACCGCCGGGATGTCCAGGATGTCGCGCTTGAAGTCGATGATGCGGTAGAGCTGCTTGTGGCCGCCGCCGATGCGGCGGGAGGTCACGCGGCCGTACACGTTGCGGCCGCCGGACCTTAGCTTCGGCTCGGTCAGGGCGCGCACGGGGCGCTTCTTTGAGAGGCCCACCGGCTTGTTCAGCGAGGTGAAGCGCTGGGACGGCGTGAGGGGGCGGAAATGTTTGATGGGCATGGCGGGTGGTCCTTGTGTTCTGGGCGGGCCTTTAGATCAGCTCGATCTTGTCGCCGGCCTTGAGGGTAACGATGGCCTTCTTGTAGTCGGACGTCGTGCTCGGCTGGCCGGCGCGGCCGCGCTTGTTCTTGCCGCGGTAGTTCTGGGTGTTCACGCGGCGGACGGTGACCTTGAAGGTCGCCTCCACTGCCTCGGC
>Ga0265324_10000444_pt1 | contig 29424 bp, 16 predicted proteins | sample 41419metaG_FD_198634 | JGI IMG/M metagenome (GOLD analysis project Ga0265324, IMG submission 198634) | Rhizosphere microbial communities from Carex aquatilis grown in University of Washington, Seatle, WA, United States - 4-14-19 metaG | ecosystem: Host-associated > Plants > Roots > Rhizosphere...
CGCGCAAATTTTTCCGTTTTTTTCCAGGTGTCGTTTAGGTCGCGGATGAGGTCGCGCAGGTCGGCGGCTTTCTCGAAATCATGTGCAGCGGCGGCTTTTTTCATTTCGACTTCGAGTTGCCCCTGCATCTCGCGGCATTGGCCTTCGAGAAAATTGCACGCCGCGTTGACCTGCTCTAGGTATTGCTCACGCGTGACGTTGCCGACGCATGGTGCGGTGCAGTATTTCAAATGCGCGTAAAGGCAGTGCTTATAATCTGCTTCGCCGGGCGTGAACACGCGGCAGCCACGCAGGTTGAATTGCTTCCGCGCCAGCGCCACGGCGTTGCGCAGCGCGGTGGAATTCACGAACGGCCCGAAATAACGCGCGCCGTCGTCCTTTTTCAGCCGTGTGAATATGAAGTTCGGAATCGGATCGTTCAGGTTGACCTTGAGCATCAGGTAACGCTTGTCGTCGCGTAGGCTGATATTGAAGCGCGGCTTGAATTCCTTGATGAGCTTGCTTTCGAGCAGGAGCGATTCCGGCTCGCTGCGCACGACGTGGATGTCGAAATCGTGGATGGCCTCGACCAGCGCGTTGAATTTCAAATCCCAGCCCATCCGCCGAGAAGATTGAAAATACTGGCTGACGCGTTTCCGCAGATCGCGCGCCTTGCCGACATAGATGACGGTGCCGAAGCGGTCCTTGTGCAGATAGACGCCGGGCTTGTGCGGCACGGCGCTTAACTTTTTGCGGATGGCTTCGGAAACGGGCACGCGCTGAATCTCACGCAAAGGCGCGAGGCACGCAAAGAAATTTTCGCGCTTGCCTTGCCGGGCAAACCGGCGTATTCAAGCGCAATCTCACAAAAGGCATCTTATGGCTGAAAATCAAACGCAAAACCCGCCGCCGATCAACCCGCCGCCGCCCGTCACGCCCGCCGCGCCGCCGCCGAATCCCGAGGCGCAGGCGCGCACCTGGAATATGTTGTGCCATTTGAGCGCGCTGGCGGCCTGCGTCGGCGTGCCGTTCGGCAATATTCTCGGCCCGCTGATTGTCTGGCAAATCAAGAAGAATGAATTTCCGTCCGTGAATGTCCACGGCAAGGCAGCGCTGAATTTTCAGATCACCGTGACCCTCGCCATTTTTGTCGGAGCCGCCATGGCCGTGGTGCTGTCGTTTTTCTGCGTCGGCTACCTGCTGTTTCCGGTGGTGCTGCTCATCGGGCTGGCGGGTCTGATTCTCGCCATCATCGCCGGTATCAAAGCCAACAACGGCGAGGATTACAAATATCCGTTCAGCATCGAATTCGTGAAGTAAGCGGAACGCGGCCGCGGGAATTTTATTCCGCTTTCCGCTTTCCGCTTTCCGCTTTGTCCGCCGCCATGTGCCGGTGGACGAAGAAATAATACAGTCCGCCCAGCACCAGCATCGCGCCGGCGAGCCAGATGGTGAGCCGGTGATATTCGCCCTTCATCAACTGGTCGTCCTGGCCGGCCTTGATGCCAACATAGCACAGCACCGAGCACCAGATGGCCGAGCCGAGCAGCGTGAAGATGGAAAATTTCAGGTAGCTCATCCGCACGATTCCGGCGGGAATGCCGATGAGATGCCGCACCACCGGCAGCAATCGCGAGATGAAAATACCCATCGAACCGTAATGCGCCGACCAGCGTTCCGCGCCCGCCACCTTTTCGGCGGAGATGAAAAAGTATTTGCCAAAGTGCAGCACCAGCGGACGTCCCGCCAGCCGCGACGCCCAATACATCACCGTCGCGCCGAGCCACGAGCCGATGGTGCCCGCCAGCACAATGCCCCAAAGCGTCAGCGGGATTTGTCCGGTGTGCGCCCAATGCGCCGCCGGCGGGATGACAAGTTCGCTCGGCAGCGGGAAGAGGGAGCTTTCCACCGCCATCATCAGCGCCACGGCGGGATAGCCGCCGGTCTGCAGCGCGTGATTATACCAATCGCTCAAGCTCTGAATGATTTGATGCATGAAGCCGTGGTTTATAACGGAAATCTAAATTGGCGCAATCACTTTGGCGGGTGTGCGTAATAAAATTGAACTTCTTCGGGCGTCGCTGGCTGCGGCCAGACCCAGTCCAGAGCGTGCAGATTGAGCCAGTTAAAATTGGAACCTTCAACGTATTTCTCCAAAGAAGGGTTTCCGTTATCGTCCTTGCCATTCTCGCCGACAGAATAGAGCAGGAAGGTTCCGTCTAATTGCAGTCGATAACGAAGCGGTTCACCATCAACCGGGTCGCGCGGCACGGCGGAAATAAATTCCGGCACGAGGGAGTTAAGGCTGGGTGGATAGGTGCCATGTTTGAGCTGAAACCGTTTTATTGCAATCGCTGTGATACCCGCCTGTCTTGCTACTTCGGCGAGCATGACTTTTCGCGACAAGCCTGCCAGCGTGACGATTGATTCAGAAAACATATTGTGAAAATCCGGCTTGCTGGAAAACAACGTGTCAAACGAACTATTTAATTTTGAAATCCCCAGCCGAACAAGCGCCGAGCCTTGCTTTGCAAGAGCCTCATTAAATGAGCCGTTAGTAGCGGCCAGCGTCATCGTTTCGAGGAGTACCTGATAACCTTGGAGGCCGCGTAATTCGTCTGGATATGACCACCAGTATCGCCAGAGAAAGATCTCTCCATGTCTTTTTGCTTTCTCAAAAAAAGTGTCTTCTTCGATGTCATAGCCCAAGGATTCTCGTGCCTTTTTGGAAAGGTCAAAATATCGCTGTAGTTCTGCGTTGGATTTCCGCCAATTTGCTGTGGCAGTCAGACCACCTTCGCGTTCCACCGGAAGCACATTGGCCATTGCATGCAGGAATTCCGGGCGTCCCCAATCTGCCTGCAAGCCGGCTAGTTGTCTGTCGGTAAGATTTGAAGACTGCAAAAATTCCCATGTCGCCGCACAAGCAATTTGAGCGATGGCGATTCTCACCAATTGCGAGATCGCAGTCCGCTCGTCGCTTGTCCCTTCCACCAGCGATAGCATGACACGAATATTTTCCACTGCCGCCCCGGTTCGCCCCAGCCGCAAATCGTTGAAGGTTTTGGCGGCCAGCTTCTGCGCGCTTTTTTTCTCCACAACCAGGTTTGCTATTCTCATTTCAAACCGTTGTTCATATTGAAGCTCGAAATCAAAAGCTGATGAATTGGTTATATCAGCAAGTCGGTTGAACGCCCCTTTATCCGCCTCCAACGCCCGCACCAAATCTTCCCACGAATTAGTAATCCCAAAGTCTCGGATGGATTCCTGTTGCCAAAAGATTTGCGCCTTCCCCGGAGCCACGCCACGCATACCGACAGGCCAATTAGTCGTCAGAATATTGTTATTGGTTGCGAACAAGTTGACTGCCGCAAGAAACTGCGGCGCAGAATTTCTGGCTGGAGGAATTCGGGGTGGAATCACCTGCGCCAATTCCATTGGCTCGCCTCTGGCTTTCAGTTCGGCAATGTAAGACTCAACCGCAAAACGCAGTTGATAGTGGCGGATGACCGGAATGAGAATCGCCACGCCAAAAAGAATTCCAATGACGATAAGAATTTTTCGGCAGTGACTCATTTTATTTCACGCCGCCAAAAAGAAATTTTGCTGCTTCGCGCTGATGGGCATTTCGAGTTTTTCCATCACCTTCAGGATGTCCTCCCAAACTTTGCGCTTCTCGCTCATCGCTTGGTTGCGCAGCAGATACGCCGGATGATACGTCGGCATGAGCGGAATGCCGCGATACGTCTGCCAGTTGCCGCGCAGCTTCGTGATGCCGAGCGTTTTGCCGAGCAACCCGTCCACCGCCGTCGCGCCGAGCGCCACGATGGCCTTGGGCTTGATCAAATCAATCTGCTCCTGCAAATACGGAATGCACGTCGCGCGCTCCTCCGGCGTGGGCGGACGGTTGCCGGCGGATTGTCCCGGCGTGTCCGGCCGGCACTTCAAGATGTTCGCAATGTAAACGTCCGCGCGCGAAAGGCCGGTGGCCAAAATAATTTTCGTGAGCAACTGTCCGGCGCGGCCCACGAACGGCTCGCCCTGCTCATCTTCATCCGCGCCCGGCGCCTCGCCGACGAACATCAGTTGCGCGTCAATGTTGCCGACGCCGAACACGACGGTGGTGCGCGACGCCGCGAGGTGCGGGCATTTCACGCACGCCAGCGCGCGTTCGCGCAACGCAGTGAACGCGGCGGCTTTGGCCGGCGAGGCGCTGGTGATGGGTGCCTGAAGGCTGGCGTTTGGCGTCTGGGGTTTGGGTGCGGGAGCAATGGTTTTCTTGGGCGGCATGGAAATGGTGGGTTCAGTTTTGATGGCCGGCGATGCGGGCGTTCTGGTAATTGGCGATTGAAAATTGGAAATTGGAAATTTCGGCGCCAGCGCGAGCGCGCGGAGCGTTTCCGGCGCGACGGCGACATGGCGCGCGCCGCGCGATTTCAGACCTTCAAGGTGCTGGATCGTCGCGTCGAGGAGCTGCCGGTAGTCGTCGGACATGGCGTCATCGTAACCGCTGGGCGGCGCGGCGGCAACCGCATCCACAGTTTGGGTGACTTGCGGCGGCGTCACCTTTGCGGGAAGCTATCGTCCTAATCTGCATGAAACTCATCCGCGCCCTATTGCTCGCCGGCATCTGCCTGTCTCCGCTCATGGCCACGGCGCGCACCACGGAAAGTTTTGATTCCGGCTGGCGGTTTCTCAAAGCCGATGCCACCGGCGCGGAACAAAATAATTTCAACGACTCCGCCTGGCGCACACTCGACGTGCCGCACGACTGGAGCATCGAAGGCCCGTTCGCAGAAACGAACATAACCGGCGGCGCGGGCGCGTTCCTGCCGAGCGGCGTCGGCTGGTATCGCAAACATTTTTCGCTGTCGAAAACTGCCCCTGACAAATGTGTGTCCGTCGAGTTCGACGGCGTGATGCAGAATTGCGATATTTGGATTAACGGTTTTTACCTCGGCCACCGCCCGAACGGCTACGTCAGCTTCAGCTACGAACTGGCCGGCCATCTGCACTTCGGCGGCGACAATGTCCTTGCCGTCCGCTGTGACACGTCGGCGCAACCGGCGTCGCGCTGGTATTCCGGGGCGGGCATCTACCGGCACGTCCGGCTGGTGGTGACGGAGCCAATTCATATCGCAGGAAACGGTGTGTTTGTCAGCACTCCCAAAGTTTCCGCCACGGAGGCGACGGTACGGATTGAAACCGCCATCATTAACAAATCCGCCGCTCCGCGCGAAATCACCGTGCAAGCAAAACTGGTTTCCCCCGCTGGAAAAACCGTTGCGTCCGTTGAGTCGAAAGCGACCTTGCCCGGAACGCCGAGCGCCGGCTCCGCTCGAACCGGCAACCCCTCGGAACTGGCCGGGACGGTGCCCGGCGCTTCGAACGACGGCCGGTTCCTCCAGCAAATCATTTTCCCCAAGCCACAGCTCTGGAATCTGGACGACCCGAAACTTTATTCCATCGTCAGCGAAGTGCGCGCCGGCAAAAAAGTTTTGGACGCGGCGACCAACACCTTCGGCATCCGCGACACCCATTTCGAGGCCGACACCGGCTTCTGGCTGAACGGAAAAAACCTCAAGCTCAACGGCGTCTGTCTGCATCACGACGGCGGCGCGTTCGGCGCGGCGGTGCCGCTGGCGATTTGGGAGGCGCGCTTGAAAGCTTTGAAAATACTGGGCGTAAATGCCATCCGCACGGCGCACAATCCACCCGCGCCGGAATTCCTCGACCTATGCGACCACCTGGGCTTTCTCGTGATGGATGAATTTTTTGATTGCTGGACGATGGCGAAAAACCCGTTTGATTATCATTTATATTTTGACGAGTGGTCGAAGACCGATGAGCGCGACACGATTCGGCGCGACCGCAATCATCCGAGCGTGATTATTTATTCCATCGGCAACGAGATCCACGACACGCCGCAAGCGGAAAAGGCCAAGCGCATTTTGAAAGGACTGGTGGATGTCGCGCATGCCGCCGACCCGACCCGACCAGTGACCCAGGCGTTGTTCCGCCCGAACGTCAGCCATGATTACGATGACGGCCTCGCCGACTTGCTCGACGTCGTCGGACAAAATTATCGCGAGCAGGAAATTCTCGCCGCGCACGAGCAGAAGCCGACGCGCAAAATTCTAGGCACGGAAAACACGCACGACCGCAACCAGTGGCTGGCCGTGCGCGATCACGCGCCTTACGCCGGACAGTTTTTGTGGACGGGCATTGATTATCTTGGCGAGGCGCGCAAATGGCCGACGGTGGGCCACGGCTCCGGCCTGCTCGACCGCACCGGCACCATCCGCCCGCTCGCGCGCGAACGCCAGAGCTGGTGGAGCACCACGTCGATGGTCGCCGTCAATCGCCGCGTATCTTCAGGCGATCTGATGCCGACCGATCCCGGCTACGGCGGTGAAGAGCGCCACACGCAGGTCGTGTTTGCCGATTGGACACCCCGCAATCTTGAACCGCATAACGAAAACGTGGAAATTTACTCGAACTGCAAAGAAGTGGAATTGTTCCTGAACGGCCAGTCGCTCGGCAAAAAGGAAATCAACCCCGATGCGTCGCCGCGCAACTGGCTGGTGCCGTTCGCGCCAGGCGTTTTGAAAGCAGTCGCCCGCGATGAAAATGGCAAGGAGATTGCCACGGACGAACTGCGCACGGCGGGCAAGCCGGCGAAAATTGTTTTGTCCACGGAGACAAAAATCCTTTCGCCAGACTTTGACGAGGTGGCGATCGTCCGCGCCAAAATCACGGACGCCGCCGGCATCGAGATTCCGCGCGCCACGGATTTTATTTCGTTCCAGGTTTCCGGCCCCGGCGTCATCGCCGCCGTGGACAATGGCGACAACGCCAGCCATGAAAGTTTTCAGGCCGGCGAACGCCGCGCGTTTCAGGGCGAGTGCGTCGCATTCGTAAAAGCCACGGCGGTCTCAGGCAAAATCACTCTGACCGCTGTTGCCGCCGGACTAAAAGGCGATTCAGTCAGCTTTGCAGCCACGAAACCAACAACCTTCAAATGAAATCTGGCTTTCTGAACCACTTTGCGTTTGCGACGGCATTGGCCTGCGCCGGCTATGCCACGGCCACGGAAAATGCACCGCTGAAATTTGCCTTTGGCGACCGCGCGCCGGAAGCCGGCTGGACGCAGGTGGCTGCGACCAGTGTTTATTCCACCAAGGCTGGCTTTGGCTTCGAACCGGGCTTGCCGCGCCAAAGCGAAGCGACGGCGGGCGCAGAAATCAGCGGAAAAGACTTTCTCACGAGCGAAAAGCCGTTTCTCTTTTCCATCAAACTGCCGGAAGGCAATTACGCCGTGACCGCGCTGATAAATGACAAGGAGGGCAAAGCCGTAACCACCGTGAAAGCCGAGCAACGCCGGCTGATGCTGGAGAAGATGCAGTTTCATCCCGGCACGCTGGCGGCACGCACGTTCATCGTGAATGTCCGCACGGCACGCATTTCGGACACGAAAAAGGTAAAGCTCAAGCAGCGAGAACTCGAAACCGAGACCGTGGACTGGGATGACAAGCTGACGCTGGAGTTCGACGGCACACACCCGACGCTGCGCGCGCTGGTAATCGCGCCGACGAATATGCCGACGGTTTACCTCGCCGGCGACTCGACGGTGTGCGACCAGCCGGCCGAGCCGTGGAACAGTTGGGGCCAGATGCTGCCGCGTTTTTTCCGGCCGGATGTGGCGGTGGCAAATTACGCCGAGTCCGGCGAAACCATCAAAAGTTCGCTCGGCGCGTATCGCTTCGACAAGATTTTCAGCCTGATGAAACCGGGCGATTATCTGTTCGTGCAGTTTGGCCATAATGACCAGAAGGACAAGGCGACGAATGCGCTGGCAACTTACAAAGCCAACTTGAAGAAAATCGTCGCACGCACGCGCGAACTGGGCGGCACGCCGGTGCTGGTGACTTCGATGGAGCGTAAAAAGGGCGTCGAGGAAAACACGCTTGCCGGTTATCCCGACACGGTTCGCGCCGTGGCGAAAGAGGAATACTGCGCGCTGATTGATTTGAACGCGATGAGCAAAGTTTTTTACCGCGCGCTCGGCACGGATTTGGACAAGGCGTTTCAGGACGGCACACACCACAACAATTACGGCAGCTACGAACTGGCCAAGTGCGTCGTGGCCGGCATCCAGCAGGTCAAGCTGCCGCTGGCGAAATCCATCGTGGCGGACTTTGGCGATTTTGATCCGGCGAAACCGGATGCGGTGGCGACGTTTGAAATGCCAGCCAGCCCGACGGTCTCCAAAGAAAAGCCGCTGGGGAATTGATTTGAAAAACCCGTGGTAGCACCCGCCTCCGGCGGGTGGTTTTGGGCGTCGCGCCCGAAACAGCGTGGCGAACCGACACCTTTCCATTCGCGAAACACCAGGCAAATTCACACGGCTTGGCTCGCGCAATTTGGCGGGACGCCGAATTGAACCCGCGAGACGCGGGTGCTATCACGGATTATTTCGCCGTCACCGGCGTCAGCGTCACCGGGCCAAGCAGACCGCAATCCGCCAGCGGCCAGTTCGAAGCGTCGAAGGGTTTGTAATTGATATCCACGATGTTGATGTCGCGGAAGGTTTTCCACGGCACGCCGCGCCGGTCGAGATCGCGGATGCGGTTGGCGGCGACGCTGGTGACTTCCACTTCGAGCGTGTTGCCGGTGGGTTTCAAGTTGTCCACGACCACGCGGAACGGCGGCGTGATAAGCGTGCCATAATCCTTGCCGTTCACGCGCACCCGCGCGCTCTGGCGCACGTCGCCGAGATCCAGAAAGAATTTCGAATTCTGCGCGTCAAATGTGGTTGCGTATTTCGCGGTGCCGGCGAAAGCTTGCGCGTTCGTATCGGGGAACGTCGTCCACGAGGCGAGCTTGGTGGTTTGAAAATCGGCCGGCAGCGTCGGGCCACCGAGGATGAATTTCACGTTCCACGGGCCGGTAATTTCAACCGGCCGGCTGTTGGTGTGCCAATAAACTTTATCCGGACTTTCAATATTTTTAGGCACCGCTTTTACCGAACGCAAAACACGGAGAACTACAGACTCACCGGCAGCAAGTTGCAGATAAACTTCCGCTAAATTTCCTGAAGTCGGTCGGGTTCTTGCCACACTCAAATCTCCCGTCATGGGATTAAGAACTTCAACCGGTGCAGTAAGCCGATAGAGCGTTATCCATCCTTCAAAGTCTTTGTTTGAACGATTGGCGATAAAATAATTCCATCCTCCGTCGAATGAACGACGAACAAAAGAAAGTCCGCTAGTTATCATGGGTTCTGGGTAGGCAATGGGGGAAAGAACTTCAAACAAATCATCTTCGGCGATGAATCCATCTCCCACGCGTGCAACCTTCACTTTAATTTTTGAATCAGGAGAAGAAATCCCACGAACATACGAAAATTGTAATTTCCCAACGAGTCGTTTGATTTCTGTTCTTTGTTTTTCTGTGTCTGCCCACCCTGAAACATCTTGAGGCAAATCGCCTTCAAAAAGGATGGGTGCTCCCTTGCCTGCCAATGCTAGCAATTGTTTGTAGGTTTCTAACGGAATATATTTGCACTCTGGAACGACGATGACTTTATAATTCCCTCCGGGCATCTGGATTTTTCCGTCGGCAACTTTCGCCGTTTTCAATTGCGCGTCGGAAACGTAGTCAAACGCATAGCCTTTATCCCACAATTCCTTCGCCGTCCGGCCGATGGGCTGGCCCTCGAACCAGTCGCGGGCATGGACGGTGAGTTGCGGCAGCAGGTTGTCGCCGGGCTGCATCCAGAAATCCTCAATCGGCCAGTAGAGCAGGATGTCGTTGTCCGGCTGGCCGGATTGCAGGATGGACTGACAGCGCGCAGCGTAGGCGTTGAGCGCGGGGGCGTCGCGCCAGATGGAATTGCGCGGGTTCATCTCCAGCGAGGCGTAAAAATGCCAGCCGGGCCAGCCCGCCTCGTCGGGCGAGTAGCAGCAGCCGTGGTAAAAAACATGGTTCACGCCGGAGAGATACATGTCGTCCAAGAGATATTTCACGTCGGACAGTTTCTCGGTGAAATGCTCCTCCAGCCAGGTGCCGGTCTCGGCGCTGACGAGCGGTTTGCCGGTGACGTGCGCCGCGGACGACGCGAACTTGGAGATGAGCTTGTTGCGGTCGGTGTGGAACATCTCCGTCTCGGGAATATCGGCGGTGGCGTAGAGATCGAGCCAGTTGCCGGGCGAACCGTGCGCCTGATCGCGCGTGATAAAACCTTGTTCGTGCGACCAGTCCGTCCACTTGGTGAGCGATTCGGCCATGAGTTCGGAAACGGTCTGGCGGTAGTCGCAATTGACGCGATTGGCGTGGTCGGGATCGGAGTTGCGGGATGCGGGATGCGGGATGCGGGATGCTCCGGCGAATAATGCGGGCAGTTCCGTCTGCAACTTGTAGCCGCGCCGTTTCTCAAATTCGGCGAAAAAATTCGGCGACCAGTCGGAGCGATACTCGTAGGAATCGTGATACTGGGCGCGCGGTTTCAGGCCGTGGAAACTGGCGAACGCGGCGGTGTAGGGCTTGAGGAAATCGTCCATCGCAGGCGGATAAATTAGATTGAGCATCCAGCCCTCGCTGCCGGGCGCGGCGCGTTTGACCTTCTGGCCGGAGGGCTTTTGCGAGATGGCATAAACCGTCCACATTTTCGGCGGTGCGGAGTTGGTTCCCGTGCCGATCCAATTCCCCGGCGGTGAAAAGAAACATTCGCCGTTGGTGCTGATGGCATCCGTCAGTTCAATGCATTTTCCATTTGGCCCGTAAGCAACGAGCGCCTGGATGGAATCATGTTTGAATTTGTCCGCAATGCGTTCACCCACACCAAGCTGGTAAGTTTTCACGACGACACTGGCGTTGGCATCTTCATCCGTGACTTGCGGGCCACCGAAACACCAGCCGGTGCCGGTGGTCATATCCACGCCCAGACCGAGACGATGCGCTTCGCTCACGGCCCAGCCCATCATCTCCATCCATTCGGGCGAAAGGTAGTTGATGTATTTTGGCTCAAAACCTTTTGCGCCGTAGATCGGGATGATGTGGATGCCGCCGAGGCCGGCGGCGGCGTAGCGTTCGAGTTCCTTGGTGAGGTTGGTCTTGTCCACGGCGCTGCCCATCCACCAGTTGAACGCCCATGGTTTTTGCTGCGCAGTGATGGGCGGCCACGCGAACGGATCATCGGTGGCGCGGAGAGGAAGCGCGTTCAGCGCGAGCAGCAGCGCGAGCAGCAGGCGGACGGGAAATTTCATGCGGTCATTAGACACCCGCCCGCGATTTCGGCGCAAGCGGGGAGTTTAGCCATTTCTGGCGATGGGCGGCGGTGGAAACATAACGGCCGCGCCCCGCAGGTTTGCAGAGATACGATATCGGGGCGCGTGCAATCCGGTGACGGAGCGCGGGCTTCAGCCCGCTTAAACCTTCAAAGTTGCGGGACGCATAATATGTCCGACCCGCTGGTTGTCTGGACGTTGAAGCAACGGCGTAATCGCCGCGCTCCGCCGCTGCTGGGTCACCCTGTCTTACGAGGATCGATAACAGGTCAGGTTGGATTGATGTTTAGCTGGAGACCCGCCAACTCGTCTCCTGCCTTCAAGCTGGCCTGATTACCAACCGCGCGGCTGGCGGCGGACTTGCAGTCGGCGGGCCGCAAAACCACCGTCAGGCTGCCCCCTTGGACGGGTCGTCGGGGCTGTCTTCTTCGAGTTCAGGATAGAATTTCCGGATGCAATCCGGGCACATGCCGTGGCTGAAGGTGGCCTGGGTATGTTTCTGGATGTAGCTCTCCACCTGGTTCCAATAGCCCTTGTCGTCGCGGATTTTTTTGCAGCCGGAGCAGATCGGCAGCAGCCCGCTCAACGACTTCACGCTGGCCAGAGCGCTTTGCAAATCCTGGATGAGCTGCTCGCGCTCGGCTTCCGCCAGCTTCCGCGTGGTGATGTCCTCTTTGACGGCCACATAATGCGTGATGTGGCCTGCGAGGTCCCGGATGGGCGAGATGGAGGCGCTTTCCCAATAGAGTTCGCCGTTCTTCTTTTTGTTGTGGAATTCGCCGCGCCATTCCTTTCCGGCGGCGATGGTCTGCCACAGCTCGCGGTAGGTTTCGGGGTTTTGCTCGCCGGATTTCAGGACGCGCGGATTCTTGCCCAGAATTTCCGCCGGGGTGTAACCGGTGACCTGGATGAACTTGGAATTGGCATATTCAATGTTCCCGGCGGGGTCGGTGATCACGACCGAGGCGGGACTTTGCGCCACCGCCATGGACAACTGGCGGAGCTTGTCTTCCATGCGCCGGCGCCCGGTGATGTCGCGAACCACCGCCTGAAACGCCGGTTTGCCATCCAGTTCCATGGCGGTGAGCAGCACCTCGGCGGGAAATATCTCGCCGCTGCCGGCCCGCTTGTGAAGCCACTCGAAGCGGTGGCTGCCTTTGGCCATCGCGGTGGCCATCCGCTGGTTGGCCAGCGTCCGGGAATCCGTGCCATCCGGCTGCACGAGCGGGGACACGTCGGCGAGGTGTTTCGTGCAGAACTCCTCCCGGCTGGCGCAGCCGAACATCGTCAGCGTCGCCGGGTTGCAGTCGAAAAACCCCTTCGCGTCCAGCAGCATCACCGCGTCGCTGCTCGAATCGTAAAGCGTGCGGAACTTCGTCTCCGAGCGGCGCAGCGCCTCCTCAGCCTGCTTGCGCTCGGTGATGTCGCCCGCATAACAATGCACCGTGCCGGACATCTTGACGGGGAAGAAGGACCACGAAATCACGCGCGGCCCGGCCGGGGTCTCGACGCGGAGTTTCGGCTTGCCGGTGGCCAGGCATTCGCGGACCGCGGCGGCGGTGTCAGGCGGCAGCATCTGCGCCGGATGCTCCCGCCCCAGCGCGCGGGCCATCTCGGCGGCGGCGGCGTTTAAATAGCTGATTTCCCCGGCGGCGGATAATTCCAGCACCGGATTGGGATTGAAGCGGGCGAAGGTCGCCTGGTGCTGGATTTCCGATTCCGCCTGCAAATGTTTCACGATGCGATGGCGCATCAGGCGTTCGCCCAGGAAAATTCCCAGCGCCCCCAGGCCCCACAGAACGGCGGGAACTTCCGCGCTGGGCAACATCTTGGCCGGCGGCAAGGCGACCTGGTCCTGCGCACCGGCTTCCCGCATGGCATCGCGCAACAGCTGCGCGTTCCAAACCACCGCCGCGGCCACCGCCAGCGTCCACAGCACAAAGAACAGCCCGGCCGTGCGCCGCAGTTGGCGCCGGCCGAAAGCCAGGGGATTGGCGGATGAATTCATACGGGTTCTTACAGGCAGGAATGCCCGCCAATAAAATGCCATTGCCCAGATACGCAGACAACGCAGAACTGCCGCCCGCCCCTTCCGCCGGAGCGCCGGCTGTCAGTCGGCTTGTTGAGCCTTGCAAATCCCCCGGCACGAACGGGGAGTTTGGCCATTTCTGGCGATGCACTCCGGCCCTCCAAACGAGCACTTCACTCTACAAGGATAGCGAATTGATACTTGACCCACGGCTTCATTCCTGAAAAATGCGCGGACACATTTCACCAAAACACATGATCACTCCCACTCAAACCTCCAGTTCGGGAACCAAAGGCGGCGGCCTGTTCCGCACGGCCGACGGCAAAAACCTCTTCATCACCTTTGCGCTGGTCACCACGCTCTTCCTGCTGTGGGGCTTTTGCAACGGGATGATTGACATCCTGAACAAGCATTTCCAAGACTCGCTGCACATCAACAAGGAACAGTCCGGCCTCGTGCAGTCGGCTAATTATCTGGCTTACTTCCTGATGGCGATTCCCGCCGGCTTGATGGCGCGGAAATTCGGCTACAAGGGCGGCATCCTCATCGGCCTGATACTGATTGCGGGCGGTGCGTTCTGGTTTATTCCCGCCATCAAGATCGGGGCCTATTGGGCGTTTTTGCTGGGCCTGTTCGTCATTGCGGCGGGCATGACCTGCCTGGAAACGATCGCCAATCCCTATGCCACCGTGCTGGGCGCGCCGGAACACGGGGCGACGCGCATCAACATCGCCCAAACCATCAATGGCGGCGGGTGGATGCTCGGCCCGATTGTGGGCGGATTTTTTGTGTTTAGCGGAAAGGGTGGATCAGGCGCTGCCGCTGGTGCCGCCGCTTCAGCCACTAATGCCGTTGCGGCAACGGCAGAGGCGGTGGTCACAACCACCAACACCGTGGCTGCCACCGCCACCCATGCCGTTGTTGCCGCCACCGATGCCAATGCCGGTCTGTCCACTCCCTATCTGGCCATCGGCATTCTTGCGACGCTGTTGCTGGTCCTATTCATTTTCGGGCCGGTGCCGGATCTGCACGCGGAAGACGAGAGCAATAAATCGGCAGAGCAGAAAAGCCGACTCAAACCCACCGGCGGACAACTGGGGGGGATCGTGGTCGCACTGGCACTGGTTTGCGGGTTGCTGTATTTCTTCATCGCTCCCATCCTGGGTTTGATCTGGACCTTGCTGAACATGCCGCCCGCCTTGTTTGCGCCGACCAAATACGGATTGCTGGTGGCGGCCTACATCGCCGGGTTTTTGCTGGTCTCCAAAAACTGGGATTTGTTCCGGCGCAAACATTTTACGCTGGGCATCGGAACGCAGTTTCTTTATGTGGCGGCGCAGACGGGCATTTTCAGCTTCTGTGTGAACTACATCATTGAGAACGACCCGACCATCTCACCCGCCCACGCCGCCACGATGCTCGGGGGAGTTGGGTTTTTGCTGTTCACCCTCGGCCGGTTCTGCGGCAGCGTGGTGATCAGCCAGTTCAAACCACATTTCGTGCTGGCGACGTATGCGGTCATCAACGTCGCCCTGACGGCGGTGTGCATCAGCGGCGGCAAGCCGGGCTTGTATGCGATGTTCGGCACGTTCTTCTTCATGTCCGTGATGTTCCCGACGATTTTCGCGCTGGGCATCCGCGGGTTGGGCGAACACACCAAGCTGGGCGCCTCGCTCATCGTCATGTCCATCGTGGGCGGGGCGATTGCCGCGCCGTTCATGGGCAAGATCGCGGACAAGCATTCGATGAGCGCCGGCTTCGTGGTGCCGCTGGTGTGCTTTGTCTTCATCGCGCTCTACGGCATGATCTGGCAGAAGCTGGAGAACAAGGATCGCGCGGTGTAAATCCTTCCGAGCTAGCTGAACCGGCTGGGCAACGGCAGCGTGAATCTGATTCGCGCTGCCGTTTTTGCTTAATTTTGGCGGGAATTGAACCGGCGGAACTCTCACGTCCTTCGGACGGTCGGGAAACGGACAGCGACACACAGGCAAGATGCCTGTGCCACTACTTTTGCCGAGGTCTCTTAATGGGTTGCATCCAAAGCGGTCAGGAGGTTGGTCATTCCCGGATAATAAATTGATGGATATGAAGGTCCCCCAGAATAAGCCGCCGCCCAGATGGCCGGGGTTATTTTGACCGCCCTGACGCTGTTGTCGGAAAACATCACCACTTCCACCTTGATGCGGTCGTGGGCGACGGTGGTGGAATCCATCGTCATGTCGGTGGGGCTGCTATTCCGATTGACCAAATGTTCAAATAAAAGAACCTTTGCACCTCCGGCTCCAAAATCGCTGTATTTTTGATACTTGCGCTTATAGGAAGATCCGGTTTTGGTGTCCACGACCCAAGGATTCCATCCATAAGATGACGACGCGTACCACGATGTTCCACTCGAGTAAGCTGTGGGTGTTATCAATGGATTATATGTGGCCATCGAGTAGATGCCCGATTGAGGTTTGGTTGCGTAACTCGGACAATAAAATGTCTGGCCGTTGCCGGCGCATTTCATGGGCAGCAAATAGCCCAAATTTTCCCAATTGTCGCCGGACGCCAAAATTGTAGCGGGAGTAAGCGGGCTGGCACTCCCTCCAACCCAGATATTATGCAAGGTTTCTGACTGGGCGATTTGGTTATACCCTGACACTCCCAAAGGATTGACCGGCATCAGCCAGTCATTGTTGTCGCCGGCATAAATAGCGGAACCCACGCTGATCTGCCTCACATTGTTCAAACAAGACGCCACATAAGCACGCTGCTTGGCGGCGGACAGCGCGGGCAGCAGCATCGCGGCCAGGATAGCGATGATGGCGATGACGACGAGCAGTTCAATCAGCGTAAAACCACGCTGTTCGGAGCGGCACCAGACAGGGGATGATTTCATGGGATGCGCAGCAGTGTTCAAGGATTGTCAGGATATTTTCCCATGAATCCGCCACCGTCACCATAGCCAGTTCTGGCGATGAAAGCCGGCGCGGCAATCCGCCAAAAGCAAGCGGGGCGCCCGTTGCCGGACGCCCCGTCGTGAAGCACTAATGCCGCGTCACGGACGATAGATGAGCCGGAAGAACATCGCCGGCTCAGCCGGATTCACCGTGATGTTGGTGGCGCTGTAACCGGTGCTGCCGGCGACATCATTCCAATTGGTGCCGTAGCCGGTGTTGAGCGAATTGGTCTGCCACTGCAGGATCCAATTCTTGCCGGCCGGCCACGCGAGCGAGAGCGTATTGCCGCTGACGCTGTTCGTCAGGTAATCCGGACTGCTCGGCCCGGCGGAGACCACGCTCAACACGCCGTTGGCAAAAGCGAAGTTCATGCCAGTGCCGGGCGAGCCGACGATGCCGGTGAAACTGCCGCTGTGCGAACCGGCGCTGAACAGCGTGAACGTGTCGCCCACGGCAAAGGCGGTGGTGCCGTTGGTGGTGATGGTCAGCGTGCCGCCATAATGGGCCGCCGTGATGCCGGCCACCTGATCGTTGGTCCGCACACTGCCGTTCTTGCCGATGCGGAAGGCGGCGTTGCCCGACAGGTTGAGGCTGCCGGCAAGCGTGAGCTTACCAATGGCGGCGGCGTCGCCCGCGCCGAGCGTGCCCGCCGGGCCGACTGCCAGCGAACCAGCGAGGCTGCCGCTGCCGGCAAGCGTGCCGTTGGTGACGATGGTGATGCCGGTGCAGGTATTGGTGGCGTCGAGATAGACGGTGCCCGCGCCCTGCTTGATCAGGCCGCCGGTGCCGCTGGCGAGGAGCGGTTGCAATACCGAGAGGACAAAGCCGCCGTCATCCAGGGTCAGGCCGCCGTTCTGGACGTTGGCCACGTAAACCTCGATGAAGTCGGTGCTGGCGGCGGTGGCCTGAAGGATGCCGCCGTTGAAATTAATGACGGAGCTGTTCGGGGCGGCGCCGTTGTAGTTGGTGCGCACCTGCGTGGCCTGAAGCAAACCGCCATTCAGGTTCACCGTGGCATTGGCACCGGCCGCTTCACCGACCCACAACATGCCGTTGTTCAACACCTGGCCGCCATTGACGGTGAGGTTGCCCGTGGCACCGAGCGAGCCGACGACGATGTTGTTGCCGCCGGCTTTTTGCACCGTGCCGCTGTTGACGACAAGCGTGCCGTTGGCATTGGTGTTGTCGCGGCCGATGACGAGCCAGTTGGAGACGACGAGCGAACCGCCGGCCACGACCACTTTGCCCGTGATGGCCGATTCGCAGCCAATCCAGATTTCACCACCGCCCGACTTGAGGAGGCCGTTGTTGGTGAGGGTGAGCGTGCCAAAGCCGTTGTTGATACGGCTGGCGGTGGCGCTGTTGACGTAATTGCTGCCGGTGATCGCAAGATTGTTGGTGCCATTCAAGACCAGGCTGACGCCGCCGGTGCCGGAGTTGGCAATGGTGCCACTCCAGACGCCGCTGCCAAGGCTGCCAACGGTCAGGACGGAGGCAGCGGAACCGGCGTTGTCAATCGCGCCGGCACCGGACAGGCCGCCGATGCTTTCAGAATAGCCGCCGAGCTGAACGGTTCCCGCCGGCTTGATTTCCAGGCTGGAATACTGCGAAAGCGCATTGCCGCTCTTCATGCTAAGGACGCCGTTGCTCACCACGGTGGAGCCGGAGAAGTCATTGCCGCCGCTGTTGGTCAACGTCAGCGTGCCGGTGCCGGCCTTGATGAGCGAGGTGGTGCCGGAAAGCTTGCCGCTGCCGCTGAACACATAATTGCTGTCGGAGTTCACGGTGATGCCGTTCGGCATGAGCGTGCCCACGAGCACCGCGTTGAAGTTGCTGGCGGTGTTGTCGAATTTGACCGTGTCAAACTGGCCGAAGGAGTTGCTGGAGATGCCGTCGAACCAGTTGGTCACCGTATCTACTTGCCAACTGGTGCTGGAATCGCCCACCCAGACCAGATTGCTGCCGGCACCGCTGACAAGCAGGACAATCTGGCCCGGCGCATTGCTGACCGTGTAGTTGGCATGGATCGGTGACGGCGCTGACACGATCAAGTTGGTGTTCAGCGTGCCGGGGGAAACCGTGCCGTTTTCATTGATCAAGTTGCCCGTGTAGGTGTACAGGGTATAAACGCCGCTGGCAAAACTGGCACTGAGCGGATTCAGCACCAGCGGATGTTCGCCAGTAATGGTGAGATCGCCGGCGACCACGATCTTGTCGCTCGCGGCACTGATGCCCGTGGGATCGAGGGACAGGTCAAAGTTATTGGTCACCCCGCCACCAGTCATTGAGAAGTTATTGGAGAAGCTCAAGGTGCCGGCGGCACCCGCCGTGCCGGGTGTCAGGATGTCGGTGGAAACCAACGTCACCGCGCCCGTGACCACGCCGCTGCCAGCAAGGGTTTGGCCGGCAGAGAAGGTCGGGTTGGCGGCCGACAAATCCAGCAACGCGCCCGAGGCAACGGAGATGACTTTGCTGGCGCCCATGAAACTGGAAGCGCCAACCACCACGGAACCGGCGCTGACGGTGGTGTTGCCGGAGTAAGTGTTGCCGGAGTTGTTGAGCAAGAGCTTGCCGGTGCCGACTTTGGTGATGACAACATTGCCGACGACGGCGCCTTCAATGTCACTGATGCCGCCCAAGGCGCCGATTTGGTAAGTTGGCGTGCCCCCGACGGTAGAACCGCCCAAGGACGACGAGGCGTCCACATTGAGCGCGCCAAACTGCGCGGTGTTGCCGCCGGAATTGTTGGCGCTCGCCGTGCTGACCCCGTTGTAGAGGTTGACGGTGGCATTCTGCAACTGGCCGTCGCTCAAATTGCCGCTGGAAATATTCCAAAGCAAAATCACCCTGGCATTGGACACCATGCCGGTGATGTTCAAGGTGCCAGTGAAATTGGCGCAGGTGCCAAAAGCGTCCCCGGTGGTGCCGCCCGAGCCATTGGGGGTCGCGGTGCCATTGATGCTGATGCCCAGCGTGCCGCCACCGTAGAGGGCGGGCATGCGCATTTGTGCGGGCATATTGAGCACGGCGTTGCTCCCCGTCGGAATGATGAGATGGCGGGTATAAAGATCAAAATTGGCCGTGCCAGTAATGGCCCCGCCCAGCATGGTGATGTTGCCCGTGCCGATGGCCGCCGCGCTGTTGACGGCGAGCGTTCCCTGGATGTTGGTCACGCCGCCGCTGAAATTGTTGGCCCCGGTCAAGGTCAGCGTCCCGGTCGAGTTGACATTCAGCCCCATCGTTTTGCTGCCGCCGCCCACGGTGTCTTGGATCACGCCGTCGAAGGTTCCGTCACCGCCATTGTAGTTCAAACGCGAAACGGTGGCGGCGCTGCTGTTGCCGATGACCGTGCCGCTGACACCGGCGAGGCCGGTGAGCACCGCATTGTTGCCGGCCGTGTCCAGGCTGCCGGCGTTCAAGGTGAGCGTGCCCAGCGTGCTGTTGCCGCCGATGGCAAGGGTGCCGGCGTCAATGGTCACATTGCCGGTGCCGGTGATGGGGCCGGTGGCCACCGTGGACGGGGAATCCAGGTCCAAGGTTCCATTGTTGGTGACGTTGCCGGTGCCGATGGTGCCGGTGTTGGAACCGTCCCCGAGCTTCAGGGTGCCGCCTTGGATCACCACCGGACCGGGCAGCGAATTGGTGGTCAAAATGTTCAAGGTGCCGGCGTTGATCTTGGTCAGGGTGTTGGCGCCGATTTGACCGGGGCCGCTGAAGGTGTAGTCGTTGGCGGAGGTATCCACCGTGACTGATCCCGGAGCAAAAGCGGACGCCAGATTCACATTCGGCTGGCCTGAACCGCTGGAATTGAAAGTGACCCGGTCACCGTCATAATATTTCTGGTCGCCGCTGTTCCAGTTCAATGTGCTGGTATCCCAATTGTTGTCCGTGGTGCCCAGCCAAGTGATGGCCGTCGGCGTGTGGGCCGAACTCAGCACCAAGTCAATCTCACCGGCGGTCACGTTTAAGGAGGGAGTCAGAGCACCGATGCTGGTGCCCGTCAAAGTCAGATGAAGATTGGCCGCCGTGCCGGTTTTGGTGCCATAGGAGAACAGCTTGTAAGTTCCCGCCGTTGGAATGGTGGCGAAATTGACCACAATCTCGCTCGTTGAACCGCTCAAACCAAGCTGTCCGCCCACGACAATTTTGCTGTTGGAACCAAGCGACCAGTAAAAATAGTTGGTCTCACCTGTGGCCAGGGAAAGATTGTTGGAGAACGACAATATGCCGATGGTGCCGAGCGTGCCGGGAATGATTTGAGAACTGCTCGCGGTGGCCACATTGCCCGTCACCACGCCGCCGCCGAGCAGTGATTTGCCGGCGGCCAGCGTAAAGGCCGGAACTGACACGTCAAAGGTTGCGCCGCTGCCAACCGTGATGTTTTTGCTGGCCAGTGAACCGCTGGCCCCCAACTTCAAGGTGCCACTGCTGACGGTGGTGTCGCCGGAAAAGGTGTTCACCCCGTTCAGTGCCAGCACACCGTTGGCCGCCGTGCTCTTGACCGTCAACGCGCCGCTGCCGCTGTTGCCGATCGCATTGGCGTAGGTAACGCTGCTGCCATTGACGTCAATCGTGCCGCCGCCCGCCGCCAGCGTGACCCCCGCCGAACCGATGGAGGTCAAATCACCCGAGCCATTGCCGGTGAAGGCCGTCGCATATTGCAACGTGCCGCCGTTCAAAGTCAGACCGCCATAGTTGGCACCGCCGAGGGCATTAATACCATTGATATTGAGCGTGCCCCCCTTTAGAAGCGTGCCGCCAGTGTAAGTGTTGCCCGCGCTCAAAACCACCATTCCGGTATCGCCGGAGACACCACCACTCGTCAAGCTACCGGAGCCGCTAACAACCCCGTCCACCGTAAGTGTGTATGTATTGGCTGCGTCGATCGTCCCCCCGTTTGAGCCGAGTGTAATCGGACGCGGATTGGTGGTCGGGCTGCCGTTATCAAGAGCAATCGTAGCTGTGGCTTTCAAGGTGCCGCCATTGATGTTGAGGGTTTGCGCACTGGCAACCGGTCCGATTTGGCTATTGGCACCAACCGCCCAAATCCCGCCATTCAAATAAAGCGAGTCACTTGAATCATTGTTATAGATGACAAAGGTGCCAACACCGGAAAGCACGAGCGGGCCAATATGCGTTGACCCTATGCCCAATCCGTTCATGGTCAAAGTGCAGTTCGGATTATAATTGGCGAGGTAGAGCGCTCCCCCGGCACCATTCGCACGAACCGCCGTATCAAATCCAACCGTCGTTGGACCGTTGGGAGTAACCAAGATGCCGGAGATGGTTAAATAATAACCGCTCTTGATGGTAAAATAGTTTCCGCCACCAGAGTTATTGAACCGCATGGATTGGCAGGACGAAATCGCCGTGACACGCTCTTGGCCGGAATTGACTTGGTCGTAGTTTGCCGTCGAAGTCAGGCCGACAGCGGTTCCGGTAGGATTTGACGTATAAAAACCTGAAATTGAACTGCCAGCCACAATGTTGGCATTGCCCGAATCCTTGGCCGCCCAGTCGGTTCCCGCCACCGTGGCATAATACCCCAAGACCGAACTTGCCGAACCGGTCGTCGTGGCCAAAGTCCCGGTCGTTGGCAGCGTAAGGTTCAATGTAGAACCGGCATTCTGGGTAATGCCGCCGAGCGTTGCGCTTAAACTGGAAGCGCCATTTTGAGAAAATGAAATAGCATTCAAGCCGGCGTTAAGGGTCAAACTGGGAAAAGTCTGGCTGCTGGCGACGCCACTATTGCCGTTGATTTGCAACGTGCCGCCGCCCAACTGTAGAGCGGAGCTCGAACTGACAATGTTGTTGGCCGCCCCGCCCGTGAAATCGAGATTGAGTGTGCCAGCGTTCACCGCCGTGGCCCCGGTATCGAGATTATTATTGGTCAGCGTCAGCGTGCCCGCGCCCGCCTTGGTCATGGCGAACGTGCCGCCGATCTTTCCGCCAATCGCCAACGTGCCCCCCGAAGCCACATTGATGCTGTGCAGCGTGTCTCCCCAGGCAAAATCAAAATTGATGGTTTGAGGATTGGCGGAGTTGTCAGCGATGGCCCCATTTAACGTATTGCTGTTGCCGGTCAAAACAAACGAAGGCGCCCCGGCATTAAAAGTCAGGTTGCTGAACATGGTGCCGGCGGTGAAGTCATTATTCAGCGTCGCCCCACCCGCCCCCACGGTCCCGAAGGCAAGCTTGTCGCCGGCAATGGGCGGGTTATTGGCACCCGACCAGTTGGCGGCATTCCAGTTGGCCGTGCCGGCACCACCGGTCCAAGTATCCGTGCCGTTGGCCGCCTGTGCCTGCGGCGCACCAGCGAAGATTGCAAACAGCCCGGCCAGATACAGCAGGGTGGAGGTTGATTGGCTGCAGACGGCAACCAAGGATTTCGTTTTCATGTTCATGGATTGGATCGGGTTGGTAGGGCTTTCAGATTTCAGCCAAATGCGGGGACGCGGAGTCAACAACGGCTTCAGGGTTGTGGGCATTGGGCATGGTGGAACTATATGCCGTCTGGTGATGACCACCATCGCCAGTTCTGGCGATGGCCCGGACACCAGTCATGGTGAGCCCCGGACACGACCCGCATCCGGGCACAGTGCCACCACCGGTTCGCCCACCGACACCAAGGCGACCAAACCAGACTGAACCAGACTGAACCAGACCAAACCAGACCAGCTCCAAGATTTGCGGCGCCCGACGGAAACACCGCCACGGCCCGGCGGAAATTTTCCAAAGGTTCCAGTATATGTGAAACCGTCGGAATCGGGGATGGGAGGGACATGGTTTAGGCCTATAAGCCGCGCAATTTCATGGCCGTGATTTTCAAACTACGGCTGGCGACGAGGTAGCGGAGCGCATCGGCGGCGTCATCACCGCCGATGCCGTCGTCGTCGGGATTGACCTTGAGGACGTCCTCCGGGCGGCCGGGATCGTGCTGAAGGGCGGGCAGGCAATCAATGAGGCGGGTGCAGCGACGATGGATGAAGAGCTTGGGCCGGACGCCGGCGGCGGGGTCGCCGAGGCCCTGATGGATGGCGGCCCAACCGTTGACGCGGTCGTCGACGGTGGAGCGGAGGGAGATGCCCAGTTCCTTGTATTGGGTGGCGATGGTGGCCCCTTGGGAATTGCGGTTGAAGACATCCGGCCCGGCGACAAAGCGGCGGAGAGCGATGGAGTATTGACCGCGGGGCTCCAGGGCGACGTGGTGGCGCTGGAGCATGGCTTTAATGGCTTCAGCATGGCGGGCGGGAACCCAGGCGCGAGCCGAGTGTTCATCCATGACACAGAGGTTGCCATCGGTGTCCCGGCAACCGAGGAGGACCACGGTGTAATGGTTGAAGCCATAATCCAGGGCGGCAAACCATTCGACATCCCCGTTGACGTTGAAATGGTCCACCACATGGATATCGCGGCGGAAGGTGGTGAAGAACTGGCCGGCGGCGATATCCCAATCGCCATGCAGCCAGGCACGGCGCTGCCAGCCGGCGAGGTTCTCGAGCACCTGCCGGTATTCCGCGTTGGTGAACGGGTTGTCGAAGACGGTCGCGGGGATGAAGCGGGTGTCCGTTTCAAGGCGCTGATGGAACGGGGTGACGTAGGTGGTGCGATACCAGGCATGGCCGACGCCGCCGGGGTTGGTGGTGGAATAGATACGAGGCCGCCAGCCGGGCCGGGAAGTGCGATTGCAGGTGACGATGTCGTGATACTTGCGGGAGGTCAAGGTGGTGGCCTCCTCGATGCCGATGACGTCATATTCGAGGCCGAGGTAGGCATCAATGTCCTTCTCGCACTGGAAGTGGCCGGCAATGATGCGGGAGCCGTTGGCGAAGGTGAGCGTGGCGCGGGAAGTGGCCCACTCGTGCGGGAGGCGCGGAAAGAGACGGCGGCGGAGATCCTCGAAGTTTTCGATATTGGATTTGCCGACCTTGCGGAGGAGGAGACATTTGAGGCCGGGAAAACGCTGGCAGTCGTCCAAGCCCATCTGGGCGACGAGCCAGAAGGATTTGCCGCCGCCCCGGGCGCCGCCGAAGCCGACGGCGGTGGGGCCGCCGGGGCGGTCACAGAGCCGGGCGGCGGCACTGGCGGCGAGCTGGCGGGGCTGCAACACGACGCCGGCGCGGACGAAGTTTTGCATCTGGTCGAGGTGGCAGCCGGCGGCGCGCGCGGACGCAGCAAACCGGTCGGAGAGAGACGGAGGTTGAGATTCAGGTTTCATAGCAAGAGTGACGGTTGACGGCGAATCAGGTGGTGGTGGTTGCCGGGGACGGCGCGGCGTCCGGAGACGGCGAGCCGAAGGCTTTTTGGAGGGCCGCCGCCATTTCCAACTGGATGGGGGCGGAGACGGTGGTTTCCGGAAGCGGGGCATCGGAGAGGGCCTGACGCGCGAGGCGGGCGGCGACCTGGATGGCGCGGGAGGCCTGGGCGAGGGTCATTTTCTCGATTTGGGGTTCGCCGACCGTTTCGAGAAAGCACTGGGCGGCGGCGCGAAGTTTCCGGGCGGTATCCCATTCCTGCTCGCGACATTCGCGGGTCCGCCGCGCCCAATCGTCGGTGTGCTCCCGGTGCCGGGTGAGCTGCGCATCCGCCTCCTGCCGGAGGAGGCCGGCATTGAAGGCAGCGATGCGCTCGCTCCAGCGAAAGCGGGCGGACCAGGTTTTGACGGTGGTGAGATGCTCGCCCAACTGATCGGCGACGTCCGGGAGCGAACGGGCATGGCCGAGGGCGAAGAAGGCGGCGAAGGCGCCGTAGGCGCGCGGGGTTTCGCCGGGGGCGCGGGGGAAGGTCTCAGCGGCGGGCGGAGGGTCCACGGCGGGCGGCGCGACCGGCAGCGGTGAAGCCGGCCCGAGCGAGGGAACGGCCAGCGAATCATCCTTTTGACAAGTTTGCATCTCAGGCATGAGATACATTTAGGCGCTTCGCGCGAGCCACGCAAGCAGATTTTTTGTATTTGTTTATGTATGGTACAACACCACCCCCGCAAGGCGATCAAGGAATTCGCAAGATCATGGGTCAAGGCCCGGTGAAATATAAAACGCATTTTCACGGGCTAATAAACTGATTAACCACGGATGCACACGGATGCGCACGGATTTTCTTGCCGCAAAAAGGCGCAGAAGGTTTTACGCGAATCTCCGCGATTCATCACAGGGTTCAGCCTTGTGAGATCATTGGGAGCGAGGACAGCTAAACGTGGTGACGGCTAATCGTGAGGAAGGCGGCTGCGGGAGAATCGCCCTCTAGCTCACGGGGCAGATCGCGCCTTCATATTCCACGCGTAATTTGCGAGCCCTGCCGCCACCCTGCGGCAGGGAGTGTACAAAGTAAGGAACCGACCCTTTTTAGCGGAACGGACAGCGCCATCAGCCTTCGCCCCAAGGCTGCGGCTTGACGGGACGGCGGTTGGCTCCGGCGACTGGTTAGGCGGCGTGTAAAATCTCATGGGCGCGTCGTTCCATAATCTGTCCAGTAGTCCGGTCGCAACTTCCGGTCAAGCGCGTGAATCGGCGCAAAGATCGCTGCGCTAAAGTCCCCACCGACTCGATACCAAGCAGAAAGCTGTCGCGGTGGCCGACCTCCGGGAAGTGTCAGCTCATATACCAAGCAATAGTAACTGCACACATAAAGGAACATGGCTGCAATGGCCACAAAAAGTATTTTGCGAGATGTGTTCATGTGAGCCGCCTAACGACCAAAAGCTGAGCCACGGCGAGACGAATCGTCGCCCGCGGTAGCGGAACTGCCAGCGCCACTCGCCGTTGGCCCCAGCGCTGTGTCAGGCTGCTGAATCTCAACTCTCAAAATCGTATCTCCAAGAAAATGAAGTCTTGCCAGAACTCCATTGGTAAGACATCCGCCATGCGAAATGGTCTGCTTATATCCCACTCCGTATCGAAAATAATTAACGTCGAACCGCTTACCACCAACCTCTATAAGATCGCCGGAACTATGACCGGAATAGGGCTGCTGATGTAACACGGTTACGGCTCCCTGAACAACGCTACAATGTTCGGTGCGCAAAGCTTCGGTGAACTTCCGACCATCACCAAGCACAGATATAAGCATAACGACGGCTATAAACATCAACACCGGAAGAACGAGAAAAGACATCGCCTTACCCACAATACCAGAATCTCTCTTCTGACGACCAACGAAAATCATAAGCACACCGCCAGCCAAGACGCCAACAGGCCAAAGCAATGCGTCGCTGCTGTAACGCGAAACTTCAAAAAACGTTGTGAATGTTTGAAACATACTAGCAGCCTAACGAAAAAAGCTGAGCCACCGCCGACTCGCGACGTGAACCGCGATAGCGGAACGGACAGCGCCAACGGCGGTTGGCTCCGGCGACTGGTTAGGCATCGTGGTGTATCCTATGCTTTATCAGACTCTTCATCAAACGATACTGTCTCTCGTCAAAAATTCCAATGTGAAAGCGACACACCTCGCCTTTGGTGTCTTGATAAGCGCAAATCTCGCGAACGCTGTATTTCTTGCCAGACTCGTAAAATCCAGATCCAAGCTTATCCGAAAAGCGGGCTTCGGCTATGGTGCCATAAATCTCGCGAATAGGAATCGCGACCGTGTAGGGAGTAACGGTGATTGAGTTCGTGCTATCCAAGCCACGGAGAACCACGTTCAACGCCGAATCATTTGTGGTCATCGAGGAAATATATCTGGCCAAATCCTCACTCGAACGAACACGCTCCAAATCAGGAATACCACCAGCTCTCGCCGAATGGCAGATGAGTAATGCCAAACATATAAAGCGTGCGATCATAACATGGTGTTGCGAATGATGCCTAACGTAGAAAGCTGAGCCACAGCCGACCTGCGACGTGAACCGCGATAGCGGAACGGCCAGCGCCAACGGCTGTTGGCTCCGGCGACTTGTTAGGCCCACGTGTAATCATTTGTTGGTTCGATTCCACTCATCAACTGCTGCCCGGTTTTGACTGACCATCGCACGAGCTTCTGTCAAATCCCGGATGAAAGCCTGGTCGGTGACTGTCTCGCTGCTAAAATGTGTGTCGTAATAATAGCAACGAGAGACGATCAAAGCCTGAAGGCTGCTCCGCAACCGATTCGTGTCACCAGACTCTACCAACCTGTATAAAGACGGATAAACGTGCAGGTCATACACATCCTGAACGCGAACAGCCACGCTCTGGCCACGCTCATATCCAACGAGGTAGCCAACGCCCAAACAGACAAGCGCCAGAACAGAAACACCAAGTATAATAGTGCGCATGGCAAGTGGGCCTAACGAAAAAAGCTGAGCCACCGCCGACTCGCGGCGTGAACCGCGACAGCGGAACTGACAGCGCCAACGGCGGTTGGCTCCGGCGACTGGTTAGGCCACGTCAATTTATCGCATACTCCATCTTGAATAAAAGGAATGTCCATAAAGCAACGAAACCAATCCAAATCATCCAACTGTTCACGGCTGACTTTCTAAATGGCAAAATAACCAGAAACGTAATCAAACCCGGAAAACCAAAACCGCCAATCCAGCTAATAACGTCCAACAAACTGAGATGCTCCGACAATCGCCAAAGCTCTGCGTTGTAAAATCGGATGCCGCTCTGAAAAACACAAGCTGAATGAATCAACGCCGAAATCACTGGTGCCGAAAGCGACATGAAACCGAGCGCAACCAAATCTAACCAAGAATGGCTTCGTGATTGTGATGATGCCTGCTGGTTCATGCGCGCAAGTGGCCTAACGAAAAAAGCTGAGCCACCGCCGACTGGCGGCGTGAGCCGCGACAGCGGAACTGCGATGACCAACGGCGGTTGGCTCCGGCGACTGGTTAGGCAGCATCATAATCAGTGACCAAATAATCCTCCGCCGCAAATACCGCCAAACAAGAAAAGGATGGCATAACCCAACAGCGGTATAACTACAATCGAACTGTAACCAATAATCAATCCCCACTTGGCTTTCTGCCGTCCCTCAAGCTCTGGATCACGTCTAAACTCTCTCATCGCCATGTGGCCGCAGATAATGCCTGCAATCGTGCCAATGAAAAGCGGCGTAAGAATCGAGCAACACGAAAAAACCAGCGAAAGCGTAGCCAGCGTGCTCTTCTTTTTCTGTGCGACTGGAATGGATGGCGGCTGAGTCATAATGGTGCGCAATGCTGCCTAACGAAAAAAGCTGAGCCACCGCCGACTCGCGACGTGAACCGCGACAGCGGAACGGACAGCGCCAACGGCGGTTGGCTCCGGCGACTGGTTAGGCTGCGTCATTGTATCTTTGCTGGTTCTTGGTTCGAGCCAATATAAACGCTCCGCACCGAAATAAAAACTGGCGACTTGGAATTACGAATAAAACCCTGCAACGCATCCCAATCTTGCTGTGTGGGAACAGTGCCGGCGACCGGAATGTAAGGATGCGTGACATAATCACAACTGTAACCAAGCAATCGCACGTCTTTGAATCGCGGGTCGGCCAATAGCTGTGACTGAACTCGACTCACATACTCACGAACGGCTGCCACGTCTCTGTGCTGCTTGATGACTAAAAACGTGAACCAACCCAAAACGGCCAAAATTACTGCAAAAACCGAAACAATAATCCACCACCGTTTTGAGCCATCATATAATTTCATAGCGGCGTAGAGCAGCCTAACGAAAAAAGCTGAGCCACCGCCGACTCGTGGCGTGAACCGCGACAGCGGAACGGACAGCGCCAACGGCGGTTGGCTCCGGCGACTGGTTAGGCCACGGTCTCATTTTTCATTGATGACCAAAAATCAATCTTAACATGGATACCCAAATCTCCAAGCAGCGCAAGAAGGTCGGGTGGAATAACAATAGACGCCGTATCTTGAACCAACGAAACAAAATAAATCTCGTGTCCCTTCTCTATCAATGCTCGCATCTCACTCTTCCGTGGACTCAAATCTTTGGCTAGCTTCAACATCTTCCGAATCAAAGCATCCTCGGTTCGTGAACTCTGATAATGTCGCTTCCAACCACCCCATTTGTGTTTCGAGGTAAACAAATGTGCCTTGCCGGTCTTTGAAACAAAGCCCTTCTGCTCACCTTTGCGCCAGCACTGCGATGGTCGTAAATCGAGAGCCTCGCTGACGATTTCGGGTTCAAGATCGTCGCCTAAAACCATTAAGAATAACGAGGGCATACGCAGTGGCCTAACGAAAAAAGCTGAGCCACCGCCGACT
>Ga0265324_10000448_pt1 | contig 29201 bp, 25 predicted proteins | sample 41419metaG_FD_198634 | JGI IMG/M metagenome (GOLD analysis project Ga0265324, IMG submission 198634) | Rhizosphere microbial communities from Carex aquatilis grown in University of Washington, Seatle, WA, United States - 4-14-19 metaG | ecosystem: Host-associated > Plants > Roots > Rhizosphere...
TGGATGGACAAGATGTCAGCGACTACAAGGATCCGAGCGGGAACCGTCTGTTCGTACAATTCGTGGATACGGTCAAGAAGGGCGGCGAAGGTTTTGTCACCTACCTGTGGCCCAAGCCCGGCGCATCAGAGCCGGTCGCGAAGATATCGTACGTGAAGGGGTTCGAGCCATGGGGTTGGGTGATCGGGTCCGGGATTTATATCGATGACGTGGATACCATCTTCTGGCAGCAAGCCAAATGGATGATCGGCATCAACCTGGTTTTGATCGTGGTTGGCTTCCTGCTGCTGCGCTTCGTCATGAACAGCATCACCCATCCGCTTGACGAGTTGCAAGCGGCGATGCACAAGATTCAGGTCACCAAGGATATGTCGCAGCGCGTGAAGGTGTTGCGCGACGACGAGGTCGGACGGATCGGAATATCCTTCAATGAGATGGTGCAGAGCTTCCAGCAGATCATCCATCAGATGATAGATAGCGTGCATGAATTGCAACAAAGCTCGCAACATCTCCAGGAGGCATCAAAGATTGTATCCGAAAGCTCCTCGCGTCAGAGCGAGGCGGCGATGTCCATGTCCGCAGCGACAGAAGAGATGCAGACCAGTATCAGCCAGGTCGCACAGAATTCCAGAGACTCATTCGGGATCGCACAGCAATCCGGTACGCTTTCTGACAAAGGGCGGGAGATCGTGGGCACCGCCGCTGCCGAAATGGGGAGGATCGCCGAATCGGTCGAATCCGCTGCTGCTTCGATCAATCAGCTAGGTGCAGAATCCAAACAGATATCCGAGATCGTGAATGTCATCAAAGAGATCGCCGACCAGACCAACCTGCTCGCGTTGAATGCCGCTATCGAAGCGGCACGAGCCGGCGAACAAGGGCGCGGATTCGCTGTGGTGGCAGATGAGGTCAGGAAACTGGCCGAGCGCACCAGCAAATCCACTCTCGAGATATCCAACATGATCGGGAAGATCCAGTCCGAGACCGGTGGGGCCGTGGCGGGCATGCAAGAAGGAACAGAAAGGGTCAAGAGCGGCGTGCAGATGACACGGGATGCGGGCGAATCCATGTCGCAAATCCGCGATGGGTCGGCGCAGGTGATTCGGTCTGTGAACGAGATCACACTGGCACTGGATGAGCAAAGTCGAGCCAGCAGCCTTTTGGCCCAAGGCGTTGAGCAGATCGTGCAGATGGCCGATGCAAACAGTGTGCAAGTGGAGGATATCGTCAAGACGTCCCAAGCGCTTGCCAGGCTGGCGGATGCGCTGCAAGGGAAGATCGAGCAATTCCGCGTGTGAGGTCTGTATGGCCTTTCGGCATTGCGCGCAGGGACTGCTGTGAATAGCCACATGCAGCACGCCCGGTATCCGATATTCATTCGTACATAAGACTGGCTCTGGCAATAGGGCTTGGGTAGAATGCCGCCTCTACGCAAGCACAGAAGCATACGGGAGTAGCGATGGCGGCAAGATCGGGAAAGACACAGAGTTTTGAATCGGCGCTGGCCGAACTGGAGCAGGTGGTGGCGGATATGGAGTCCGGCAAACTTGTGCTGGAAGACTCTCTGGCTGCCTACAAGCGCGGCGCGGAACTGCTGTCGTTCTGTCGTTCCCGTCTGGATGATGCGCAACAGCAAGTGCGCGTGCTGGAAGACGGTGCGCTCAAGGAACTTTCCGCTACGGGCGAGTCCGGCAAAGATTGATCGATGTCAGACTTTTCTTCCTGGGTATCCACCCGACAATCCCGTTTTGAAGAGGTATTGAAACGTCTGCTTCCGGCAGCCGATACGATGCCGCAACGCCTGCATGCAGCGATGCGCTATAGCGTGCTGGAAGGCGGAAAACGTGTGCGGCCACTGCTGGCTTATGCGGTTGGCGAACTGAATAACGCGCCCATCGAGCGCGTCGAGATCGCAGCTGCGGCGGTTGAACTCATCCATGCATACTCGCTGGTGCACGACGACATGCCGTGCATGGACGACGACGTGCTGCGCCGCGGCAAGCCCACCTGCCACATCGAATACGACGAAGCCACCGCGTTGCTGGTGGGTGATGCGCTACAGAGCCTGGCTTTCCATCTACTGTCCGAACATCACCTGAATGATGATGCAGCCAAACAATTGCACATGGTGAAGCTGCTGGCCGTGGCTTCCGGCTCGCGCGGTATGGCAGGCGGGCAAGCCATCGATCTTGCCAGCGTCGGCAAGCAACTCACGTTGCCAGAACTCGAGCAGATGCACATCCACAAGACCGGCGCGCTGATCCGCGCGGCCATCCTGCTTGGCGCCCATTGCGGCGACCTGAACCAGGAGCAACTCGACAAACTCGACCGCTACGGCAAATGCATCGGACTCGCCTTTCAGGTGGTGGACGATGTACTGGACAGTGAAGCGGACACGACCACGCTCGGCAAGACGGCGGGCAAGGATGCCGACAATAACAAGCCGACTTATGTCACCCTGCTTGGCGTATCCGCTGCAAAGAACATGGCAATCGAACTGCACCGTGAGGCATTGGAGGCATTGGACGGATTCGGAGCACCAGCCCAACGCTTGCGTGAGCTGGCCGACTTCATCGTGATGAGAAAGTATTGATGTTCAAGCTGCTGGAAACCATCGATTCCCCGGAAGACCTGCGCAAGCTGGAGCGAGAACAACTGCCGCAACTGGCCGCCGAGCTGCGAGAATTCCTGATCGAGTCGGTGAGCAAGACCGGAGGACACCTCTCGTCCAACCTCGGCACGGTCGAACTGACCATTGCCCTGCACACGGTCTTCAACACGCCGCAGGACAAACTGGTGTGGGATGTCGGCCACCAGACCTATGTGCACAAGATACTGACCGGACGGCGCGCCGCAATGAGCGGGCTGCGCATGAAAGACGGCATCGCCGGTTTCCCCAAGCGTGAAGAAAGTCCTTACGACACCTTCGGCACCGGACACTCCAGCACCTCTATTTCCGCCGCGCTCGGAATGGCGGTCGCGGCCAAGCTGCGCGGCTCGGACGAACGTGCAGTCGCCATCATCGGCGATGGTGCGATGACAGGGGGCATGGCGTTCGAGGCACTCAACAATGCCGGTGCGATGGATGCGAACCTGCTGGTCATCCTCAACGACAACGACATGTCCATCTCTCGTCCGGTCGGTGCGCTGAACAACTACCTCGCGAAACTGATGTCCGGCCGTTTCTACGCCGCGATGCGGCGCGGCAGCGAAAAGGTATTGAAGGGCATGCCGCCCATGCTCGAATTCGCCAAGCGCGCCGAGGAACACGTCAAGGGCATGGTGATACCCGGCACGCTGTTCGAGGAATTCGGCTTCAACTACATCGGCCCCATCGACGGACACGATATCAACGTACTGCTGGATACGCTGAAGAACATCCGCAAACTGCAAGGCCCGCAGTTCCTGCACATCGTCACCCAAAAGGGCAAGGGTTACCCGCTTGCAGAAGAAGATTGCCAGCTGTATCACGGCGTCGGAAAGTTCGACCGCAGCAACGGTATCGTCGTCAATCCCGGCACGCATCCGACATACACCGAAGTGTTCGGCAAGTGGTTGTGTGACATGGCGGCGCAGGATGAAAAACTGGTCGGCATCACTCCTGCCATGTGCGAAGGCTCGGGTATGGTCGAGTTCGCCGAGAGATTCCCGCAGCGCTATTTCGATGTCGGCATCGCAGAACAGCATGCACTCACCTTTGCGGCGGGCATGGCTTGCGACGGCTACAAACCGGTGGTGGCGATCTACTCCACCTTCCTGCAACGCGCTTACGACCAGCTCATCCACGATATCGCCATCCAGAACCTGCCGGTCATGCTGGCCATAGACCGCGGCGGCCTGGTTGGCGCGGACGGTGCGACGCACGCCGGCAGCTTCGACCTTTCCTATTTGCGCTGTATCCCCAACATGACGGTGATGACCCCGGCGGACGAGAACGAATGTCGGCAGATGCTGAGCACCGCGTTCCGGCTCGGCACGCCGAGTGCGGTGCGCTATCCGCGCGGTACCGGCCCCGGCATCGCCATGCAGCTGGATCTGCAAGGCTTGCCCGTGGGCAAGGGCGAGGTGCGGCGCGAAGGTCATAATGTCGCCATCCTTGCATTCGGTTCCATGCTGGCCTCCGCACTGCAAGCTGCCGACAAACTCGATGCCACCGTCGCCAACATGCGCTTCGTCAAGCCGTTGGATGAGGAACTGGTGTTGAAGCTCGCGCGCGAACATGCGCTGCTGGTCACCGTGGAAGAGAACGTGGTGCAGGGCGGGGCGGGCAGCGCCGTGGCCGAATGTTTGGCGCGCCATGGACTGCACATCACCATGCTGCACCTTGGCCTGCCGGACACCTTCCTCGAGCAGGGCAATCCGGCGCAGATGCTGGCCGATTGTGGCCTGGACGCAGCCGGTATCGCGCGCGCCATTCTGGAAAGAACCGTCAACTGATTAGCCCGACAGTAACTGTCGGGTATTTGCTATAATCCACCATCAAACATCAAGCAGAGAGTTCTCCATGAATTCCGTCACTCCCATCGCAGACGTACAAAACAGCGCCGACACCCGCCATCTGGCGATCAACAAAGTCGGCATCAAGGGCATCCGCCATCCCGTCGTCGTTCGGGACAAGAGCGGCGGCGTGCAGCACACCATCGCCACTTTCAACATGTACGTGCACCTGCCGCACAACTTCAAGGGCACGCACATGTCGCGCTTCGTGCAGATATTGAACCAGCACGGGCGCGAGATATCGGTCGAGTCGTTCGAGAGCATCCTGCGCGAGATGGTGGAAAAGCTTGAAGCCAAGTCAGGCTACATCGAGATGGCTTTCCCCTATTTCGTCAACAAGACTGCGCCGGTCTCCGGTGTGCAGAGCCTGCTCGATTACGACGTCACCTTCATCGGCGAGATCGTCGAAGGCAAATATCGCTTCACCATGAAGGTATTGGTGCCGGTGACCAGCCTGTGTCCCTGCTCCAAGGAGATCTCCGACCGCGGTGCGCACAACCAGCGCTCGCATGTCACCATCACCGTGCGTACCAAACGCTCGGTCTGGATCGAGGAAGTGGTGCGCTTTGCCGAAGAGCAGGCTTCCAGCGAGCTCTATGGTTTGCTGAAACGTCCCGACGAGAAGTTCATCACCGAACGCGCCTATGACAACCCCAAGTTCGTCGAAGACATGGTGCGCGATGTGGCCGCCGTGCTGAATGCGGATGAGCGTATCGAGGCGTACATCGTCGAGTCCGAGAACTTCGAGTCCATCCATAACCACTCTGCGTATGCGTTGATCGAGCGGGATAAAACCAAAGAATGAGAAAGCAGGGCGGACGGTCTTGAATCCTTGATCCCGTTCGTCCTGAGCTTGTCGAAGGAACGAAAGGCGCTCAGGAAGTTATTACTGCCCACCGCTCATGGTTCGACAGGCCTGTCCTGAGCCAGGACGAAGGGCTCACCACGAACGGAGAGGTTGTTCTCCCCTCTTGAAATATTCCAGCAGCATCCCCATCTCCCCCAAGTCTTGAATTAACCCAAACAGGAGAAAACCCATGACCACAAGCACCACCGCCAGCCGCGAGACGCTGGGCTTCCAGACCGAAGTCAAACAGCTGCTGCAGTTGATGATCCACTCGCTGTATTCCAACCGCGAGATTTTCCTGAGAGAACTCATTTCCAACGCATCCGACGCCTGCGACAAGCTGCGCTTCGAGGCGCTGCATAACGACGCGCTGTACGAGAACCAGTCCGACCTCAATATCCGCATCAGTTTTGACAAAGAAGCGCGCACGCTGACCATCGCCGACAGCGGCATCGGCATGAGCCGCGACGAAGTGATCGCCAACCTCGGCACCATCGCCAAATCCGGCACGCGCGAGTTTTTCACCCAGCTCTCCGGCGATCAGCAGAAGGATGCCAACCTCATCGGCCAGTTCGGTGTGGGCTTCTATTCCGCCTTCATCGTGGCCGACAAGGTATCCGTGCTTACGCGCCGCGCGGGCGAAAAGGGCGATCAAGGCGTGCGCTGGGAATCCGACGGCGGCGGCGAATTCTCCATCGAGATGGTGGAAAGGGCCGCGCGCGGCACCGAGATCACCCTGCATCTGCGCGAAGGTCAGGATGATTTGCTGGCCGGATACAAACTGCGCGAGATCATCAAGAAATATTCCAACCACATCGTGCAGCCCATCCTGATGCAAAAGGAAGAGTGGAAGGACGGCAAATACGAGACGCTGGCCGAAGACGAGACCGTCAACCAGGCCTCCGCACTGTGGGCGCGCAGCAAGAACGAGATCACCGAAGAAGAGTACAAGGAATTCTACAAACACGTCGGCCATGACTATGGCGACCCGCTGGCCTGGAGCCATGCGCGCGTCGAAGGCCGTCAGGAATACACCCAGCTGCTGTACATCCCCAGCCACGCACCGTTCGACATGTACGACCGCCAGGCGCGCCACGGCATCAAGCTCTATGTGCGCCGCGTGTTCATCATGGACGACGCCGAGCAACTGATGCCGTCGTATATGCGCTTCGTGCGCGGCGTGGTCGATTCATCCGACCTGCCGCTCAACGTCTCGCGCGAGATATTGCAAGAGTCCAAGGACATCGAAGCTATTCGCAAGGGGTGTACTGGAAAGGTTTTAGGCTTGCTGGCCGACATGGCCGAGAACGACAAAGAGAAATACACCAAGTTCTGGGGCGAATTCGGCCAGGTGCTGAAAGAAGGCGTGGGCGAAGACTTCGCCAACAAGGACAAGATCGCCGCACTGCTGCGCCTCGCCACCACCAAGGCCGACACAGCGGAACAGATCGTGTCGCTGAAGGAATACATCGCCCGCATGAAAGACGGGCAGGAAAAGATCTACTACGTCACCGCCGACACTTTCAACGCCGCCAAGAACAGCCCGCATCTGGAAGTATTCCGCAAGAAAGGCATCGAAGTGCTGCTGCTCTCCGACCGCGTGGATGAATGGCTGGTGAGCAACCTGCCCGAGTTCGAAGGCAAGCAACTCGTCTCCGTCGCCAAGGGCGGGCTCGATCTGGGAGCGATGGAAGATGAGGCCGAGAAACAGGAGCAGAAGAAACAGGCCGATGAATTCAAGGACCTCACCGACAAGATCAGCGTCAGCCTGGCCGACAAGGTGAAAGAAGTGCGCGTCACGCACCGCCTCACCGACAGCCCGGCCTGCCTGGTGGCGGGCGAGCACGACATCAGCGGCAACCTCGCGCGGCTCATGAAAGCCGCCGGGCAGAAAGCGCCCAACTCGCAGCCCATCCTCGAGATCAATCCTTCGCATCCCGTGGTGCAACGAATGAAGAATGAGGAGAAACGTTTCGACGACTGGGCCGCCGTGCTGTTCGATCAAGCCCTGCTGGCCGAAGGTGGCCAGCTCGACGACCCGGCCAGCTTCGTCAAGCGCATGAACCTGTTGATGCTGGAGATGAGCGCTTAAAGGAATAACTCCGTTCGCCCTGAGCTTGTCGAAGGGTGCCTGCTAGATGATCAGTTGGGAGTTGGAAATGGAACGGGCACCTGCGGGTGCCCGTTCCATTTGTCGTTTGGCTTGAGGAGTTGTCTGCTAATCGGCCGAAGCGGACTGTTGAACTTTTCAATATTTTGTCTGCTGTCGACTCAAACTAGGCGTTGCAAACATCAATGCGATGCTGACCCCGTATCGCACATGTTTTTTCTGTGACAGCCTATCAGGGGCTAGACAGCTTCAATTCCTCTCCTGACCGCCAACAGGCCCACACGAGACCAAAATGTATCACTCTCCGGAAAAAGAAAAAGATATAGGCCAAAATATCCCTTGCATAAATTTATTCATGCACTAGAATTAGTTCAAATCAATACGTTAGACCACTAGATGTAGTGGTTTCGGTTTTTTGGAGGAAGTTATGAAAAGAAGATAAATAGCTCTTGTGGGCCAAGCCAGCCCGCTTCCACGAGAGCTAAAACAACGGCCCGAGACTGGAGCACCTTCGCGGGGATAATCCAGTAACGAGCCGATGGGCTAATTCAACGCATTTGTTAAACCAGCAGCCACATGGTGCAACAGATTGACAGAAGCGTCAATAACCATCTGGGTGCTTTGTGAAGGAGATTCAAAATGGCAAATAAGCCTACAAAAATCGGGCGTGATGCCCGTACCGGGGAGTTCATCACGGTGAAAGAAGCGCAGCGTCGTCCTAGCACGACAGTGGTTGAGACCATCAAGCGTGGTACTCCGCCTCCGGCGCCGAAGAAGAAGTAGTAGCACAGAACCCCGCCTCGGCGGGGTTCTTGTTTGAACTATTACGCTGCAAGTACACGTAAAGAATGGAGAACCAATGAAGCTCACAAAAGTCCGTGTTCAAAACTATCGGTCCGTGGAAGACAGTGGAGAGTTCGAGGTCGGGGCCCTCACTTGCCTTGTCGGCAAGAACGAGGCGGGTAAGACCGCCTTGCTGAGCGCGATGCGCGGGCTCAATCCTTCCCAGTCATTCGCTTTCGACGAAACCATCGACTATCCGCGACGCTTTTCGACAAGGTTTGATGATCGTCACCCGGATGGGACCGCTGAGGTGATTCGGACTTGGTGGCTCCTCGAAAAGGCGGACAAGGCTGCGGTGGAAAAGCAGTTCGGCGCAGGGGTGTTGACGTCAGAAACATTCCAGGTGCATTTCGGTTTCCGGTACGACGACGACAACCGAATTTGGGAAATTGAAATCGATAATGCAAAGGCATTGGAGAACTTGATCAGCAAGCACGCGCTTGATGCGACGGACCGCAACGTCTTACATGGCGTTGATAACGGCCCAGCAGCGGACAAAGCGCTTTCTGGTTTAGCTCAGCGCACGCCAAAGCAAGAAGCCCTTTTGCAAGAAATCAAAAAGTGCCGCAATTCAAAATTCAGCTTGGCGGTGATAGATATTCTATCTGCGCGCCAACCCAAGTTTTTCTTCACCTCGCACTTTGAGCGTATGTCGGGCATGGTCTCGATTCAGAGACTGCAGCAGGACAAGCAGAACAACACTGTGTCGGTCGGCGACAAAATATTCCTCGCTTTTTTGGAATATGCAGGCACGACACTTGAGGAGCTGCTCGTTGCGGATCGACGCGAGGCTTTGAAAGCCACTTGCGAAGCGGCCAGCAACGAAATCACCGAGGAAATATTTCAGTTCTGGAGCCAGAACAACGCCTTGGAAGTCGTTATCGAAATCGACAACGCCAAGCCCAAGGATCCGGCCCCGTTCAATACAGGTATGGTGGCAGACATCCGCATCAAGAACACTAACCACAAGGCTACTTTGCCGCTCTCTGAGCGTAGCGCAGGCTTCGTCTGGTTCTTCTCGTTCCTCGCTCAGTTCAAACAGCTTAAGAAGACTCCGGGTAATGGTAACGCCATCATCCTGCTGGACGAGCCTGGACTGACGCTGCACGGCAAAGCCCAGGGCGACTTACTTCGCTACATTGTTGAGCGCCTGCTGCCAGACCACCAAGTTATCTTCACTACCCATTCCCCCTTCATGGTTCCGATGGACCGCCTCGCGGATGTCCGCATTGTGGAGGATGTAATCATTGAACAGGAGGGCAAGCGTCCCGAGGTCAAGGGCACCAAGGTTCGCTCCGACGTACTCGAAGTCAACGACGACACTCTCTTCCCGTTGCAAGGCGCGCTGGGTTACGAGGTGACGCAGTCGCTCTTCATCGGCGCCAATACTTGGCTTGTCGAAGGCCCATCCGACATTCTGTATCTGCAAGTGGTGTCGCAGGCGTTGAGCAAGCGACGCCGGGAGGGTCTTGCCCCGAAGTGGACGCTGTGTCCGTCTGGTGGTATCGACAAGATTGCTCCATTCGTGAGGCTCTTCGGCGGCAATCGACTCAACGTGGCTGTACTCTCCGACATCGCCAACGGCGACAAGACCAAAATTGAGAACCTGAAGAAAGCCGATATCCTCAAAGCGGGGCACTTCTATACTTGCGCGGATTTCACGGGGCAAGCTGAAGCCGATGTGGAGGACCTCTTCGCTCCGGACCTGTTCGTGGAAATGCTCAATGGTGCATATAAGCCGCCCGCAGCGAATATTGTGACTGCAGCCAACCTAATGGCCGCGAACCCGACCCCACGCATCGTCAAAAAGGCTGAGGCGTTGTTCAAGCTGATGCCTGCTGCGGTGCCAGAGTTTAACCACTTCGGGCCAGCTCGCTGGCTGCTCGAAAACCCGTCGCTACTCGATGGTGATTCGCCTGCCGTCATTGCGACGCTGGACAGGTTTGAGAAGATGTTCAAGACGTTTAACGCGCTCGTACCCTGAACAGGTCAACAGGGTAGGTCAACAGGGTCAGCATCGCATTTGATTTTGAATGTCCGCAACGTGTCGGAAGCGGAAGTCTGCGATTGGGCAATTCGTCGTCGGTTTTGGCCGAGTAGCAGCCATCGCTGCAAGTCGGGTTTTTGATGTATCCACGTTGCCCTCCCAACTCTCCTTAGATCAGCCTGTTTGGTCTTCCGTGGCGACAAGCCGCAAAGCCAATTAAAATGCATCATCCATTTTGGACGACTGCCATGAAACCCATCGCCATCTTCCGTCACTCTCCTACTGAAGGCGCAGGCCACTTCGCGCTGTTCCTTAACGAGCATGCCATCCCCTGGCGGATGATCCATATCGATCAGGGCGATGCCGTGCCTGCCGATGCCAATGCTTTCCTCGGGCTGGTGTTCATGGGTGGGCCGATGCGCGTGAACGATGACTTGCCGTGGATACCTGCCGTGCTCGATCTCATCCGCGATGCTTATGCGAAAGACGTCCCGCTGCTGGGCCATTGTCTCGGCGGGCAGTTGATGTCCAAGGCGCTGGGCGGGGTGGTGACGAAGAATCCGGTGAAGGAGCTGGGCTGGGGCAAGGTCGATGTGGCGGATAACGAGGTGGCGAAGCTGTGGTTCGGCGATATCAAGTCTTTCGATTCCTTCCACTGGCACGGCGAGACCTTTTCGCTGCCATCGGACGCAGTGCATCTGCTATCCAGTGCGCATTGCGCCAATCAGGCTTATGCCATCGGCAAACATCTGGCCATGCAATGCCATGTGGAGATGACCGAGCACATGATCCGCGAATGGTGCGATAACGGCGCAGACGAGATCGCGCATAACCTTTCCAGCCCCGGCGTGCAGACCGCCGAGGTGATGCAGGCACAGATGCACGACAAGCTGCCGCATCTGCACCGGGTCGCCGAGCAGTTGTATCGCCACTGGCTGCATGGTCTGGCCCCCAGAACAAGCTAGAATGCGCCATGGCCTACATCGTCACTGAGAACTGTATCCGCTGCAAATACACCGACTGTGTCGAGGTGTGTCCGGTGGACTGTTTCCGCGAAGGCGAGAATTTTCTGGTGATCGATCCGGACGAGTGCATCGATTGTGCGCTGTGTGTGCCGGAATGCCCGGCGAACGCCATCTATGCCGAAGCCGATGTGCCTCAGGATCAGCAGCAGTTCATCGCGCTCAATGCCGAGCTCGCCAAAAAGTGGAAGCCCATCGTCCAGAAGAAAGACGCACTTGCCGACGCGGACGAGTGGCTGAACGTCAAAGATAAACTTCATCTGTTGAAGCGGTGAGATGAAAGCTGCAAACTATTCCGTTCGTGGTGAGCCCTTCGTCGTGGCTCAGGACAGGCCTGTCGAACCATGAACGGCCCTTCGACAAGCTCAGGGCGAACGGCTCTAGGATTACTGGAATAATCGGGTTTGACTTCTTCTGACTCACTCTTCGACCGTGTTGCGCAGCGCATCCTTGCTGCGCATCCCGCGCCCGACCTGCGCGGCATCACCGTCATTCTTCCCAACATGCATGTCGCCCAGCCTTTGGCGCAGGCGCTGATGCGTAATGCCAGATCAATCCAATTTCAATGCGAAGGTGAGACAAGGCGGCAACGAGGGAGTGACGCAGACAGTACAGATAGTACGGCAAGGATCGAGCGAGGAAGCCAACGCAGTATCGCCGAAGTAGTGGAATTGGAAGCGATCTTGCTGCCGCAGATGGTGACATTGAACGAATGGGCGCAAAGCGTGCCGCTTGAGGGGGGCATCGCCACCGACAGCCAGCGCAGCACCTTGCTCTACCAGCAACTACAAAAACTGCAATGGTTCGAGAACGCCGATCTGTGGGGCATGACGCAGGAGCTGCTCAAACTGTTCGATGAGCTCACCCATTCGCTGGGCGGATTGCCGGAAGATGCCGAGTCGTTCGCGGCTGCCGTGGAGAGGGCGTATCAGGCCCGGCAGAACGCCACGTTGCAACTGGAAGCGCGGCTGGTGTTCGAGCTGTGGCATGCCATGCAGGTCGGGGCGGAGCTGGATGCGGCGCGTGCCTACCTGCAACGGCTGGCGAAACTGGCGGCGCAGGCGGAGCGGCCGCTGTATGTGCTGCGCGCATCGGAGTGGGATGCGGTCGAGCAGCGTTTCCTTGATGCATATGAGCAGCGGGCAGTGGTGAAGGTATTTGATTTAAGGGAGATGGATGGTTCGATACATTTGCCGTTCGCCCTGAGTGCCGCGCAAGGCGCGGAGTATCGAAGGGACGAACGGCAAACACTCACCACGAACGGCAGATTGAAGTTCTTCGCCGCCATCTCCCTCGAACAAGAAGCCCGTGCCGCCGCCATGCAGGTGCGCCTGTGGCTGCAAGCGGGGAAGCAGAACATCGCCATCGTGGCGCAAGACCGTGTCGTAGCGCGGCGCCTGCGCGCCTTGCTGGAACGTGCCGAGGTGCTGGTGGCGGACGAGACCGGCTGGACCTTCGCCACATTGTCGGTGAGCACGGTGCTGGAACGCTGGCTCACCGCGCTGCAAAGCGATTTCTATCATGTCGATCTGCTCGACCTGCTCAAGTCGCCGTTCATCTTCGCCGACATGACGGCGAGCGAGCGCAAGTCGGCGGTGTATCAGCTCGAACAATTGCTGCGTCAGCGTAGCGTGGTGGAAGGGCTGGCGGAATTCATCGCTCTCGCGGGACACGAAGTCTCGCTGCATCAACCGCTGGCGCGCCTGCGTCAGGCGGCGGCCCTGCTGGATCAGGGCAAGAAGAGGCCGCTGGCCGAATGGCTGGCGGCGTTGCGCGAGAGCCTGAACGTATTGAGTATCGACAAGGGGTTGCAGCAGGACGAGGCCGGGCAGCAGTTGTTGCGTGCGCTGGAAACCTGGCAGCAGGAACTGCAAGGCGATGCAGGCCGCTACCGTTTCGCCGAGTGGCGGCGCTGGCTGGCGCAGCAACTGGATAGCGAGACCTTCCGCGACAGCAGCATCGACAGCCTGGTACGTTTCACTCATCTGGCGGCCACACGCTGGCGCGCTTTCGATGCGGTGCTGTTGCTGGGCTGCGATGCCGACCATCTGCCCAGCATCGCAGACGGCGGGCGCTGGTTCAACGATGCGGTGCGCGCCGCGCTCGACCTGCCCACACGCGCCACTCATTCCACGCGCCAACACCACGACCTGCAGGCATTGCTGGCGATGAACGACTGCGTGCTGGTCACCTGGCAGAAGGATAAGGAAGGTGAGGCCAGGCTGCTGAGCCCGTTCTTGCAGTTGCTGCGCGATGAGCATGAGCAGGCGCATGGCGACGACCTTTCCGAAACCGGGTTGTATGCTTTTCTCGCGACGGAAGAGGCACATCAGATCTCGCTACCGCAAGCTACGCAGCCAGCGCCGGGTGTGGCTGCGGAGGCTGTCCCTGCCAGCGTCTCCATCAGCGGTTACAACTCGCTGGTTGCCTGTCCCTACCAGTTCTATGCGCGGCATGTCCTGCGCCTGAACGAGCTGGACGAAGTGCAGGAAACCATCGAGAAGCGCGATTACGGCGAGCTCGTGCACGACATCCTGCAACGTTTCCATGAACACTACCCGCAAGTGAGCGGACATGCCGTCACGGAGATGGAGGCTGCACTGCGGCGCATCAGCGAAGAGGTGTTCGCCGGTCTGTTGGCGCAGGACTTTGCCGCGCGTGCCTGGCTGGCGCGCTGGTACAAGTGTTTGCCTGTCTATCTTGAATGGCAGGCAGAGAGCGAAGCGCAAGGCTGGCGCTACAGTGAGGCAGAGAGCAAGTTCGATTGGCAGCTGGAAGGCGTGCGCCTGAAAGGGCGTATCGACCGGCTGGACGTGAATGGCGAAGCGAAGAGAGTGCTGGATTACAAGACGCAGAGCGACCAGATATTGCGCAACAAACTCAAAGAGCCGGGCGAAGATGTGCAACTCGCCTGCTATGCCTACGCACATGAAGCGGCGGATGCGGCATTCGTCAGTATCGATAACGGCAAAGTGAAGTCGATCGCGCCCAAAGAAGATGCTTCTCTGCTGGCACAACTCAATGTTGAACGCCTTGAACGGGTGATGGGCGCGATACGTGGCGGGGCCGGGTTGCCTGCGAATGGTATAGATGCGGTGTGTACGCATTGCGAAGTGCGCGGGGTGTGCCGCAAGGGGGAGTGGGTGGCGGGAAATGATTGAGAAACTCAATGCCAACCTCTCCCAGCCTCCCCTTGTCAGGGGAGGGTTGGGGTGGGTTGATTTTGTTTGCTTGGTGCTGCTGCCATGACTAACCACATCGCTCTCGATCCCAGACGCAGTGTCGTCGTCGAAGCCTGCGCCGGCAGCGGCAAGACCTGGCTACTGGTGTCGCGTATCGTGCGTCTGCTGCTGGACGGTGCGCAGCCCTCGCAGATCCTTGCCATCACTTTCACACGCAAGGCGGCGCAGGAGATGCAGGTACGTTTGCAACAATGGCTGCGCGAGCTGGCGATGGGCGACGAGGTGTTCGTGCGCCAGTTCTTCTCCGAACGCGGGATGCCGGGATTGAGCGATGAGCAGGTGCATCGCGCTCGCAGCCTATACAAAGAAGTGTTGCTGGCGCAGCCCTGCATCACCATCAGCACCTTTCACGGCTGGTTCATGCAGGTCATGCAGCGCGCACCGCTGAACGCCGATGTGATGCAGGGTTCGTCGCTGCTGGAGCGGGCAGGGGCCGAGCAGGAAGAGGCATGGGAAGAGTTGCTGGAGCAGATGCACAAGCAGCCGGGCAGTGTTGATGCCACGCGCATGCAATGGCTGTTCGGCGAGTGCGGTTTGTTCAACACACGCAAGCTGTTGTTCAACTTCCTCGCCAAGCGCGCCGAGTGGTGGGCCTACACCCAGGGTCGGCAAGATGCGCTGAACTTTGCGCTGGAGAACCTGCGTGCAGATTTGGCCGTGGATATGGACATCGATGCAGCCGAGGACTGGGGCATGTGCGGCATCAGCGAAGAAGCACTGTTCGCATTTGTGCATCAGATGGCAGGCAACGGCACGCCGACCCAAAAAGACAAGGCAAGCGAGATAGAACGCGCCTGGACGGATACTGTGCCTGAGCAGCGCTTCGCGGTGGAGTGGCCGTTGCTGTTCACTCAGGCGGGCGAGCCGCGCAAGATGAAGGCGACAAAAAACCAGAACGAATCGACTTTCGTTGCCACGCTGGGGGCGTTGCAGGACAACCTGCAGGCCGCGCTGGATGCACATACGGAGCAGCAGGCCTTTCGCCTGAACGAAGCCGTGCTGCAATGCGGCATCGCTTTCCTTGAGCGCTATCAGGCGCTCAAAGCGCAGAAGCAGCAGATGGATTTCTCCGATCTGGAATGGCAACTGTGCCGCCTGCTGCAACAGAGCGAACATGCCGAGACCATGCAGTACAAACTCGATAGCCACTACCGCCATGTGCTGCTGGACGAGTTCCAGGACACCAATCCGTTGCAATGGCAGATCTTGCGCGCGTGGTTCGATGCCTCTGTGGCGGTGGAATCGCAACCCACTGTGTTCGTCGTCGGCGACCCCAAGCAATCCATCTACCGCTTCCGCCGTGCCGATGCGCGGTTGTTCGGCGTGGCGCGCGAATATCTGCAAGCGAATTTTGCCGCCGAGACGCTGGGCAACAGCCTTACGCGGCGCAATGCACAGCCCGTTGTGGATGCGGTGAATGCCGTGTTCCGCGAACAGCCGGATGGCTTCGAGTTCGTCGAACACCACACCCATCAAAAGAACCTGCCCGGCCATGTGCTGGTGCTGTCACTGGCTGTCGCCGAGCAGAGCGAGGAAGGGGCGGTAGAGGATGCACCCCTCGTTCTGCGCGATCCGCTCACAACGCCGCGAGCCGAGGCGGAAGAGGGGGCACGCCATATCGAAGCCGGGCAATTCGCCGACCAATTGCAAACCATCGTTCGCGATTGGTCGGTGCAGCATGAAGGCACGCTGCGCCGCGCAGAGTGGCGCGACATCATGGTGCTGGTGCGTGGCCGCACCCATCTTGCAGTGTATGAAGAAGCCCTGCGCGCGAAACATATCCCTTTCATCACCTCGCGGCGCGGTGGCCTGCTCGATACGCTGGAGGCGGAAGACGTGCAGGCGCTGCTGATGTTCCTCATCACCCCTTTCGCCGATCTGGCGCTGGCGCAAGTACTGCGCACGCCGATCTTTGCGTGCAGCGATGCGGACCTGATGCAGCTTGCTAGAAGCGAAGAGTCAAACAATGCCGTTCGCCCTGAGCTTGTCGAAGGGGAAGTTATTATCCATTCCTCCATTCATGGTTCGACAGGCTCACCACGAACGGAGGAGACCAAACAGCGCTCATCATGGTGGCAACGTCTCCTACGTTTAGAAAACCCATCGCCCGCCCTGCAGCGCGCCACCGAACTGCTGCAGCGCTGGCTCGCCTTTGCCGACAAGCTGCCGGTGCATGACCTGCTCGATCGTATCTATTTCGAGAGCGATGTAATCGCGCGCTACAGCGCGGTGTTGCCGGTCGAGATGCGCGCCAAGGTAGCCGCCAATCTGCACGCCTTCATGGAGATCGCCCTGAGCGTGGATGCCGGGCGTTACCCCAGCCTGCCGCGCTTCCTGCAAGAGCTGCGCGAATTGCGCGACAGTGCAGACGACGCGCCGGACGAAGGCAAGCTCGGCACGGCAGGCGATGCAGTGCGCATCTACACCGTGCACGAATCCAAAGGATTGGAAGCGCCCATCGTCTGGCTGCTGGATGCCAACGCTGCCAAGAACAACCGGGAGGGCAACGATGTGCTGCTCGACTGGCCGACACACGAGGAACGCCCCCTGCATTTCTCCCTCTACACCGACCTGGCTTCGCGCGGCAAGAAACGCGCGCCGCTGTTCGAGCAGGAAGCTGCCCAGCAGGCGCGCGAAGAGATGAACCTGCTTTATGTCGCCATGACCCGCGCGCAGCAGGCGCTCATCGTCAGCGGCAGCAGCAAGGGTGAGGACAAAGAGGAAAAAAAGAAATCGCCATCGTGGTACGACCGCATCGCGGCAGTGGTGGAAAATCATCAAGAGCCGTTCGGGCTGAGCCTGTCGAAGCCCATCCAAGGCAAATCAGTTACGCTCGTTCATCCTTCGACAAGCTCAGGGCGAACGGAAGTTGTACTGCCCGCCATCCTCGCCACCGGCAAGCGCGCCGCCCGCAACACGACTCAGCAACAGCGTGGCATCTGGCTGCACGCACTGTTGCAACATCTGACAGAGGGTGCGCTGGATAAGACCGGGTTGCAGCAGCGCCTCGCCATTCCGGATGAAGAAGGCGGATCACTTTGGCAACTAGCGCAAGACTTGCTCACCTCACCCCAACTCGCGCGTTTCTTCGATGCGCAGTATTACCGCAGCGCCTGCAACGAGATGCCCTATGTCAATGCAAAGGGAGAACTGAAACGAATCGACCGGCTCGTGGAATTCGACGACGAGGTATGGGTGCTGGATTACAAACTGGGCGATTCAGAAGAAGCAGCGCACTACCGTGCGCAGATGCAGGAATACAGTGTCGCGATGAGATCGGTGTATGCGGGAAAGACGGTCAGGTGCGCGCTGGTGTTTGCGGATGGTGTGCTATCCGAGTTGGACTGACTTTGTTATTGGGCGGCAGAGCGGTCGATTCGCTGGTCATTGGATCGAATCGAAGATATATCGAACCACGGTTTTGACTTGATCGAAATTCCCTCAAGGATTCTTCTCCCTGCCTGGCTCTTTTGCCAACCGCATCAGCTCGTTCGGTTGCCCGCGCATGAACTTCAGCAGTTCGCTCCGTACCGATTCTTCAGGACAGCCCTTTGCGATCAGTTTGCCGACCATGTCCTGGAACCGTTTGCGGCGCATGATGCCGGCATCGGTGAGGTCGCGACGATTCCAATAATTCTCGAGCAGGGTCGAGCCGCAGACGCAGTTGCGGAATAGCTCCACGATCTCATGTCCTTCATCATCATGGCTTTGCTTGAGACCGCTGGAGTTGGATTTCACCGGTCGGGTGGCAACCAGGAATTCGGCGGGGTTCTTGTATTCCCGTCCGCAAAGTTTGCATCGTTTTGGAAACGCCGAGTCAGCCAATTGACGCAGGCCGGCGTAGATGTCTTCGTTAATAGATGGTTCACCCATGTGACACCTCTCGCTGGAAGTTCCTGGCGAGTCTCAGAAAATACTGATCAAGCCAGTGCCACGGGTAGTGTATTCCTTTTGTTGCAAAGTTTCTAAACGCATCCCGACATCAGTTCGAATGTGTGATTTTTACGCGACTGAGTCGTTGATGCATAGCGGGAAAGTCTCGTTGCAAGCATGAACCCGCGTTGAGGGTTGGTCTCCCGTGTTTCCTTGTCGGGTATTCAGAACAGGGAATCGACGGGAGATTCAGTCAGACGGTATCACATGAATACCAGGAATCCATCAGCAAAATAAACCATACCGAGCAGTCCTGAGGCGATACCCAGATACCAGACATTCTTCTTTTTCAGAAGGCCGGATATGGTGGAAAGCAGGATGGCGATCTGCAGATAGATGACGGCCACGCCAAACGCTTTGGAATGGAGTTGGGATTCATCACGGACAACTTCCAGTTTCTTGGCTTTGTCCTGGATCTCGGCTTTTTCGGTTTCATACTTGCTTACCATCTTTTTGTACTCGGAAATCTTTTCCTTATAGGCGGTCACAGCTTCTTTCGAAGCAGACTTTGGCAGGCCGAGCAACTCGATCTCCAGTTTTTCTGACTGGAGTTGGTAGAGGTATGACTTGATGCCCTTGGCCTGGAAATAGGCCCACTGATCCGATGCCTGAGATTGGCTCATGACGGAGCGGGTCGAGAATCCACCTCCTTTGAAAGTGGAAAGTGTGGCGCAAACGGCGAAGATCACCGTCGATAGTGCCAGATAGTTGAGCCATGCTTCCTTTTTTTCTTCTGCCATTAGATTCTCCTGTTTTGTTGATGTTCAATGGGGCTTGTTCTCGGTTTTGCCTTGTTTCCGTTTGGGGTGAAGCAATCCTTTTTTCTGCGGGTATTTGCGTTCTGGATTTTGTGAACGACGAGCTTCCTTGCGTTGTTTCAATTTCTGTATGCGCTTATTGCGTGCCTCCTGCCGCTGTTGGTGTTTTTCACTTGGATTTGCCGATGATAAAACAGCGGGGTGAGTCTTGCCCAATGATGTGCGATGCTGCAACACCTGCTTGCGGCGTTCTTCACGCAGATGTCCTATCCTTTGCTGAATGAGTTCATGGCGCTTCTCGATCAGGTGTTCATTGCGTGTGGGTCTAAAGAAGCGAGGGATCTCAGGCAACAGATGCGGCATTGCTTGTCCTGGTTTGGGTGAATGTGATGCAAAGGCGGACTTGCCTGGCGGCACATCGATCCGCCCTTGCGTGGACTCGATGTAGCTCCCTCCGGCATTGACCTTGTCATAGGTGCCAGGCTCGCCTTCGCTGGCTCCGGGTGGGATGACCAGCGGTTCATGGTCGGTGCCACGAATGCCGATGGTCGCGGTAGGGGTGCGGATCTGATAGGCGCTGGGTTTGAATTTGCCGATCCAGCCGGTGACCGATCGGAATGACCCTTCCAGCAGGCTGAAGATGCCTTTGTCGTCATCGTCGCCCTGTGCTCGGAAATTGACGATGCGCATTCTGGTATTCGGACGTACTGCTATGAAGCCGCCATCTTCCAAGTCGAGGTGCAACTCGCCGTCCTTGCCTGTGACGATAGTGTCGCCTTCATTGACCATGTCGCCCGTTTTGATCGTGCGCATGTTATTGGCGCTATCGTATAGCCGAACATCTCCTTCGGTCAGTTCGACTTTCCCTGCCGGGGATGGGGCAACGCTATCTTCTTGAGCGACAGCGCAGCCGACAGCGGAAAACAAGACGGCCGCGAAGGCGCAATGCAATATGGCAGCCGTAATTCGGGAGGTGTCAGGCATGTTCTTCCCAGTGAAAGCGATGCAGCAAGCGGTGGATCAGGGGGGTGAGCAACAGTGCGGCGGAGACGATAAAAACCAGCCCGGCGTATAGCGCATACATACCCGCAAATAATTTACCCGCATCGGTGAGCGGCGGGTTGACCGGTCCCATGCCACCCAGAAGCATGGCGGCGTTCAAAAAGGCATCTATCCAGGATAGGTGCTCGAAGCGTACATAGCCCAGCATTCCGGAGAACAGCGAAACGATAAGGAGTGCCATGGCTGCGGCAATATGGACAAGTAAACGCCTGGCGAACTTGGCGCGGCTCAACAGAGGTTGTCTCCGGGATTCGTACATCGCGTTCTTAACCGAGCAGCTTGCCCTTCAGAAGGGAGAGTCCTTGTTCGACAAGATGATTCTCTGGCAGCTGTCCGTTGGGGGACAGTTTGTCGATCACATGGGGCAACATCTCAGCCAAGCCTGAAGTGAGTGTCTGTGTCGACATCCCGAATCTTTGTGCGATGCTCTGCAGGCGATCATCACCGATGACCTGCTGTATTTGATCGGCTGTGATGGTCATGTTTTGTCCGTTGCCGATCCACGATGCCACTTCATTGTGCATGCCATTATCCTGGAAGGATTTGATCAGGCCCTGCAAGCCGCCGGTTTCGGAGTCATTGAGCAAGTGCGTGGCGGCATCCATCAATCCATTCTGACCGCCAGACAAAGCCGACTCAACTTGACCAACTAATGAATCAAAAAGTCCCACGTTGCTCTCCTTTGGTTTGTGAGTTTTGCAAGATACGGATTTTACTGACTGTAGCGACTGCCGTTCAATCTGTCATTTGTTTTCCAGATGCCGTTGCAGTCCGTGCACCAGATTCTGGGTGAGTTGTGCTTGCAGTTCCTCCAGCGGCACGGTGATGCCCTGTTCGATGCATTGCGTGACTTTCAGACCCTGGTAACCGCAGGGGTTGATGTTGTCGAACGGGGTCATGTCCATGTCCACATTGAAAGACAGGCCGTGGTAGCTGCAGCCATTCTTGATCTTCAGTCCCAGCGCGGCGATCTTGGCGTTGCCGACGTAGACACCGGGTGCGCTTTCCCTGCCTTCGGCCTTGATGCCGTATTCGGCGAGCAGGTCGATCACGGCTTGCTCCATCAACCGTACCAGTTCACGCACGTTGATCTTCCAGCGGCGCAGATCGAGCAGCAGGTAGGCGACGATCTGGCCGGGGCCGTGGTAGGTGATCTGCCCGCCACGGTCGATCTTCACTACCGGGATGCCGGTCGGGTGCAGCAGGTGTTCCGGTTTGCCTGCCTGTCCTTGCGTGTAGGTGGGCGGATGTTGCAGCAGCCAGATCTCGTCCACGGAATCGGCGCTGCGCTCGGCGGTGAATCTCTGCATGGCGCGCCAAGTCGGTTCGTAATCGACCATGCCCAGTGATTTGATGTGTATGTGCGGATGGAAGGTCATAGCACCATCTTGACCATGGGATGAGATGTCAGGTCGCGGTACAGGTTATCGAGCTGCTCGCGCGAGTTGATGTGGACGGTGCAGGTGAGGCTGATGTATCTGGAGGTGCTGCTGTTGCGCATCTGGATGGTCGCTCCGTCGAATCCCGGGGCGTGCGCCTGTACTACCGTGGCGATGGCCGGTGCGAAATCCTGCCGTGCCTCGCCGAATACTTTGATCGGGAAGTCGCACGGGTATTCGATGAGGGAGTCTTTCGGGTCTGTCATTTGCGCATCACTTCGCGTTTGAAGGTCTGGTAGAGAGTATGCAGCCTGGTGAACATCGCACCGGGCTTGCCGTTGCCTACGGGTTTGCCATCGAGTGTGGTGATGGCCAGCACTTCTTTGGTGCTGGAGGTGAGCAGCAGTTCGTCCGCATCGAACACTTCTGCTTTCGAGATGCGGCGCACTTCGAACGGGATGCGATTCGCTGCAGCCAGTTCCAGGATGACGTCATAGGTGATGCCGGGCAGCATCAAATTGTCCTTGGGCGGGGCCAGCAGCTTGCCGTCTTTTACAACGAAGATGTTGCTGGCTGCGCCTTCGGTGAGAAAGGCATCGTCGCGGATCAATATCGCTTCGGCACAGCCGGCTTCGACGGCAGCCTGGCGCAGCAGCACATTTGGCAGCAAGGCGATGGCTTTGATGTCGCAGCGCAGCCAGCGGTTGTCCGCAACGGTGACGCAGGTGATGCCCTTCTGCAATTGTTCAGCGGGGGGCGTCGTGAGCGGGTTGCTCAGCACGAACACGGTCGGGGGCACGGGTGGCACGGGAAAGGCATGGTCGCGCTTGGCGACCCCGCGCGTGATGTGCAGGTAGAGGTATTGATCATCAGGTGTGTTGCGCTTGATGAGTTCATTCAGGATGTCTGTCCATTCACGCTCGCTGTGCGGGTTTGGCAGCTTGATGCCGTCCAGGCTGTGTTGCAGGCGCTTGAGGTGTTCCGCCAGGCGGAAAGCACGTCGCGAATATATCGGGATGACTTCATAGACACCGTCGCCGAAGATGAAGCCGCGATCCAGTACGGATACCTTCGCGTCCTCGACAGGCATGAAAGAACCGTTGAGATAGATGGTCATGCCATGCTCCTTTATTGGAACAGCAATCGGATGTTATCCACTCCGCGTGAAAATACGTTGGCCAATGGTATCTCTTCCAGTGCGACTACGGGAAGGTCGAGATAGGGTTTGCTGTTCAACGTCAGGTGCAAGGTGCCCAGCTGTTGTCCGGGATTGATCGGCGCGAGTATCGGCTGTTGTGTTTCCAGCGCTGCCTTGAGTGCGTCACGCTGGCCTTTGGGGATGGTGATATAGCGATCTGTGCGGAAGCCGATGTTCAGGTGTTTGGTTGTGCCCTTCCAGATGCGTTTGTTACTGACGGGCTGCTCCTTGGAATATAGTTTGATGGCTTCAAAATTCTGGAAGCCGTAATTCAACAGGCGCTGACCTTCACCGCTACGCAGTTTGTCAGTGGCGGTGCCGAGCACTACCGCGATCAGGCGGTGTTCGTCGCGCCTGGCTGAAGCCACCAGATGGAATTCCTCGGCCTCGTTCTGGCCGGTCGCCAGTCCGTCCACATAAGGGTCCAGCCACAGCAGTCGGTTGCGGTTGAACTGGTTGATGTCGTTGTACTGGTATTCGCGCTGCGCGAATATGTAATAGAACTGCGGAAAATCCTGCACCAGAGCGGCGGCGATCAAGGCCAGATCGTGCGCACTGCTGTAATGCTGCGCGTCGGGCAGGCCGGTGGCATTGACGAAGTGCGTGTCTTTCAGTCCCAGACGCTGCGCCTCGCTATTCATCCGGTCGGCCAATGCCATCTCATGATTGGCAAGTGCTTCTGCCAGTACACGGGTCGCATCGTTGGCGGACTGCACGATCAATCCGCGCAGCAGTTCTTCCACCTTCACTTCTTTCCCGGCAGTCAGGAACATGTGCGGTTCATCGCCTTGCATGCGTGCGGCATATGCCGAAGGGATGATGCTTTGGGTGAGCGAGAGCTTGCCCTGCTTGATCGCACTGAATATGACATAAGCTGTCATCAGCTTGGTCAGTTGAGCGGGCGGGATATGTGCGCTACCGCTCTGTTCCACGAGAAATTGTCCGCTTGTGGCGTCATACAGCACGTAGGCATTAGCTGCCAGAACGGGTGCTGCGGGTGTTTGCTCTTGAGAAAATGTCAACGTAGGGAACAGGGTGATCAGGAATATCAGGGCGAATTTCATGGGGATAAACAGAATTGTAATGTGCCGATTATAGCAAGCACGCGCTTTTGCAGGCGGCGAACGAGGAAAGGTATAGATAGGTACCGGCAGGGTATAGGCACGGTCTAGTCCGTACGGCATATTGTCTTCGCCCGGTGTCAGGACAAGAATGCGGCTCTGGTTGATGTTGTCAAGGAGAGCAAAATGTTACTAGCTGAAAACAATGTGCTGGCTACCATCGGGTATCCAACAGCCAATAGTGCCAAGGTTGGCGATGTTGCGTTAGGGATCGATTTTGTCGGGGTCGCTGAATCGCATGTGTTGTTCTTCGGGCGGGTCAAGGATTACATCCAAGGAGAACCGCATGAAGTAAATGCCGGCATTCCGGATTTCGACGAGAGTTGCGAACTGGATAGCTGGTTGAAAGGATGCGGTGCTTCGCGTTTCGGCAAACTGACTTCATTCGTGCGTTTGCGCGATGCACATGCCGAATTTCACCGCCATGCCTCGGAGGTGTTGGCGAAGATACATGCGGGGAGCTGGGTCGCTGCCGAGAATATGCGCAGGAACGAGCTGTCGCAGGGGCTGCGGCGCGTGCTGATCACGCTCACCGAGTTGAACGAATCGATCGACAGGCAGCTTCAGGCTGTCAACTGAATGAGCTGGCGAATTGTGTCGCCTGTTCTGCCTGTTCCGTCGCTTGGGCGGCGATCTCTTCACCACGCCCCGGGTCTATCCCGAGCGCAGTCCATTCATCCGGGGATACATAGTTGCCAACGTACTCGCGCAGGCCGAATGAGGGTACCAGCTTCTCGGTGATGTTGATGATGCGTACCAGTGGTTGTCCCTCGGCGGCTTCTTTCGCATCCGGCGTGTGGTGGTAACGGATCACGGCAACGATCTCTTCCGGCAGGTTCCAGTACTTGGCCAACTCCGCACCCAGTTCGTCGTGCGTCACTTCCAGCAGTTCGCGTTCCACTTCGATAGCAGGCCTGTCCGGCTCGATGACCAGGCGCGTGTGCAGATCGTCGCTGCGCTGTGTATCCAGATGCGCCAGCGCCAGATAGCCGATGTCGTGCAACATCCCGGAAAGGAAGATCATGTCGTCCTGCGGGCGATTCTTGGCCGACATGGCGCGCACCACCGGCAGCATGGCAAAAGCGATACCCATGTTGTGCAGCCACAAGTCTTGCGGGTCGAAACGTCCGATGGGCTTGTTCACCAGCGACATGACGGCGATGCCGGTAGCGACCGACTTCACACGTTTTAGCCCCAGCAGCATGGCCGCATCGTTCACCGTGGCGATCTTGCGCGTCGCGCCGAGCAGCGGGGAATTGGCCAGGCCGATGAGCTTGGCCGAGATCAGCGGGTCTTGTGCGATCAGCAGCATCATCTGCTTTTCGCCTTCCTCGCTGTCCAGTTTGAGCGCGAGCAATTTCTGCGCGATGACCGGCATCGCGGGCAAGGAATTGAGGTTGCGTACGGCCTGACGAAGATTGATGGGTGTATTCATGTTGCGAGAATCCAGTCTATGAGAATGTCGATGCGAGTTGTTTTGCCTGTTCCGCCTGCTCCATGACGAAGGCGGTCACTTCGTCGGCGCGCTGCGGGTCGATGCCCAGAGCGAGCCAGTCCTTGTCGTCGATCTGCGGCGAAACGCGTTCTGGGATACCGAATGCGGGCAAAAGTTTTTCCGACAGATTGAGCATGGCGATCAAGGGTTGTCCGGCAGTCGCTTCCGCCATGTCCGGCGCATGGTGGTAACGCAGAACGGCGATGATGTCCTCCGGCAGATCCCAGTGCGCTGCCAGAATCGCACCAAGTTCGCCGTGCCCGATCTCGATCACTTCCAATTCCACTTCATTGACGGGGCGGTCGGGCTCGGCAACCAGTCTGGCTTGCAGCAGGTCGCTGCTTTCCGGATCGATATAGTTGAGCACCATGAAGCCGATGTCGTGCAGCAAGCCGGCGAAGAATATCTCGTCGTCCAGTGGACGTGAGCGCGGTGGCATGGCGCGTGCCAGTTCGCGCATCGCCATGGCGATGCCGAGGCTGTGCAACCATAACTGCTGGATGTTCAGATGGCCGGTCGGGTGGCGGGTCAGGGTGGACATCACGGCGATGCCGACCGAGACGGATTTGACGCGCGTGATGCCGAGCAGCATGGCGGCATCATTGACCGAAGTGATCTTCTTGGAGGCTCCGAACAAAGGAGAGTTTGCAAGGCCGATGATGCGGGCGGATATCTGCGGGTCCTGCTTGATCAGTTTCAGCAGTTGCACCTCGCCATCATGCGTATCCAGCGGCAGCACCAATATCTTTTGCGCCACCATCGGCATGGTGGGCAGGCTGTCCAGTTTACGGGTGGCTTGTTTCAGATCGACCTGCTTGTTGTTCATTGCCTCATCCCCGGATCACTTACCGCAATTTTCGGGCATTCTAACCTGAACCGGGTGGTGCGGCAGAGCGAGTTTGTGGCGGGATCAGGAGCCGGACGGGCGCTTGGACAGCTTACGCTGCAAGGTGCGGCGGTGCATGTTGAGGATGCGTGCGGTGGCGGAGATGTTGTCGCCGTTCTCGCGCAGCACGCGCTGGATATGTTCCCATTCCAGCCTTTCCACCGTGGCGGGCTGTACTTCGAACGGCACATCGGTGCTGGCATTGTGGCCAAAGGCGGCGACGATCTCGTCGGCATTAGCCGGTTTGGAGAGATATTGCGTCGCGCCAAGTTTGATCGCCTCCACGGCAGTGGCGATACTGGCGTAACCTGTCAGCATCACGATGCGTGTGGCGGGGTCGAGTTCGTGCAGTTTCTGCACCAGCACCAGGCCGGAGGCGCCATCCATCTTCAGGTCCAGCACGGCAAATTCCGGCGGGTTGGCACTGGCCAGCGGCAATGCCTGTTCGACGCTGTCTGCCGTGGTCACCTCGAAGCCGCGCTTGTCCAGTGCACGCGACAGTACTGTACGGAATGTCGCATCGTCGTCCACCAGCAGTAGTGAGGGTTTTTCGTGCTGGCTCATACTGAGATCCTGCGCAACGGCAATTTCACTTCGGTGGTCGCGCCGCCGCCTTCGCGGTTGGACAGACGCACACTGCCTTCCAGCCTTTCCAGTGTGGCGTTGGCGAGGAATAGCCCCAGGCCGCGTCCTTCCTGTTTGGTGGTGAAGAAGGCGGAACCGGCGCGGGTCGCGGCCTCGGGCGTAAGGCCGGGGCCGTGGTCGTGTATCTCCAGTGTGATGTTGGCTTCGTCCCAGCGCAATTGGATATCCATTTCGACCGGTGAGGCGTCGGCGGCGTTGTTCAACAGGTTCAGCAAGGCGGCACGCAACGCCAGGTCTGCGCGCACGCGCGGTGAAGGCTGGATGCCGCTGACACTGAAGCTGTAATGCACGGTCGGGCGCAGCAATTGCCATTCATCCAGCACGGTACGGATGAACTCTTCCAACGATAATTCGCTGCTGGTCTCCTGAGCGTGCGAGAGCAGGGAGCCGAGGATGCGTTTGCAGTTGCGCACCTGTTCATCGAGGATGGAAAGATGCTCTTGCTGCTCCGGGTCGCTGCAATCGTGGCGCATTTCGCCGATGATGACCGACATGGTCGAAAGCGGCGTGCCCATCTCGTGTGCGGCGCCCGCAGCCTGGGTACCCAGCGCAACGATACGTTCGTTGCGCAACGTCTCTTCCCGCACCCGTGTGAGTTGCGCATCGCGAGCTCGCACGGCACGCGCCATCTCTGCCGCGAAATAGGCTACCACCACCGCGCTGATGACGAAGCCGAGCCACATGCCGAGGATGTGCGTGTTGAATGCGTCCGCTAGCGGAGAGGCGGCTGCTGTTGCGGCTGGCGCAGCCTCCATGCTGTGATGGGTGTGATCCATATTCTGCATCGCGGCAGCATCGTGCTGTGCATGGCTGTTCGCGGATGGCAAGGGTACGTACCACACCATCAGCAGGCTGTAGCAGGTCAATGTCAATGCCGCCATGCCCCAGGTGTGGCGACGGGTCAGGGTCGCGGCGGCAATCACCAGCGGCAGCAGATAAAGCGAGACGAAAGGATTGGTGGAGCCTCCGCCGTAATAGAGCAACACTGTCAGTACCAGCACATCCACGCTCAGTTGCAGGAACAATTCGAGACTTCCCACGGGGTAGTCCAGGGATAACCGCCACCAGGTCAACGCGTTCACCAGCGTCAGGAAACACACAGCTCCCAGCATCGGGCCCCAGGCGAAATCATGGCTGAGAAATCGATGCAGCAGGATCAGCGTGCCGAACTGCGCAAGGACGGCTCCGCAGCGCAACATAACCAGTCTGCGCAGGTGGGAATGGCCGGTCTGAGAGGCAAGCAATGAAGAATTCATGGTGTTGATTCTACCGGAGCCGCTTTGTGTGAGGGGTGCGGCAATATGTCGCAGGGCGTGTGCGGCCGATTTCAATACAATCGCGAAAAATATATTAACGGAGGAAATACCATGCATTTTAAACGCATCTCGATCTGTATCGCCTTCGCACTCTCGTCGAATGCATTCGCCGCTGATACAGCCACCTTGTCGGAGGTGGTCGTTACGGCGAACAAGCTGGAACCTTTGCCTGCGCCCTCGAAATCCGGCCTCGATGCCAAGGGACTTGAGCAAAAGCGTGTGTACACCAGTGACACAGCGAAGATGCTGCAAGACCAGCCCGGTGTGAGCCTCTATGGCGCGGGAGGTGTCTCCAGTCTGCCGGTGATCCACGGTATGGCCGATGACCGTATCCGCACCAAAGTGGATGGTATGGATCTGGTGGCTTCCTGTCCCAACCACATGAACTCGCCCCTTTCATATGTCGATCCCAGCAATGTGGGAGAGTTGAAAGTGTTTGCCGGCATCGCGCCCGTCAGCATCGGTGGTGACAGCATCGGCGGAACCATCATTGCCAATACCAAGTCGCCGGAATTCGCATCCGGAGGGCAGGGCAGCCTCAAAAAAGGCGAAGTCGGAGCGCGCTACGGCAGCAACGGCAGCCAGCGCGGATTCAATGCCAATGTGACGCTTGCCTCCGAATCGCTCAGCCTGACTTACAGCGGTGCCATGGCCGAGTCGGGCAACTACAAGGCGGGAGCAGATTTCAAGACAAGGACGGATACCGGCGTCACCGGGCATACCCTGCCGCTTGATGAAGTCGGCTCCACGGCCTTCAAGACGCGGAACCAGACCCTGGGGCTCGCGCTGAAAAACGCGAACCATCTCGTTGAAGCAAAGCTGGGCATCCAGAACATCCCCTATGAGTATTACCCGAACCA
>Ga0265324_10000452_pt1 | contig 29036 bp, 26 predicted proteins | sample 41419metaG_FD_198634 | JGI IMG/M metagenome (GOLD analysis project Ga0265324, IMG submission 198634) | Rhizosphere microbial communities from Carex aquatilis grown in University of Washington, Seatle, WA, United States - 4-14-19 metaG | ecosystem: Host-associated > Plants > Roots > Rhizosphere...
GCCTTTAACGGGAATTTCGCCCTCGGGGCCGGGATCGCGCGCGCCCGCGAAATCCGAGACGGGTCGGGAGGGATACTGCTCTTTCCAGTCGCCGACCCACTCCATGACATTGCCGGCCATATCGTGCAACCCGAAAGCGTTGGCAGCCAAGGTCCCGACCGGATGCGTGGCACCGCCCGCGTTAGTCGTATACCAGGCGAATGCGGACGCCAAGGCCGAGTCCTTCACATCGCCCCAAGCGAATGTGCCGGACGAACCGGCGCGGGCCGCGTACTCCCATTCGGCTTCGGTAGGCAGACGATAGCCCTGCCGATCCAAATGCAGTTCCAAACCGGGCAGATCATAGACGGAACCGGAGGACGCCCGCTTCACGAGCGAATACTCGTATACGGTGTCGAGGCCGGAGGCTTTGCTCCTGGCATTCGAGAACAGCGCCGCATCGAACCATGTCACTCCATAAACCGGATAGTCGCGTCCGGACCCGAAGGCGGCCGTGGCCGGAGCGGATCCCATAAGATCGGCGTAGGCTCCTTGGCTCACCTCGTTGGTGTCCAAATAGTAATCGTACGTGAAGGTATTCTTGAACGCGGGCAGTTCGTCGGCACCTGCCGATTGCGCATCCCCGCCTTGCGTAAAGGTATGGCCGGCCGAGCGGATCAGGGCCATCCCCGGAATCCGTTGGGGTTCGGGAACATGGGTTTCCGGCTCTTCCCAAATACAGCCGACACCCGCCAAGGCGGTTAAACAAAACCAGTAGGAGAGCCTCCGCATTCCGGTACGCATGCGTTTAAAGCACGATCGAGATAGGCTTAGGTGTCACGGCCCTCTGATTCGGGTCCGCATCGTTTTGGTAATTCTGGACCCGGACCAATACATGGGTCCTTCCCGCGAGGTCGAAATCCATCCCCCTCGCCGACAACGTGGCGGGTATCTTCCAAACCAAATCGCCCCATTGGACGTCCTCGGTCCCGACGGATCCGTTCTTGAGGCTTATCCATGTGGTTCCCGAGTCGGGAGAGAGCGCGATCGTCACCGAACTGATCTCATCCAAGCCTTTGCCTTGGGCCTTCCATCGCACATGCAAGCTGTCCCCAAGATGATATGTCTCGCCGCCTAAAGGCTCGAGTAAGACCAATTGCGCATTGGGATCCTCGGCCGGCCCTGTGCCACTCCCGTTGCAGGCGATCAGAAGCGGACCGGCGATGAGCAAGAAGAGACCAAGCCAGCCACGGCCCAAGTCCTTTAAACGGGGAAAACAATGCATAGGTACTCCATAAAACGCGGGTAGAATGCTCAGAGGCAAAACCCATGCCGCGCGGCGAGGCCTTTATGCAAGCGGGATAGCTGTAGTGATTGAGGACGGGATGTTTACGAAGCCAAGCCTTTTGGAGTTTGGCCTGATATGCGAGGGAGTTAAACCTGGGAAATAAAAAAGGCACCCGGGAAACCCGGGTGCCTGATTTTGGTAGCGGGGTCAGGATTTGAACCTGAGACCTTTGGGTTATGAGCCCAACGAGCTACCGGGCTGCTCCACCCCGCACCGATTAGGTGTGAGGGGAATATAGCCCAAACCGCGGATCATTGCAAGGGTTATGGGACTAGGTCGGGGACATTCTCCGGAATTCGCCCGGAGTCAATCCCCGTTCCCGCTTGAACACACGGGTGAACGAGCTTTCCGAATCGTAGCCTACTTGACGGGCCGCCTGTAAGACGGAACTCCCCTGGCTCCGCAGCATCGAACCCGCTTTGAGCATCCGCCATTGAGTCAGATATTCCAACGGCGTCTGGCCGACCACGGTTTTGAACCGGGCCGCATAACTGGATCGGGACATGCCCGCCTTTCCAGCCAAGATCTCAACGGTCCATTCCCGCGACAAATCATCGTGCATGGCCTTCACGGATTTCCCCAATTGTCCGTCCGAGATAGCGGCCAGCCATCCGTTCCTGAGAGCTGCCTCCATGCCTGCATAGGAGCGGATGGAATGGATGAAAAGCAGTTCGAACAGGCGATTTACCACCGTGACCGAGGCGATTCCCGGATTGGCGGTCTCGGTGGCGAGCAGGCTGAGTAGGGATTTGAAGGGGTCGGCGTGTTCCGGTGCGCCGTTGATTTTCAGGAAGTTGGGGAACACCGCCTTCAAGGCCTGCTGATCCGCAGGTTCGATATCGAAAGTGCCTACCAGCATCGAGGTTCGGGTTCCGCCTCCGCCGTGCTGGAAGATCGCCCCATCGCCCATTTCGGTCACCAGCGAGCAAGGTATCGTTTCCGACTTGAGGGCGTCCGTCACCAGATAAGGGGAATCCTTCAGAATGATGAACGCATCTCCTTCCACGAGCTTGATGGGCTCGGCGCCCGCGCTCCGCTTCACCAGGCAATCGCCGCGGATCAACGCCACGAATTGCGCCATCGGCTTGCCTCCCACGCTGATGCCCCACGGCGCGGTGAGCTCCATGCGGCGGGAAAACGATTTACGAATGCGGATGGAGTTGAAGATTTCGGCGATGGGTTCCATGGGATTATTCCTAGCTGGACGATTGGTCAAAAGATCCGGACGAACGGCTCTGGCTCGTTGATACATGTACCAGTATTATAAATCGTAACGGTGGTTACGAGTATCTCAAACCGGCATTCGGAGCAGGGTTCTCGCGGAGGGGGATATGGTTGCAGAAGTGAAACGAATCGCACCTGTGAACGCTCCTGAAAAGCTTCGTGGTAAAATCTCGGTCATATCCGGAGACGGCTTTGGGGCAAGCGCGGCCATCGCCAGACTCTTCATGGAACACGGCGCGAAAGTGGCGATTATGGGAAGCGAGGATCGCGTCCGGGATCCGGAGGATTTCCATCGCCGTTCCTTGGCGCGGTTCGGGAAGACGGACATTCTCGTGATTAATGCGGGCGGCTCGGCCCCGGACACGCAACGAGTTCCCAAACGGTACCCCGATGTCTTCGCCAAAGACGCATTCCATGCAGTGAAGATCGGGTTGCCGTTCCTGGCTGGAGGCGCATCAATCGTACTCACGACCCCTTGCTTGGCGGACGCCGGGGCCCTAGGGCGTTCGGCGCAAGCGGTATACCAGCAGGCCATGCGCTATTTCGTTCGCGTGTTCTCCAGTGAATGCTCCCGCCTGGGCATCCGGGTAAATTCGGTGGTTCCATCCCAGACCGCAATGGCCGCGGATTGCGGACGAGCCCGGGCATTGGTCGCGGATTCGATCCGGGACGTCGCCCACGCGACGCTGTTCCTGGCCTCCGATGAATCACGATCGATCACCGGCGAGGAAATTGTCGCGGCGGATCCTCTGTCCCTGCAACCAGGCCCGCCTTTTCTCCCGCGGATTAATGATCCCTCGCGGAATGGGGGGATCCGGCTTGCAACCTGAATTGGGCTTTCGAAGGGACGCCGATTTACGGCCTATCCCCAGAAAATTAGCTTAACCTCAGCCGCGCCCTTTCCAAGGCGGCCGCAGGGAGGCGAAAGAAGATGACAGCGTACCGCGATCGCTTGTTCCGGGCCATCAAGCTTGATCCCGATTTGTATGAAGAAGTCGAAGCCGACCATGGAGCCAACGGCCAGGCCGCCCTCACCGTGGTCCTGTCGAGCTTGGCGGCCGGCGTGGGCGGAGCCGTGAGCGGCGGTTGGTACGGGCTTTTGCTGCACACCGCGGTAGCGTTGATTGGCTGGGTGGTTTGGGCTTTCCTCAGCTACTTCATCGGAACGCGCCTGCTGCCGGAACACCAAACCTCGGCCGATATGGGTGAACTGCTGCGCTGTACGGGTTTCTCCAGCGCGCCGGGGATGTTGCAGGTGCTGGGTTTCCTTCCCGGATTGGGAGGCGTTGTCCGGTTAGTGGCGGCGGTCTGGATGCTGGCCGCCTTCGTGGTGGCCGTGCGGCAGGCCCTGGATTACACCAGTACGTTACGGGCCTTGAGCGTGTGCGCCATCGGGTGGATCATATTGATGGGCCTCAACGTGGTTTTATTCATGGTCAGCTTCGGACGCTTTACCTTATAGGCGCGTCATTCCACCTAATCACCCTCGCCGGCTTGCGGTCCGTCGATTTCCAGCAGCAGGTCCCGTACGGCGCGATCGGTCTCGAGGAACAACAATTTTTCGGATAAATGATTGAGGGCGAGCCGCGTGACGTGAAAGGCTTCGCCCAGGGTCGAGAAGACGGGCGCCAGGTCCATCCTGCGCGCAAGCGGGTGCCCGCCCGCCATGCGGTAATAAGCGCTACCCAATTCCTCGTAGAAGCGGAAACCAGGCGCGGCCCGGCGTTCGCGCCGGCGCTGGACGCGGCCGGGAAAGAGGCCGGATTGGAACAACGCGAAATTCCCGATATGGCATTGCAAGGCGAAGCGTTCTTCTTGCTCCAAGCGTTCCAAGGCTTCCAGCATCTCGTGTAAATATTCGAGCGTCCCTTCCCCGTCGGCCCGTGGCTGAGCCAGCCTTTGCAACTGGGAGAACTCGGCCAACACCTCAGCCACATAATCGGCCACGTCCCGATCCTGGATGTCGGAGCGGAGCAGGGCATGCCGCACCAGTACGTAGAAGTAAAAGTGGAGGGAAACGGACAGGCAGCTGGGCAGGTCAAGCACGGCCCGGAACAGGCGCGGTTGATCGAGCAAGCGATCCATGTCATCCGCGTCCTCGAGCAAGCGGATAAGCCCGGCCGACCCGTCCGCGCGGAGAGGCAAAACCGTGGCGAGAAAGGCGTAGTCGGCGGGAGTGAACTGAGCGCGGCAGTTGGGGCGGATAACCTTCATGGACCCGAATCCTCCATAGGACAGTCGCCGTCCCATCCGGTCATCGGGGGAGGCTCTCTTAACTTATCGCTAAAAGGCGCTCCGGAATCAAGCAGGTCTTGCGCAAATACCCCAAGCGGAGCGCATTAATGCGGTTCGGCCGCCCACAAATCCTGCAACTCCGCGGGGATTTTTTCGAAAACCATCCCCAAGGCCTTGTCCAGGCGGCCATCCAAGGACTCGTCCAAATCCACGGTGGACTCGCTTTCCTCGTAATCGAGAACCCATTCGGGGCGGCCCTCGGCCACGTTCCACAGAAGCAAAAAGCATCCCCAGTCCAGGCCCCCGGTGTGCATGTTGGACCCCAGGGGCTTCACTTTTACATGCATGCGGGCCGGGAGCAGCAAATGGGTCGCACCCAGGATGCCCCCCAACTTGTCCATGCGGCGGCGCATGGCCGCATCCGTGAAGCGATCCCGCGGCCGGTAGATCAACGCTTCACCGGGATCGGGAAGCCACTTATCCCAGGGGAGACGCAAGCTATCGAGATAAGGCAGCAGGTTGATCCGTTTCGCCACCAAGGGATCGCTGGGGGCGACCAACTCCACATGTTGGCCCGGAAAGCGGGCTTCCATACGCTGGCGCAAGTAATTTTCGAGGTAGAACTCCATCCCGTTGGCCGAGAGCCGATGGCATGAATCGCACGGTAGGGTTTCCGAGTAATCCTTCAGATCGATGGGAAGAACCGCCAGGCGCATCGGCTCGCCCTGGCCCGCCTTCATGGCTTTCCCCTGGGCATCTCCTTTCTCCTTCGAGGCCGTAGCCGGCCGGCGATCGGTCGATGTCGATGTCGCCGTGGCGGGGCGGCCATGGCCGGCCAAGGAGGGCCAGAACAATTGCCGATCGGAGAACACGGCCTTTCGCACGGTGATCTCGGCCCGAGTCTGGAAAGCGAGTAGTAGCATGAAAGCCATGGCTGGGGGCAGGCGGGAGCCAAGAGATCGGATCGGCATAGGATCAAAACTACTCAAGCCGGCGGCCCCGGAACAATGCCGCGAACCCAAAGTATTGGGAATGTAAAGGGTTCGGGACTAAGCGCTGGCCGCCAAAGGCCTATCCTGCTCCACATGGGCGCCGGGCAGGGCGGGACGGATGCGCTTAAGCTGCTGGACGAAGCGCGCGTACGAGGCGAAGGCGAGGCCGGGATGCGCGAAGCTCTCGTAAAAGAGGGCGCGGATGTCCTTGAGGGGGACCAAGCCCTTCTTTACCGCGTAGTAGAGGCGATTGCCCAGCATATATCCCAATTGGGTGCTGAACGTCTGCGGCAACGCCGTGCGGTCGGCGAAGACTGCGGCGAACTTCTTACGGAAATCCATCTCGCGCAAGGACCGTTTCTCCAGATGCAAGTGCTGCAAGATCAGCCGGGCGATGCGGACGGTTTCCGCCTGGTTCGGCGACTCCATGCCCTTACGCATCTTCCCGAGGAATAGCCGCAGAGCGGATTCGCTGGGGGCTTTACGCTTCTCGTTGATCATCTTCGATCCGAAAAAACCCAAGGCCTCGGTCAGGACGTTGGCATAGAACCGTTCATGCCCGATAGGAAGCCGATCCAGTGGGCCGCGCAGGATAGCGTGCATGAAATGCGTGGCTTCCTCGGCGGCTTGGTTGATGCTCGCATTGGGAAGATAGATGAGGTAGGTTGGAGAACCGTTTTCGGAGTATTCCAGCAGGAAGCCCTCGCTGCGGCGGATCTTTTCCTTGATGCGGCGCATTTGGCCGCGCAGGGCGGGAATGCCCTGGATGATTTCCGTGAAGTCGAGGTTGCGGGAGGAGTAGACCGTAAGCCGTTCCATGGCATCCATCGGGAAACGGAATTGGAAGAGGGAGTCCAAATCCTGGACGATGGATTGGATCTGGTTGAAATAGTTCTCGCCGGACAGCTCCGCCCAATTGCCCTTCACGGGGAGCCAGCCATCCTCCGCGTACTCCAACCAATCGAGATAGGACTGGAGTTTGGTGGCGGGAACGGTGTTCATGAGGCAGAAGCTATCGGGAGCGATCTGCAGAACGTCGGCCTCTTCCTTACGCTCTCCTGCGAGCTTCCAGTAAAGGTTCTCCGCATTCTGGTAAATGATGGTTCTTTGCGGTCTTACGCCTAACGGCTCTAGCCGGGTTTCCACCTCCCGCGGCAGATGGTTCGGCGAAATATGGTAATCGCCATCCACCACGTAGACCAAGGCCCCGGGATGGCGTACAAGCGCCTGCCCGATCACTTGGGCCGAATAGGCGTCCCTGATCTGCAGGGAACGTTCGGGATCCTCGGCCTCGGTATTGATGCCCAGGACGGGGATTCCGCGCTCCCGGCAGAAGTCCAGGATATGCCTCCAAGGGTTCCAATTGTATGCCCATTTCCGCGCATAACCGATCTTGTTCAGGAAGGCCTTCTCTTCCAGTTCGCCGGCCATGTATTGATCCACCCATTTCTGATCCTTGCCGTGGAACATTTCCAGGCAAAGCAGCAGCCGGCGCTCGGGGGGAAGCTTGCCGCTCAGCTCTTTGAGCATGGCCAGGATGCTGCGTTGGGAATGGCGAAGGGTATGGTAGTCGCCATGATAAACGACATCGCTCGCGAGAGCCCGGCGCACTAGATCGGATTTGTTGGAAATGCCTTGGTACTCTTTAAGATACCGATGGTATTCGCGGCCGTAGCGCGCGACGAACCGGTTCGAGCCCAAACTCCGCTTCACCAGGGCGAGGTTCCGCTCATAATTCCCGCGCTGGATACGAAGCAGTTGGGCCCGAAGACTAGACACAGACGCCTTCCGCGAGGCTGGCACACCCTCGCTTAAGTCCATGATTTTCTTTGTGTTGGAACCGTTCAAGTCGCACTCCATACATTATCCCATTTTCCGCCGAGTCGGAAAATAAATTCCCCCCCCCGCCTATCCGGAGAAAATCGTACTTTTGACGTTTCCGGGCGAGAAAAGCCCGGTTCCAGCCAAAGGAATTAATTCGCTATGGGTTTCAAATGCGGCATTGTCGGCCTGCCTAACGTCGGAAAATCGACCATTTTCAACGCGCTCACCAGCGCCGGGGCTGAGGCCGCCAACTTCCCGTTCTGTACCAAGGAACCCAATGTGGGGATGGTGGGCATTCCGGATTCCCGTCTCAAGGAACTCTCGAAAGTATATAAACCCAAGCGCGAGATCCCGGCCGTAATGCAATTCGTCGACATCGCCGGTTTGGTGAAGGGAGCCTCCCAGGGGGAGGGACTGGGCAACCAGTTCTTGGCGCATATCCGCGAAACGGACGCCATCATGCACGTGGTGCGCTGCTTCGAGGACATCGATATCACCCACGTGGACGGCAGCGTGAATCCGGTGCGGGACGCCGACGTCGTGAATACCGAGTTGGCCCTCCGCGACATGGACATGGTGGACAAGAAGCTTTCCAAGGATAAGAAGCTGGCAGCGCTGGCTACCGCCGAAGCCAAAGAGGCCCGGGTACGCGTGGCCGTTTTCGAGAAGCTCAAGGTATGCCTGGACGCCGGCAATCCCGCCCGCACGGCCGGCCTGACGAAAGAAGAGATTCTCCTGGTCAAGGATCTCGGCCTTCTGACCTTGAAGCCCATGTTCTATTGCGCCAACGTGCTCGAGACGGAAATCCACACCGGCAACGACCATGTCAAGAAGATCACCGCCTACGCCGCGGAGCATAATTGCGAAGTGCTGACGTTCAGCGGTAAAATCGAAAGCGAAATCGCGGAGCTGAACGAAGAGGAAAAAGCCTCCTTCCTGGAGGAGATGGGCCTCAAGGAAAGCGGGCTCGCCATGGTCATCCGCAAGGGGTTTTCCATGTTGGGCCTGCAGACCTACTTCACTGCCGGCGAACAGGAGGTCCGCGCGTGGACCATCCATAAGGGCTGGACCGCCCCCCAAGCCGCCGGGGTCATCCATAGCGATTTCGAGCGCGGCTTCATCAGCGCCGAGACCCTCGGCTACGCCGACTTCACCAAGTACGGGACCTGGCAGGCGGCCAAGGAAAAGGGCCTTGTCCGTAAGGAGGGTAAGGAATACGTGGTGAAGGACGGGGACATCATGCATTTTCTCTTTAATGTTTGAGGTGGTGCGCCATGGCCGATGAGATGGAGGACAATGATCTGCCCGAAGGCGAAGGCGAGTTCGAATTCGACGAGGAGGATTTCCTCGAAGCGAAAATCGAAAACGTCTCCGTCAGCAACTTGGGCTTCATCGTTTTCCTCAAGGTCCCTGGCGACGCCCGCGTCCTCCCTATCTTCATCGGGGCCAACGAGGCCCAGTCCATCGCCATCGCCTACAACAACCAGACCCCGCCCCGCCCGTTGACCCATGACCTCATGAAGAACGTGCTGGGGATGTTGGACGTAGAGGTGGTCAAGGTTCAGGTGACCCACCTGACCGAGAACACCTTTTTCGGCCGCATCCAATTGCGCAAGGAAGGCATCGAGGAAATGGACGTGGACGCCCGCCCTTCGGACGCCATCGCCTTGGCCCTGCGCTATCGCGTGCCCATCTTCGTCCACAAAGACGTGTACGAGGCCGCTGCCATCCTGGTGAAGGAAACCGGGGAGACGGAGGGCGAGGCGCCGGCGGAACCCCTTAGGGCGGCCGGAACGCGCTCCCTGGAATCGCCTGAGGAAACCCAGATGGGCAAGGTGGAGCGGCTTAAGGATCAGCTGAAACGGGCCCTCGCCGCCGAGCATTACGAGGAGGCGGCGCGCCTGCGCGACGAGCTGAAGCGGTTCGAATCCGGAAACTAAAAAGCGGATTAAGAAATCGGTTCGACCCGGAGGGCCGGAAAATCCGCTGCTACTGGGACTGGGGATAAACGGTGAGGGCGTCGATTCCCGTCGTCTTGGGCGGTGGCGGCGAGGTCGTAGTGCTTTTCGTTTCCGGTTTCTTGTCGGGCATCAATAAGATCGCCCCCACGCCCACGATGGCGACGGCCGCCGCCCCGATCCCCGCCTTCCTCCAAGTCCAATTGTTCTGATCTTTCTTCATCAGATCGGCCTTCTCATTATCGCTCAAAGCCTCCGCGGGGCGGGCCGAGGTTTTGCGATCCACCGTCCCTTTGGCCAGGTCCAAATCATTGATGGCGTACCAGGACGATTCCATCGGGAATAGGCTGCCGTCGGGGAGAATGATGCCCGAGCTGCCCTTGAACCAGCAGTTCACGATCTTGACCTGGGAGGAGAAGGCCGTGACGGGCGTGGGGGCGCGCATGAATCCGGCATAGTCCATCTCGAGCCTTCCGCCTTCGGCCACCTCGATACCGCCCCATAGTTTTTGCCCGGGCTCGGCTCCGCTCCGGCTGCTGTCGAGCGAGCCGCTCAAGGTTACGTAAGAATTGCGGGTGCCCTTGAGGATAAGGGTCCCTTCCACCTTGATGACGCTGTTGATGGACGGGCGCGAAAAGTAAAGCATGGTGCCGGGATAGACCACCGTGGTCACCCCCTTGCGGACGAAGACGGTATCGCAGTTGAGGGGAAACGGGAATTTGCCCACCTGATCTTCGCGGCCGATGGTGGTGGGCAGGTTCTGGTAGAAGTCCTTGTTCTCCAGGCAGCCGGCCGCGGCGGCGGCGGAAGCACAGGCGGAAAGCAGCAGTAAGGCGCGCAGGATCATGGGGTCACCAACATTCTTTTCTGGAGGCGGGTGGCCCGGCCTCCCGTAACCACGGCGAGACGGTAGATGTAGATGCCCGGCTTCCAGGCCGAAGCATCCACCTCGATCAACTGGCGGCCGACCTGGATCCCTTCCAGGCGCCGGAGGGTAAGACGCCGGCCTTGCAAATCGAGGACCTCCAGGGTCGCGCGCCGATCCTGGGATTGCGTGGCCGGCCAATCGATGGCGATGCGGGTGACGCCGCGGGCGGGATTGGGGAAGTTCTGGGAAAGCGCGATGGCGGCAGGCGCGGAGGCCAGGAAAGCCTGCATCCGTTCGCCTACGAAGGAGGGATCGCCGGCCAGGAGGCGATAGCTACGGCTCCCTTGGCTGACAGGGACCTCACGGGCGGAAGCTTCGTCGTAGATAGCGCCGGTAGCCTCATCGATAAGGGCGAAGGCGGGGGTCTGCCCGCCCTCCCCTAAGACAAAGCGGACCGTACCCTCGCGGCTGGAGCGGATTTCCATCGGTTCATCGACGCGATCGAGATTGTCCAGGGGTTTGAGGAAATAGCCGCCGTCCCCGCCGACGCGCAACTCAAGGGCCGAGGCCGGCATGGGAAGGTAACGTACAGGATACTCCCCCGCCCCGCGGACCAGGGCCATGCTGGAACCGCCCCAGGGCGATTCGATTCCGATGCGGATGCGACCGGAGCCGGCGGCGATCTTGGCATGGGCGACGGGCGCCGGTGGCGTCGTGTCGCTGGGATCGATGGTCAAGGTTTCGGCTTGCGGGGAATAGTAGGCGAAGCCCCGTAAGGGCGGAACCGCGAGAAGGGTGCTATCCCATCTGTATTTGCCGGCGACGTTGCCGTCGTAGATAAGCTGCCACCACCGGACCGGATGCGGTTTCTGGGGTTTGATGCAATTCTTCCCCAGTGTCACGGGAAAGGGATTACCGATCAGGTTCCATCCCGCATTAGTGGCCAGGACTTCCGGCTTAAGGGATTTCCGCGGTGAAGAAGGCAGATGATTTACGGTTAAGGTGAGAGGGTGGCTGGAAGCCAACAGGATGGCGCGCGAGCCCCCCATGTGGTAGGTATCGTATCGCTGAAGAGAATCGAACTTCGCCTCGCCGGTTGGCAGGGATTGGAAGCCAAGAACCATCGTGGTATCCCTGACCTTGCCGGTGTCGGTACGGGATGAGCTATCGAGCAATGCCTTCAAGCTCGTATCCACCGCGGGTACGGCAACCAGATGCCACTGCCCTTGGGGCAAGGCGACCAGCTCCAGATTGCCCTGGATGGCGGCCTTCACATCCCAACCGAATTGGGGCGGATAGACCAAGGGCTGCGGCAAGCGCACCGTGGCCGTATCGGCGCCCACGAAATAAACGATGCGATAGGCGTAAGCGGTATTCGCCTGGATGGGGAGCTTTGTGGGCTGCGTCGGATCCAACTGTACGCATTGACCTTGGTTCCGTTCCCCTTTCACCCCGAGGGAGTTTACTTCCAGGCAGTAAGCGACAACGGGATTGGTGGTGCCGGGCATTTTGGATGACAACGAAAAGAGAAGGCTATCGATTCGCGGGTCCAGAACGGGATTGAAATAGTCATCGGGAGCCTTGAATCTTTCCAGCACCACGATATCCATCGGCAAGGGTTGTTGACTCGAATACCGGATCAATACCCGGTCCGTATCACCAATAACATTGGCCATCGCGGTGATATTGACCCAGGTTCCCCCCTCCAATGCCCACGTTTCAGCGGTATCGGAGGTCAATGGCTTTGTGATACCCAAGGCGACGGTGTAATCGCGGGTCACGTTCAGGCCCATGCTCGCATCCAGTTTTCCCCCGAGATAGCGGGTGTTCTGGAAAACGGATTCCTTGTTGCTTCCCAGCTTTTGCGCATCGGCCTGGGAAAGATCCCGGTAGGCGAGCATTCCGGGAGTGGTGGAGTAAAGGCCGCTGACCGACACCGCGTTCACGATGCCGTTGAAGGGCGTGGCCGCCAGCACGTTATACTTCACGCCGGCGAAAAAGGTTTTCCCCGAATCGTCGGGTCCGATGGGGATCCTGAAATTCCCCAGGGAGTCCGCCGCCAGCGGCAGAAGAACCGCATCCGCCTTGCTTGGGACCTGCACATAAACCTGGGCCTCCGGTACCGGAGCCTTGAGGATGAGAAACAAGGTATCGCTCGCTCCGCGCCCGGTCCAAGTGAACTTATAACCCCTGGTCGGGGAACCGAAGCGGTAGGGATCAACCACCAAAGTATCCATGTAAAGCTGGTAACCCGCCGCGGACCCGGAAAGCAGGGTGGCGCCCGAAATGGCTTTGGCGGTCGCACCCACATGCACCGACAATTTTTCGACGAGGTATGCGATGAAGGAACTATCCTGGTTCTGATAAGAGAAAGTGCCGTATAAAAGGGAATCGCCCCAGATAACCCCTGAGGTGGTAGCGGGTATCAAAGTGTCTTTGGCTTTCCAGTACCAGAACCAGGCGCCTTCGGTCGGCTTGGACCAAGGCATCGTCGTATTCAGCTTGGAAGAGAAAGTGACCTGGCCATTCGCGTTGGCTGAAGTCCCGAATCCGAATACCCTCTTCAGATACCGTAAGCTGTCCGGCATGCTCTCGTCCGTAGAAGATTTAAGGACGGTCTCACCCGCTTCGACGACCCGGGAGAAGCGAATATGCTCGAACTTTTCCGCGCTCGCCAAGACGGGCTCCACGGCGAAGCCGCGCGGGGTATTGCCCGAATCGACCAAGGCGTAAACGCGCGCCTGAGGCGTACGGTTCTGGAATACGCTCGGCCCCTTGAACCTCGACGTGCTTGCTTGCGGCAGGAACAGGTTCCCGGCGGATTGATCCAGTAGGATGGGCTTTCCGTACTCGGCGATGGCGTTGTCCCGGATGCTGTCCACTTGGAACGGGCCGAAGGAAAGCCGACCGGGGAGCAAGGCGAGCGGCCGATAAGCGGAATCGAGCAAGTCCGGCGCCGCGCCCATGTTCCAGCGGAGCATGCGAGGGAAATCCGCGCTCTTGAACGTGACGCGGAGAGAATCCGTCCCGATGAGGGTATCGACGAAGGTCTTTCCGGGAAGCACGTTGTAGCGCCGCAACGTGGAGTTACCGGAAAGCAATCCCGTGGAGGGATCCTTGGCGTCCGTATACCAATCCCAGAGTTCGCTGGACAACTTGCCATCGTAAAGGGAATCGATCGTGACCCCGGCCTTGCCCTTTGTCCCGGTGGGCGCATCGAATCCCTTCCAGACCGAATACATGCGATTGCCCTGGATGCTGGAGCGGGGATCGCTGAATCCCAAAGCATTCACCACGTAGAACGGATCCCCACCTAACGTGTTGACCGTCCCATGGAAGGCGATGAGGTTCTGCGCGAAAGAATAGCCGGGGTCAACGCCGCCCACGGGATTTCCGCTCAGCTTGAATTGCACCCGATTGGCCGTGTTCGAGAAAGCATCGAAGCGTTTGGAAATGGACGATCCATTGATCGTTCCGGCGAAATTGAAAAGGCAATTGGAAAGGGTAACGCTTCCCGTCGCGATTTGGATGCTCGCGGTGTTGGTCGTACTGCCTCGCGCCACGAACCAGCTGTTCCGGATATCCACGCGGGAGGCGGTATCGCCCTGCCAGCTCAGGAAAAGGCCGTCCAAGGTGTCCGCGTACAGGGTGCAGGAATCCAGCATGAGATGGTTGTTGGGCTGGTTCAGATCGAAGCCCGCGATCAGGACCGACTTCGGCTTGGTCAAGCGGAAGGCCAGGTTCTTCAAAATCAAGGTGCCGGTAAAACCTTTGGCATCAATGAAGGTGGAATCCACCTTGATCACGCCATCCGAATCGGGAGAGAAGCGCTGCAATAGGATGGTGTCCAGAGTGTTCGCTGCGGAAGTGATCTTCAGTTCGCCGGGACTCGCGTAATTGTCGATGCGGACATTCAGGATCTTGTTGGATGAGGACAGGGAACTCGACAAGGCATTGAGATCATATCCACCCGTGATGATCTTCTCATCCGCGCGGGCGGAAGCGCCCATCCAGGCGCAAAGGAGAGCGGCTAGAAGTGAGATGCGAAAAGGCAAAGGCTGTCTCCCGGTGGATTCCCTGCTTAGGGCCATCCGAAAAATGGCTAAAATGCGGAAATCTTGCAATCTAACCAAGCGGTAGGATCGTTAAAAATAGAAACGGACAACGGGCGGATTCAACGAGCATGGACGGGGCGGGTCGGGGTTTTCTTGCGAACGCGCGAGGCCTTTTTGACGAGGGCGGTCCCGAAACGTTCGCAAAGGGGGCACTTTGCCAGATTATGGTTCCGGGCCGGGCAGTATTCCCGGCCGTAATAAATGATTTGCAGGTGGAGCTTGGTCCACTTCTCCCTCGGGAAGACCGCCTTCAGATCGGCTTCGGTCTTTTCCACCGTGCGCCCGTCGGAAAGCCCCCAGCGCTGGGCCAGCCGGTGGATATGGGTATCTACGGGGAAGGCCGGAACACCGAAAGCCTGGCACATGACCACGGAAGCGGTCTTATGCCCCACCCCGGGCAGCTCTTCCAACTCTTCCAGGCTACGCGGGAGCTCGCCCCCATGCTTCTCCAAAAGGATGCGCGACAGATTCCAGACGTTGCGGCTCTTGGTATTGGAAAGCCCGACCTTCTGGATCAAGGCGCGTATCTTTTCGGGACCGAGCTTCACCATGTCTTTCGGGTTGTCCGCCAGGGCGAATAGAGCGGGCGTGGCGGCGTTAACCGACTTATCCGTGGTATGCGCCGAAAGCAACACCGCGATGCAAAGGGTATATGCATCCGTGTGGTAGAGCGGGATGGGCGGATTAGGGTAGAGGCGGTCCAGGAACGCCATTATACCTTGCGCTTTTTCTTTCCTGGTCATCGTTCGCCGACTCCTTGCTTGTTGCGACCCCCGAAAATAAACATAATTGCCTTGTGCCCAAGCAACCTTTGATCATCGTGACGGGAGCGGCCGGATTCATCGGCAGCGCCTTGGCCTGGCGCTTGAATCAGGTCGGCCGCACCAACCTGCTCTTGGTGGACGAGCTGGATAAGAGCGCGAAGTGGAAGAACCTCGTGCCCTTGGCTTACCAGGACTATGCGGACAAGGTGGATTTCCTGGAAGCGATACGCGCCGGAAGCCTGGACGGCGTGGAAGTGGAAGCGGTCTTCCATATGGGAGCGTGCTCTTCGACCACCGAGACGGATGCGGGCTACCTGACCCGCAACAACTTCGAGTACAGTAAGGCGTTGGCCGAATGGTGCCTGGATCGGCCCCGGCCCATTCGCCTGGTTTATGCTTCATCCGCAGCCACCTACGGCGACGGCCAACAGGGATACCGCGACGATCACGTCTTGCTGGCTTCCTTAAGGCCGCTCAACCCCTATGGGCATTCCAAACACATGTTCGACTTGTGGAACCTGCGCCACGGGCATTTGGACCGCGCGGTGGGCCTGAAGTTCTTCAATGTCTTCGGGCCCAACGAATACCATAAGGGCGACATGATGAGCATGGCGGCGAAAGCCTATCTCCAGATCCGGCAGGGCGCCGCGGTGCGTTTATTCAAATCCCATCGCCCGGATTACGGGGACGGCATGCAACAGCGGGATTTCCTGTACGTGAAGGACGCCGTGGACGTGGCTTTGCACTTCCTCTACCCGGCCGCTCCGGGAGGGATCTACAACGTGGGAAGCGGACAAGCGCGTACTTGGCTGGACCTGGCCGGAGCCTTGTTCCAGGCCTTGGGACAGGAGCCCAGGGTGGAATTCGTTCCCATGCCCGAGGCCATACGGGAGACCTACCAATACCGGACCCAAGCCGGGATCGCCAAGCTGCGCGCTGCCGGATATGCGGCTCCCATCCGGGGACTGGAGGAAGCGGTCCAGGATTACGTCCCCTACCTCGACGCGGGTTTCCGCGTCCTGGGCTGGTCCTGAGCGAGGCCTGCGTCGCCTTTGCTATTTTGGGGACGTGGCATCCCTCTTCCCCGCGTACTGGCGCTTGATCGGATTGCCCTTATCGCGCGCTAAAGGCGCGCTGGTCGACCGAATTCCTTTTTCACTGGTGGAATTGACCGTGTGGCTGGGCCTCGCTTGCGGGACCATCTTGCTAATTGCCGCGGTGCTGGGGCGCTGGCGCGCTTTGCGTGCCCATCGTGCGGTCTTCGTCCCCTTGGCTTGCGGGCCGGTCATCCTCGCGTGCATGGCGATGGGCCAAGGCGCTTTCCCCGTAAGCTTGGCCCCCAGCGCCTGGAGGCGTCCCTTGGCCCGGCAATTCCCGGCCCCGGCCCTTCCCTACGACCAGTTTCATCGCGACCTCGAGAGCCGCGAAGAGCGCCTGCTGCGCACTTTCTCTCCCGAATGGTATGGCTCCTTAAGCGAACGCGAGATCCTTGCGGGCTGCAATCTGCGGCTCGACACCGTGCTGGCGCGACTGGATCTTCCTCCCGGAAGGAGCGTCGGGCGGATGAAGCCCATGGGCCCGCTCACCACCCTGCTGGGCTTGAGCTACGGCGGGCCCGCCTTCCACGATCCTTTTTACGGCGAGTTGGCCATGGTCCCTCCCGAGGATCATCCTGCGCCGCGCTATTGGCGCCTGATCGGCATCTGCCACGAATCGGCACACGCCAAAGGCTTCACGCGCGAGATGGATGCCGAAATCCTGACCCAGCTCGCCTTGCAAGGATCGGGAGACGCGCGCTACCGCATGCTGGGCGATATCATGTGGCTCCGCAAATCCGGGGAGCGCGTGCATTATCCCGACTACCTTAAGCGCGAGATGCGGGCGAGTTGGGACAGCCTGGAACACGTGGAGAAGCGCCAACCCTGCGTGCGCTTCCTGCGATCGCTTACGCGTAAACTGGGCTTCCAGAATTCAGGAGGGAAGTACGGGAGCCGGGAAGGGGCGGACGCCTGGGATCCGCACCATGCCTTCTTCGCCACCGTGGCTGCCTTGCTGCCGGACAGCGGGAGCGGTTATGGGCCGTAAGCCAGGCAAGCGCAAGGACCCGCCCGGCGGCAGGGCGCCGGCAAGGATATTGATCGAGGTCGATGAAGAGCTCGATCTCCATGGGCTTGCCATCGATGAAGCCATGGCGCTAGTGGACTTGGCCATCGCGCGTTGGGCCCCGGCCGGCGGCAGCCTGCGGGTGATCCATGGCCATAGCTCGGGCGCATCCGATTCCATCAAGGGCGCTCTGCGCCGGAAGCTGGAAAGCGTCTGGAAAAGCCGGATCGCGACGGTACGGCCTGAGCCGGGCAATCCAGGATCTACCCTGATCCGGGCCCGCATTCCTTGAAAATTTCGCGAGTCAATCGTATTTCTATGCACTTCTTCCCCGCGGAGACCTGATGAAGTTCGAGAAAAACATTCTGTGCATCGGCGCCGGCTACGTTGGCGGCCCCACCATGACCAAGATCGCCGAGAAGTGCCCTGCCTATAAGGTCACGGTGGTGGACATCAACAAAGAGCGGATCGACGCCTGGAACAGCCCGAACATTCCCATCTACGAGCCAGGCCTCGACGAGGTGGTGCAGAAGGCGCGCGGCCGCAACCTGTTCTTTTCGACCGAAACCGATCGGGGCATCCGCGAGGCGGATATCATCTTCGTATCGGTGAACACGCCGACGAAGACGTTCGGGCAAGGGGCGGGCAAAGCGGCGGACTTGCAGTACTGGGAAAAGACCGCCCGCCAGATCCTGGCCAACTCGGACAGCAACAAGATCATCATCGAGAAATCGACCCTGCCGGTGCGCACGGCCGAAGCCATGGAGCGCATCCTCAACGCCAATACCAAGGGGATTCATTTCGAAGTACTTTCCAACCCCGAGTTCCTGGCGGAAGGCAGCGCCATGCAGGACCTGGAGAAGCCGGATCGGGTTTTGATCGGTTCGCGCGAAACCCCGGAAGGTCTGAAGGCGCGTAAGGAAGTGGTGGACATCTATGCCCATTGGGTCCCCCGCGCGAATATCCTCGAGTCCAACGTATGGAGCGCGGAGCTCTCCAAGCTCACCGCCAACGCGTTCCTGGCCCAGCGTATTTCGTCCATCAACTCCATCTCGGCCCTGTGCGAACGCACCGAAGCCGACGTGGACGAGGTGGCCTACGCCATCGGCACCGACTCGCGCATCGGGCCGCGCTTCCTAAGGGCCAGCGTGGGCTTCGGCGGCTCATGCTTCCAGAAGGATATCCTCAATCTGGTTTACATCTGCCACAGCTACGGACTGCACGAGGTGGCCGAGTATTGGGAATCCGTGGTCAAGCTGAACCAATGGCAGCAGAAGCGCTTCATCCAGAACATGCTCACCAACATGTTCAACACCGTGGCGGGCAAACGCATCGCCCTGTTCGGCTTCGCCTTCAAGGCCAATACCGGTGATACCCGCGAGTCCCCCGCCCTGGCCATCACGCGCGGACTGCTGGAAGAACGCGCCGAGGTCATCATAACCGATCCCAAGGCCATCCCCCATGCCAAAGAGGATCTGAAAGACGTGAAGTCGGGCGTGACCTTCGAAGCGGATCCCTACAAGGCGGCGGAGGGCGCGCATGCCATCGCGATCATGACGGAATGGAAGCAGTACCAGGATCTCGATTTCGAACGCATCCTGGCATCGATGCCGCAGCCCGCCTTCCTATTCGACGGCCGCAACATCCTGGATCACCGGAAGCTGTTCAAACTCGGGTTCAACGTGTTTGCCATCGGCAAGGCCCCGCTGAAACATTTTTAGCCTTAGGGGCGCCAGGCTCCGCTGAAGCATTTCTAATCATAGCGGGGCCCGGCGCCTGATCCGGAATTGAGCTATATAGTGTGGCACATTGACTGAAAGGAACCCGAAAATGTTCGTTCGTCGCCCCTCACTATCGATTTCCCTGCCCGTGTCCCTCCTCTTGGGCGCAGCCCTCTTCGTCGGCTGCGGAAAGAAGGAGGAGAAGCAACTCGGGGCCGCCGCGGCTGCGGCGCCCATCGTGCTTACCGGGAATGATCAGATGCAATACAGCACCAAGGCCATCGAGGTTGCGGCCGGATCGCAGGTGACCCTCGTCATGCAGAACGCGGGGACCATGCCCAAGGAGAGCATGGCGCACAATTTCACCCTACTGAAGCCGGGCACCGTGCTTGCCGACTTCGGCACCAAAGCCATGGCCGCCAAGGCGACCGACTACATCCCGACCGGGGATCCCGCCGTGATCGTGCATACCAAGCTTCTCGGCCCCGGCGAAAGCGATACCATCAAGTTCACGGCCCCGCCCGCCGGCGAATATCCCTATATGTGCACCTTCCCGGGCCATTTCGCGGTCATGAACGGGATCCTGACTTCGAAGTAGGTCTTAGCCTACATCACGACCAGTTCCGCGTTCAACGCGCCGGCCTTCTTGATCGCCTGGAAGATGGCGATGATATCACGCGGGGTTACGCCCAAGGCGTTCAGGGACTTGGCCAAATCGGCCACGTTTGAACTGGTCGGCAGAACCTTCATCTCAGCCTTGGGCTCGCTGACGGAGACGTCTTCGTTCGAGGTCGAGTTCTGGATCTGGGTCGTCCCCGAGTTGGCCGCGTTGGTGTTTGAGATTTGCGCCTGCTGGTTGTCCTTGACCTGGACGACGATGCTCCCCTGGGACACAGCCACTTCGGAGATGCTCACGTTGCCCCCGGCGATGACGGTCCCGGTCTTCTCGTTCAGGACCACGCGGGCCACGGTCGAGACCAGGAAGTCCAGGTTTTCCACTTCGGCGATGAACTCCATGCGCTTGCCCTTGAACTCGTCGGGAACGGATACGTTCACCGTAACCGGATCCTTGGCTTCGGCGATGGGTTTCTTGTAGTTGGCGTTGATGCTCTTGGCCATGGCCACCGCCGAGCTGTAATCCGGATTGGCCAGGGAGATGCGCAAATCTTCCGTGGTCATGGCGCCGCCCGGCGCTTCCTTCTGGACGATGGCCCCATTGGGGATCTCGCCCACCATGGGATGGTTTTTCGTGTAGGAAGATTTTCCCTGCGGCCCGTCCCGATTGATCCCTCCGATGCTCAAGGCCCCCTGGGCCAGGGCGTAGATCTCGCCATCGGTGGCCTGCAAGGGCGACATCAGCAAGGTGCCCCCTTCCAGGCTCTTGGCGTCGCCGATGCTGGAAACCGTTACGTCGATGTTCGATCCGCGTTTCAGGAAAGGGAACAATTTGGCGGTTACCATGACCGCCGCCACGTTGCGGACCTGGATACGTTCGCGCGGGACCTCGATGCCGGTGTTGCGGAGCATGTTGACCACGCTCTGGGTCGTGAATTGGGTACGGGGGCCGTCGCCGGTGCCCTTCAGGCCCACCACCAGGCCGTAGCCGATGAGTTGGGTCTCGGCCAGGCCGTCGAGCCTGGCCACGTCCTTGATGCGCGAGGCGGCGGCCGGGAAGGCGGCGAGCCCGAAAGCGATACAGGTACTTGCGATGGCGTTCCGCATGATCATCCCCGTTCAAAAAACCCAGTTGAAAAAGCGCGCCAGGAGGCCAGGGCGGGCGGCTTGATGGTTGTCGCCCGTGCCGGTATATTGGATGCGCGCGTCGGCGATCTTCTCGGACATCACGGTATTGTCCGGGGAGATATCCTCCGGCCGCACGATACCGGAAACGCGCAGGATTTCCTTCTCGTTATTCACTTCGACTTCCTTGTTGCCTTCGATCAGGAGGTTGCCGTTGTCGTAGACCGCCACGATGCGGGCCGAGAGCGTCGCCTTGACTTCGCCTTCGCGAGCGGTGGTTCCTTCGCCGTTATACTTCTGGTGCACGCCCCCGGAAAAGCCCACCGCAGGCGTAATGCCTTTGGCAGCGCCCCCGGGCCAGGTAACGGTAGCGCCTTTGATATCCACGCCCGCATCCTGGGACTTATCCGTGGCGCTCTTGGTATCGTTGCTGGCCTTGGCGTTTTCCACGATCAGCACGGTGATTACGTCCTCGGCGCGTTTGGCCTTCTTGTCCGTGTAGAGCGAATAATTGTGCGGCAAGGCCTGGGCCCCCGCCAGGGCAACGGCAGAAAGGAGCGCTATCGGGATGAAATTGGGAATACGCATGATTTCTCCTTACGAGCCGCCTAATCGCCGGCGCTCAGCCTCCTGGGACCGGTTCGAGCGTCCCATCCTCGTCCACGCGGACCCGCACCAAGCGCTGGCTCGCGAGGCTTTTAGCAATGATGATCTGGCCGGCCAAGCCGTCCTGCCGGCATACGGCCCCGGAAGTAACGCTCACCGAGCCATTACGGTAGACGATTTTGGCTTCCTGGCCGCGCTTGACCACAGGCGGAATGGCTACCACCAAAGGCGTGACTACGCGGCCCGGATTCAAGGTGACCTTGGACAGGCGGCCCAGCATGCGCGCGGGATCCCCCATGACGGACTCGTTGAATTGCGTGGTCTCCCGCGTTTCCACCTTGGTATTGGCGGGCGTGAGAGCCTCGCCGTGATCGATGCGCTGGGTGGCCACCAGCACGGGTTCTTCCACCCGCAAATTGATGGTCAAGGGAAGATGACGCAAGACGCGCCGCTCGTCTCGGATGTCGAGGGTGAGATCCACCTTGCCTTTGCGCTTGGCCCCCGCGAAGGCAAGCTCCAGGCTATGGGGAACGGCCGGGACCAGGATTTCGGCCGGCGCCCGGGAGATTTCCCAGTGCCGTACCATCCCTTTCGGGCGCGGCATGGCGGCCACGAAAGCGTCGATCAGATGGGCCAGGGTATCGGTGGGCAGCTTCTCGGCCCGGGTGGAAACCCTGATCATTTTGTGGTCGATGTCGAAGGCGAAACGATCGGCGTAGGGTTTCAGCACCCTCGCGAAAAGTATGTCGGTATCGATCAGCCGGGTAAGGCCGAAGCCCGCGCTCTTGGCCACCTCCAGGGTCTCCAATTCGGCGACCGCATGTTGGCTCCCGGCCAGGACGCGGGCCACGTCGCCCAGGCGGATGCGCTCGCCGGTGACGGTGGATTCGTCCTGGAAACGGATGGCGACCTGCTCGTGGGCCTTGTCGGGCATAGCCGGCATGGCTTCGCCCGAAGCCTCTCCGGTGGGGACCGCCAGGGCCGGCAGCGCCTGGAGGCAAACCGCGGTCAAGGCCGGAAGAAAGTGTATCCGCTTCATGATTACGACCTCAACTGATTCGCCAACTGGAGCATACTGTCCGACGTTTGGATGGCCTTGGCCGAAATCTCGTAGGCTCTCTGGGCCACGATCATATTGACCATTTCTTCCACGAGTTCCACGTTGGAAGCTTCCAGAAAGCCTTGCTGCAAAGTGCCCATGCCGTTGGTCCCGGGAGTGCCCGTTTCGGCATCGCCGCTGGCGGAAGATGCCTGGTACAGGTTATCGCCGAGGGATTTGAGCCCGCCTTCGTTCAGGAATTTCGCCATTTCGATCTGTCCGATATCCTCGGTCGTGCCCGTGTCGGAGATCTGCACCGAGACCTTGCCCGTAGCGTCGATCTGGATGTCGTGCCCGCCGTCGGGAACGGTGATTGGCGGCTCCAGCGGATAGCCTTGGGACGTGCAGAGGGTGCCGTCCGAGGAAACCTTGAAGGAGCCGTCCCGCGTGTAGGCCACTTCCCCGCTGGGCAATTGCACTTGCAGGAATCCGTCGCCGTTGATGGCCATATCCAGGGGGTTCTTGGTCTCCTGCAGACTCCCCTGAGAGAACATCTTCTGATTGGCCGCGCTGCGAACCCCTAATCCCACTTGCAACCCTGCCGGGGACTTCGAACCATCCGAGGCGGCCGCGCCCGGATCAATCAAAGTCTGGTATAGCAGCTCCTGGAATTCGAGCTTCGATTTCTTATAACCGGTGGTGTTCACGTTGGCCAGATTGTTGGAGATGTTGTCGATGTAAAGCTGGTTCGCCTTCATCCCCGTGGCCGATGTATATAGGCTGCGTATCATGGCTTATCCTCGCGTTAGACCTTACCGACTTCATTCACGGCCTTGCCCAGGGTTTCGTCGACAGCGTGCATGGTGTGCTGGGCGGCTTCATAGTTCCGGTAATCGGCGATCATGTTCACCATGATGCTGATGGGATCCGCGTTGGATCCTTCCACGAAACCGCTTTTGATGCTCGCATTGGTAGGAACGACGGGCGGGTTGCCTTTCGGATCGGGGTTACCGTAGCACCCATCCTGGCCATAGCGCAATTTCTTGGCGTCCGGGAAATCGACGATGCCGAGCTTGCCAACCTTCTGCCCGTCGACGTTTACCGATCCGTCGTCCATGAAATGCACAGAGCCGCCATCCTTCATGACCAAGGGCTGGCCGGAATCGTCTAGCACCCGTTTGCCCGACAAGGTCACCAACTCGCCGTAGGAATTGAGGCTGAAGCTTCCGTTGCGGGTATAGCGCACGCCATCTTCGGCTTCCACCATGAAGAAGCCGGGGTTGGTGAGGGCTACATCGAATTCGTTCCCGGTATTAACCATCGGGCCTTGCGCGAAACTGGTGGAGACTTCGCTAATCTGCTGGCTTTCTTTCTGCCGCAGCTCGCCTTCGTCGTTGCGGCCCACGGTCACCTCGGAGGTATTCACCAGGCGCGCCATCTTGAACCCGTTGGTGCTGGCATTGGCGATGTTCTGGGCATTGATGTCCTGTTTGGCGAGGATATTGGTCATCGCGCGGGACGCCGTATATAAACCGTTGACCATGGGAATGAGCCTCCGAAGGCTGGAAAAAGCAAGAACCGGACCATCCCCGCGGAGGTGGGAAAAAGGGCTAAACGGCCCAGGAAAAGGCCATCAACCGGGAGCCCGTCAGGGCCGGGGGCAAAGCTTTCCCGGGATCGGGAAGGCGGGGAAAATTCTTCCCTGGAAGTTCCGCTTCAGGATCCGCGGAAAGAATGGGGGGTGGGGAGGGAGAAGCGGGCTTGCAGATCCAGGAAATGCGCCACCGCCCGATCGCCCTCCGGCCCCAGATCGCGGCTGAAGGCGTTCACGTATAGAGCGATATGCGATCGCAGGACCGACTCATCCATCGATTGCGAGTGGTGGCGGCATAGAGCGAGGGCCTCGGCCTCGTGGGCGTAGGACCAGTCCAGGCTGGCCCGGATGGCGGTCTCCACGGCCACCTCCAGCCCGGGTGCGCGCGCTTCGGCGGCGGAAGCCAGGGCGACGGCTCCCAAAGGGATGGGATGCCCCGTGGCGCTCTCCCAGTACTCGCCCAGGTCGCGCGCCAGGAACAGCCCATCCCGGGCGTAAGTGAAGCGCATCTCGTGGATGACTACGCCCTGGCAGGGGTCCGGGCCCAGCAGGCGCCGATATAACGCGTCGAAAGGGACGAATTCCTTCCGTAAGGGGGCATCGGATCGGGAGGCCCCGCCTACCGTAACTTGTCCGTTACGGTGGAAGAACTCGAGCAGGAAATGGGCGGTCGTGCGCTGGCCGGGGACCAGAACCGGAGCCGACGGATCGAGAGCGGCCTTGCCGTCCTCTCCGGCTCGATTGGAGAGCAATAGGGGGCCGCAGCCTCGTCCCAACGCTCCGCCGCAACGCAGCAAGCGGTACCCGGGAAGGCCCGCGGCATTGGCGTAACTGATCTTGGCGATGTCCCAGCGCCCATCGCGGGTTCCTGAGTTGAGTGATTCCAATTCCAGGAATTCGAAAGCGACCTCGTGTCCGGGGCATCGCACCGCCCCTGCGATGAGGCCGGCGAAGATGAAGACGTCGTTCGGGCAAGGCGAAATGGCGACGGAAAGCTTCATGCAAATCGCTCCAACCATGCCGAGACGAAACTCCCCAAGGCCCGCAAGGCCAGGCCGATATACTCCGGCCGCATGTCGCGATCCGCGGCGGCATTGCTGATGGCGCGGAGTTCCGCCACCGGAATGCCGGCCTCCAAGCCGGCCAGGGCCGCGGCCGCCCCTTCCATGGATTCGAAATCGGCCCCGGTCTGGGAGCGGCGGCGCGCGCCGGTTGCGGCGGTCCCGGTGCAGGCGTTCACCGTGCAGCCCCGCGTGCGCTTGGGCGCTGGGACCGTCCCGGACGGCTCCAGCGGCCCGAGCGGATCCGTGCTCAAGGCCAAAGGTCGCGCATAGACGGGATCGCTCCAATCGAATCCGGCTATGGGAAGGAACGCTTCCGGCCCCGGCGATTCCATGCCGAGGTCCCCGAATTGCTCGCTCTCCCCGGCTACCAGGTCGCCGATGGAAAGGCCGGAACCGGCATAGGCGCCGGCGATCCCGATATCCACGAGGGCGGAAGGACGCTCGGCCATGACCAAAGGCATCAAGCGCGCCAGGGTGAGCGGGATGCCCGGCCCGGTGGCCGCCAGCAGCACACCGCCGCGCCGACGGGTCCAGGGCCGCGGGCCCAAGGGGAGGGAGTCGAAAGCTTCTCCCAAAGGACCCAGGCAGGCGTCCATTTCCATGCGGGTGGCGGCGCAGAGCAGGATCATGGCAAAACCTCGGTCTCGGCCAGCAAGCGCTGGTAGTCGCCTTCGGCGTACTCGGCGGGCGGGAATTTGAGGCAACTGGCCGAACCCATTGCCAGTGCCCGCCGGAAGGCTTCTACGGGCGGTTCTCCGCCGAGGAGGAAATGGGTCAGGCCCGCGGTCACGGTGTCCCCCGCCCCGATGGCATTGGCCACCTGCCCCAGTCCCGGGGGGCGGATGCGGGCTTCCACCCGGCCCGACCGTAACACGCAGGCTTCCCCCCCTCCGGCGGTCAATAGGAACGGGATCCCTGCGAGGGCGGGCGCGCCCAAGCGCTTTTCCAGATCCGCGTATTCGGAGCGGTTCATCTTGACTCCGGTGGCCTTGGCGAAACTCGCGATCGAGACGTCCTGCCAGGCGTCGATCACCGAAACGCGAGGCTGCAAGCGCTCGAGTATCGCGTCATACAAACCCGCGCCCGCGCCTTGAGGAACCGTTCCCAGCAGGGCGATCCCGTCGAAGGCTTCCCGGTCGCTCGGCAGCAGGGCCAACAACCGATCGACGGCCGGCGCCGACAGGCGGAAGGGTTCGATGATCTCGGAGGTTTCCCCTCGCCCGTCCGCCAGGGTCACGCACAATCGGGTTTCCTCGGGGACTTCCACGTGCAGACTCGCCAGACCGAGGCGGGCGCAGGCCTCCAGGATCCTCTTCCCGTTGATCCCGCCCACGATTTGGAGCACGGTAACCTCATGGCCCAGGCGCTTCAAAACCTTCGCGGCATTGATGCCTTTGCCCGAAGCCATGGACAGGGATTGCGAGGCGCGGTTGACCTGGCCGGGACGGAACTCGCCGAAGACCATGACCTTCTGCCAAGCCGGATTCGGTCCGGCGACAAGGATGCGCATGGGACAAATTTAGGAAGATGTGGGCCGCGGCGGCCGCTCGGACTCGCTCCGATCTTCCGAAAATGGTAGGGATTCTAGTGAGGCTGGGGCGCGATGCCCGCGGGCGTATTCTTTACTTCGGAAAAGAATGAAACCCGGTTCCGGCCGCCTTGCTTGGAGGCGTACATGGCCTTATCGGCATTATCGATCAACTCCTGCTTATCGGCGCCATCGAAGGGAAAGGTCGCGCTCCCGACGGAAACCGTTACCTTCAGGATCTTGTCTTCGTTGCGGACCTGCATCGTTTCCACCGCTTTGCGTACCCGCTCGGCCAGGATGCGCGATTGCTCCTCGTCGGCCTGGATCAGCACCACAACGAACTCCTCGCCGCCGTAGCGGGCGCAATAATCCGTATTGCGGATGGATCCCTGCAATGCCTTGGCCACCATCTGCAGCACGAGATCGCCCACAGGATGTCCGTAGGTGTCGTTGAACTTCTTGAAATGATCGATGTCCATCAAGAGCAGGGTGAGCGGAGTATTGTAACGCTGGGACCGCTCCATCTCCATGGTCATGATGTCCTGGAACTTGCGATGGTTGGCGATCTGGGTCAGGCCGTCGATGGTGGCCAGCTTTTCCATCTCGGTATACATACGGGCCTTGGTGAGCGCCGTGGAAACGTTGGCCATGATGGTCTTGAGCAATTGCAGTTCGGACTGGGAGTAGGTCCCGGACCGGTTGGATTCCAGGCCGACGACCGCCCAGACAGCCTGGCGATCGTCATGGATGGGGGCGATGAGGATGTCCTGCGGCTTGGCATCCATGGGCTCTTCGCGATCGAAGCGGAGGAACTTGGTCTCGTGGCGGAAGCCCTGGGATACGATGGAACGGCGGTTCCGGAACACGCTGCCGTACAAGCTGCGCGCATCCTGGATGTCGAACTCCATCCCCTCGGCGACGCCGCCCGGATCACCGATCACCCGCCAGATGGACCCTTTCGAGCTGGCCGGATTGTAGGCCGCGATGATCAGGCGGTCATGCTCGAAGGTGCGCATCAGGGACTGGGTGAGCACTTCGATGACTTCCTCCACCTTCAGGGCTTCGGAAAGCTTCTTGGCGATTTCATATTGCAGATCGGCCTGCATAGCCACCTTGTTCATCTGATAGGTCAGCTTCACGCTGGTGATCATGGCCGATGCGATCTGGGTAAACCGATTCATCAGCTCCTTATGTTCATCGGTGAAGGCGCGCATGTTCTCGGAATCCACCAGCAACAGGCCTTGGATGCGCTTGCTCTGATTGTCCATGACGCGCATGATCATCACGGAATTGATGTTCTCGGTCTCCTTGTAATACTGCAGATCGCCATCGTACGAGCGCAGGTTCCCCGTAATGAAGCCAGCGGGTTTATTGACCGCCGATCCGATCAGGCCCTTGCCGAATTCGATTTCGCATTCGTAGTTCAGGTTGTGGCTCTTGGTCACCACGGCATTGATGGTCAGTTTGTCCGCGTGTTCCGAGGCCAGGAATCCGATGGACGTGTAGGCCCGGAAATTCCGGCTCATGAAGAGGACCACGGTTTGCAGGATGTCCTTCATGTCCTTCAGGGCCTGGTCCCCCTGGTTCTCCAGGTAGACGCGGTTGAAGAACTGGGTCGCCGCCGCCGGGTCGTCATGGGCATGGTCGGCGGCCATGATCACCGAACCCTTGGGAACCGGCTTGTCTACCGCTAAGGCCGCGGCTGCCACGGCGGGCGGAGGCGCCGGACGGGCCGGGGCGCCCGCGGTCGCGAATCCGCGTTTGAATCCGAGCAGGGTCGCCTGGAAGAGAACCACGGTAAGGACTGGGAAGAAGATGGAGAAAACGTATTCGGGGATATTCTGGATTTCGGAGGGCATGGCATGGGGCAGCCAGCCGTAGAGCCGGTTGGTGACCTCGACCACCGCCACGCCGATGGTGAGAAGGATGATGTAAACCGAATGCAGGGGATGGGATTGGGTGCCGATGAAGGCTGCGGCGGCCAGAGCCAAAACCATATTCAGGCGGAAACTGACGCCTCCCAGCAAGTGCACGCCGCACCAAGTCAACGCGAAAATCCAGGCCGCGCCCGCGAATCCCGAAATGCGGTAGGGGCCGTTCCCCGAACGGGTGACCAGCAAGAAGACCACGGCCAGGCCCAGAAGACCGCCCATGAGGCTGATCTCATAATGGGTATGGCCATATACGGGCAGCAACGGAGCCCCTAAAAGCGCCAGGAGAATGGCGGGGACTATCTGCAAGGCCGTGAGCGCAGCTATCATGGATTATCTTTAGCCAGTATAACCCTTATGGCTTCGAAAAATCCAGGTGGCGCTCCGGGCATTGGCAAGCGCT
>Ga0265324_10000459_pt1 | contig 28692 bp, 19 predicted proteins | sample 41419metaG_FD_198634 | JGI IMG/M metagenome (GOLD analysis project Ga0265324, IMG submission 198634) | Rhizosphere microbial communities from Carex aquatilis grown in University of Washington, Seatle, WA, United States - 4-14-19 metaG | ecosystem: Host-associated > Plants > Roots > Rhizosphere...
CGATCCGCACCAAGGTATCCGAAGCGTTGGCAACGCCTGAATTCGAGAACGTCTCCAAGAACGAAATCGGCGAACTGTTCAGCGCGCTGGAAGCCAAGATCGTGCGCGGCCAGATCCTGAGCGGCGAGCCGCGTATCGACGGTCGCGACACCCGCACTGTGCGTCCGATCACCATCCGTACCGGCGTGCTGCCGCGTACCCATGGTTCCGTGCTGTTCACCCGCGGCGAGACACAGGCGCTGGTGGTGGCAACGCTGGGTTCCATGCGCGATTCGCAAACTATCGACGCGTTGCAAGGCGAATATTCCGACCGCTTCATGCTGCACTACAACTTCCCTCCGTATGCCACCGGTGAAACCGGCCGCGTCGGTACACCCAAGCGCCGCGAAATCGGCCACGGTCGTCTGGCCAAGCGTGCGCTGATTGCCGTGTTGCCGAGCGAAGAAGAATGCGGCTACGCGATCCGCGTGGTGTCCGAGATCACCGAATCCAACGGTTCCAGCTCCATGGCTTCCGTGTGCGGCGGCTGTCTGTCGCTGATGGACGCAGGCGTTCCGGTGAAGACGCACGTGGCGGGTATCGCCATGGGTCTGATCAAGGATGGCGGCCGTTTTGCCGTGCTGACCGACATTCTGGGTGACGAAGATCACTTGGGCGATATGGACTTCAAGGTGGCCGGTTCTGATCGTGGTATTACTGCCTTGCAGATGGATATCAAGATCAACGGCATCACCAAGGAAATCATGCAGGTTGCATTGAGCCAGGCCAAGGAAGGCCGTCTGCACATTCTCGGCATCATGAAACAGGCAATGCCGTCCGTGCGTCCGGAAGTTTCCGACTTCGCACCGCGCATGATCAAGATGAAGATCAATCCGGAAAAGATCCGCGACGTGATCGGCAAGGGCGGTTCCGTGATTCGTGCATTGACTGAAGAAACCGGTACCACGATCGACATCGACGATGAAGGCAATATCACCATCGCCTGCGTGAGCGGTGATGCCGGTGAACTGGCCAAGAAACGCATTGAAGATATCGTGGCTGAAGTTGAAGTCGGCAAGGTATACGAAGGTCCGGTGGTCAAGCTGCTGGACTTCGGTGCACTGGTCAACGTTCTGCCGGGCAAGGATGGTCTGTTGCACATCTCGCAAATTTCCCACGAGCGCATTGCCAACGTTGCCGATCACCTGAAAGAAGGCCAGATCGTCAAGGTCAAGGTACTGGAACTGGATGACAAAGGCCGCATGCGTCTGAGCATGAAGGCGTTGGTGCCGCATGAAGCTGCTGCGCCTGCTGCCGAGTAAGCCTGCATCAAGATGTCTCTCAAGCCCCGCGATGCGGGGCTTTTTATTTGAATTTCGTTAGACTGGAGTATTAACGGAACCGCTGATTTCATTAGCTTGTATTGTACAAATTTGTATCAATACACCCGTGTGGATGTTTTTGTTATAGGGTAGATACCGTGCATATACCATCTCCACTACAACTTGCTTGATAACGTGATTCGATACCGATTACATCTACTGCTGTTGTTGCTCTGTCAGGCGATGCTGTTGCCGTCGGCTGTGTGGGCGGATAGCGATCCGCTTTCGGTCATGGATGAAGTCGGACCGGGGGAATTTCCCCTGACGGCTGATGCCAGTCATTGCGACAAAGAGAAAATAAAAAAACCTCTGAACCTGGCCGACGTGGTCGATCTGACCTTGTGTAACAATCCGCAGACACGCTCGCTGTGGGCCAGTGCAAGAGCACAGGCAGCGAATGTCGGTGTCGGCATGTCGGCTTATCTGCCAACCTTGTCGGCGCAAGCCAACGAGTCGCGCAACCGGTCCAATTCTTCCGGAAGCACGATCAATTACAACAGCCACAGCGCCAGCCTGAGTGCGAGTTACCTTTTGTTTGATTTCGGCGGGCGTTCTGCCACGCTGGAAAATGCCAAGCAGCTTTTGGTGGCTTCCAATGCGACGCGCGATGCGGCACTGCAGGCCAACTTTCTGAATGCAGTGCAATCCTATTACGCGCTGCTGTCCGCGCGAGCCAGTGTGGATGCATTGCTGGTTGCCGAGGCATCGGCCAAGGAAAGCCTGGCTGCGGCCGACGCGCGCTACCAGGCCGGGATTGCCACGCCATCTGACAAGTTGCAGGCACAAACAGCCTTGTCGCAGGCCAGGCTCAATCTGATCACAGCGCAGGGCAATGCCCGTAGTGCGCAGGGAACGCTGGCAAACATCATGGGATTCGATGCCAGCCAGCAGTTTTCATTGCAACCGTTGCCGGAATCGACGCCTGATCCCATTGCAGAACAGGACATCGGCAAACTGATTGCGGACGCGCGCCAGCAACGCCCGGACCTGCTTGCGGCTGAGGCGCAGATCAAGGCGGCCGAGGCGCAACTGACGGCGACCCGTTCGACTGGCTTGCCCACTGTCAGTCTGGGCGCATCGACCGGAAACCAGAACATATCGGGTTCGTCCAATATCAACAGCAGCAGTATCGGCATCACGCTCAGCGTGCCTTTGTTCACGGGCACGCGCAATACTTACCAGAACCGTGCCGCCGAGTTGCAAGTGGAGGGCAAAGTGGCGGCACGTGACCTGTTGGCCAACCAGATCGCATTGGACGTGTGGACGGCTTACCAGACGTTGCTGACCAATAGCCAGTCGTTGCTGGCCGCCAGCGACCTCGTGGCTTCCGCCGAGCAGTCGGAACGGATGACGCTGGGGCGCTACAAGGCCGGGGTGGCGAACATGTCCATACTGGATGTGCTGAACGCGCAAAGCACGCTGGCGAGTGCGCGTCAGCAACGGGTGGCGGCACTGTACAACTTTCAAGCCAGCAAGCTGGCACTGGCGCAAGCGATCGGACAGCTTGACTTGACCCGGTTGAGCGCAGAGAACTGAATCAGGCGTAGCTGCAGCACCTTAAACTGGAGTTCTGGAATGCATATCAAAATATCAAAAAACGTACTGATCGGGATACCGGTGCTGCTGGTCGTTGGAGCATGCATCTGGTGGCTCATGCCTAAAAAGGCTTCGGCAGAGCGCTACACCACGGTGGCGCTGGAGCATGGCGCCATTACACAAAGCGTTGCGGCGAACGGAACACTGAATCCGGTGGTGCTGGTGAGTGTCGGCAGTCAGGTGTCTGGCATTGTTCAAAAACTGTTTGCCGACTTTAACGGCAAAGTCAAAGCAGGTCAGGTGTTGCTGGAACTCGATCCGACCCTGAACCGGGCGCAACTGCAGCAAAGCGAGGCCAACCTTGCCAGCGCCCAGGCTTCGCTGGATCTGGCCCGGGCCAACGAAGAAAGAGCGCGCGGACTGTTTGCGCAGGAATATGTAACGCGGCAAGATTTGGATGTGGCCGTGCAGGCATTCAAGGCGGCCAAGGCACAATATGATGTTGCGCAGGCACAAGTGGTGCGCGACCGCAGAAACCTGGACAACACCGTGATCCGTTCGCCGGTATCCGGTGTCGTGGTGTCGCGCCTGGTCGATGTTGGGCAGACCGTGGCGGCGTCGCTACAATCGCCGACCTTGTTCACGATTGCACAGGACCTGTCGCATATGCAAATCGACACAAGTTATGCCGAGGCAGATGTGGGTAATATCCGCGTCGGACAACAGGCGAGTTTCCGGGTGGATGCTTTCCCCAACCGTACTTTCCACGGTGAAGTGAAACAGGTACGCCTGAACCCGACCACGCAGCAGAACGTGGTGACCTATGACGTGGTGGTGTCTGTGGAGAATCTGGATCAGGCACTGATGCCTGGCATGACGGCCTATGTGAACATTGTGGTGGCGCAACGCAAAGACGTACTTACGGTACCCAATGGCGCATTGCGCTTCCGTCCCAGCGATGCGGGATTGCGACCGGAAAAGGCGCGCGCAGCTACAGGTGGTGACAAGGCCAAGGGTGACGGGCGCGGCAAGGGTGATACCACGCCGATGGGCACGGTGTACGTGCTGGAGAACGGGCAGCCCAAAGCAGTTCGCATTTCCGTAGGCATTACGGACAACAAGTTGACCGAGGTACTGGCCGGAGAGCTCAAGGATGGCGATGCAGTCATCATCGAAGATCGCCAGCCGCCTGCGAAAGCCAACGGCGGTCCCGGCATGAGGCTGTTCTAACGGTCATGGCAAATGTGCTACCCCCGATGATGAAACTTGCCATGCCCGTTTCCCCCTATCCAACTTTCCCCCGCACGCGGGAGAAAGGGCAAACGTATCGCTACGCGAGTTTCACGTTAATGGCAGACATGCGATGAGCAACGATTCGGTCATTCATATCGAGCACCTGTTCAAGGAATACGTGACCGATGCCGGCACGGTGCCGGTGCTCAAGGACGTTTCCGTCTCGGTGAAACCGGGCGAGTTTGTCGCCATCATGGGGCCGTCCGGCTCCGGCAAATCCACGTTCATGAATATCCTCGGTTGCCTCGATGTGGCGACCAGCGGTACTTATCTGCTGAACGGCCGCGATGTGAACAAACAGAGCCGCGATGAACTGGCATTGCTGCGCAACCAAGTGATCGGTTTTGTGTTCCAGGGGTTCAACCTGTTGCCGCGCGCGAGTCTGGAAGATAACGTGGCATTGCCGCTGATTTACCGCGGCACACCACGCGCAGAGCGTCTGGCGCGAGCCAACGAGATGCTGGAAAAAGTCGGTCTCGGACAATATGCGCGCTCGCGTCCAAACCAGATATCCGGCGGACAACAACAGCGCGTCGCCATCGCCCGCGCGCTGGTCAACCGCCCCAAACTGTTGCTCGCAGACGAGCCCACCGGCAACCTTGATACGCATACCAGCCAGGAAATCATGGCGCTGTTCAGCGAACTGAACCAGCGCGACGGCATTACCATCGTCCTCATCACGCACGAGCCGGACATCGCGACTTATGCCAGTCGTCTCGTACGCCTCTCCGACGGGCGCATCGTGTACGACGGTCCAGTCGAACATGCCGCACCGGAACATCTGGAGAAGACATCATGATCAGTCCCATGCTCAGCGAAGCCTGGATGGCGATGTGGGCAAATCGGCTGCGCACCATTTTGACCATGCTCGGCATGGTCATCGGCGTAGGCGCGGTGATCCTGATGCTGGCCGTGGGGCAGGGTGCTCAGCAGCAGGTACAGGCCTCCATCGCCTCCATGGGCAGCAATCTGTTCATCATCCTTTCCGGTTCGACCACATCCGGCGGTGCCCGCATGGGCGGCGGCGCGGCACCCACACTGACGATCGCAGATGCGCAGGCAATAGAGGAATTACCCTCGGTGACGGCAGCAGCGCCTTCGTCACCCGGCAGTGCGCAACTGGTGTATGGCCCCAACAACTGGAACACGCAAGTCACCGGCACCACACCGGCTTTCCTCACCGTGCGCGATTGGCAACTATCCGAGGGCTATCCTTTTTCTGATTCCGATGTCCGTTCGGCAACACAGGTCGCGTTGCTGGGGCAAACTGTGGTGCAAAACCTGTTTGGAGACGAAGACCCGATCGGCAAAACCATACGCATCAAGAATAGTCCGTATGTTGTGCTTGGGGTGCTGGCGGCTAAAGGACAAAGCCTTGATGGCCGAGATCAGGACGATACCGTGGTGATTCCGGTGACGACGGCATTGCGCAAGCTGTTTGGAACTCGTATCGGTGGCGCAGTGCGATTCATCATGGCGCAGGCTGAATCGGACGATGCGATGCCGCGAGTCGAAAAGTCCATCAACGATCTATTGCACCAACGTCACCGCATTCGCGAGGGGATGGATAACGACTTTACAGTTCGCAATCTTACCGCCATGGCCAACACCGCAGCCGAGACTGCCCAGGTCATGTCCATGATGCTGGGCGCCATTGCCTCAATCTCGTTACTGGTTGGTGGTATCGGCATCATGAACATCATGCTGGTGTCGGTGACTGAGCGCACACGCGAGATCGGCATCCGTATGGCTATCGGTGCGCGCGGCAAGGATATCCTGCTGCAATTTCTGCTGGAAGCGATCATTATTTCCGTTGTCGGCTGCCTGATTGGGGTATTGCTTGGCGTCGGCGGAGCAATGGCGGTGAACAAGCTGGCCGGGATGGAAGTTTCGGTGACCGCGACTTCAATCGCCATGGCATTTTTCGTGGCAGCGGCTGTCGGTATCTTTTTCGGCTGGTATCCGGCACGGAAGGCATCCATGCTCAAGCCTATCGATGCCTTGCGGTTCCAATAGTGGCAACGGTATCGAGCATGAAATTGCGCTGGATGCTGCTTTCCATTCTGGTGATGGCAAGCACCGATGGTGTGGCGCAAAGCTGTCACTATCAGGACTGGCGCTGGAACGTGGCTCAACAGCGCGCGGTACAACAGACCGTCGTCAGCAAAGACGCATCCATGCTCTTGTCCGACGAACTGGATGCGCAAAGCGGTTGCTCCGTTTGTGCCGAGGATCAACAAGCAATCAAACTGGATGGATTGCCGGAATTTTCGGTATGCAGAAAGTACGCGCAGCTTGTGCAAGACACCCTGGTCAGTCTCATGCGCCAAGGCGAAAAAATCAATTCGGTTGTTGGTTATCGTGTTGGACGGACACGCGGCGAGTTGGATGCACAGGGCAATCGCAGCGGTTTCAGTAACCATTCATTCGGGATTGCGATCGATATCAATACTGACCACAACGGCCTGTACGACAACTGCGTGCAATTCGGGCCGCGGTGCAGATTGTTGCGCGCAGGTCCCTGGCGCCCGGGAGATGATCCGTATAGCCTGCAACCGGATGGACTGATCGTAAAGACATTCAAGCAGGCTGGCTTCAAATGGGGTGGGGAAATCGAAGGCCAGCAAAAGGATTTCATGCATTTTTCGCTGACGGGATATTGAGTAAAAATGAAAGAATTTTCTACAGCGTGCAGACTATGTCCGCGTCTTGCATCATTCCTGGATGAGGTGAGAGCGGAGCAGCCGGGCTATTTTGCCAAGCCCGTTCCCTCATTCGGCGAGGCAGGGACCTCGCTGCTGATCGTCGGCCTGGCACCGGGAATGCACGGCGCAAACCGTACCGGGCGACCTTTCACCGGCGACTATGCGGGAGACCTGTTGTATTCCACGCTGCATAAATACGGTCTGGCGACTGCTGCAGAGCCGCTGGATGCAGACAAGCAGGCCAACCCGAAGCTAAGCCTCAAGGGATGTCGCATCACCAACGCGGTGCGCTGCCTGCCGCCACAGAACAAACCGGAGCCCGCCGAGATCAAGCAGTGCAATGGCTATCTGGCACAGGAATTGGCGGTATTGCCACAGGGCGCTGCCGTCATGGCGCTGGGTACCATCGCTCACGAAGCGGTTTTGCGAGCCAGTGGCCTGAAGGTGAAGGATTTCAAATTTGCCCACAACGCACATCACGCGTTGCCGGGCGGCTTGAAGCTTTATGACAGCTACCATTGCAGTCGCTACAATACGCAGACCAAACGCTTGACAGAGGCGATGTTCCACCAAGTTTTTGAATCCATCCTTGAACACCACAGACTTCGACCCTAAATCTCCCCCACCCCAACCCTCCCCCGGAGGGAGAGGGGGCGAACGCCCACAAAGCGAATTTTTGATTCCCGAATTTGTCGCCTCGCTGCCCCTGCAGCCGGGGGTGTATCGCATGCTGGACGAGGCTGGTCAGGTGTTATATGTCGGCAAGGCCAACCAGCTGAAGAAACGCGTCGGCTCTTATTTCCAACAGAGCAACCTTTCGCCGCGCATCCGCCTGATGGTGTCGCATATCGCGCGCATCGAGGTGACGGTGACGCGTTCCGAGGCGGAAGCGTTGCTGCTGGAGAACAACCTCATCAAGTCGCTCAAGCCGCGTTACAACATCCTGTTCCGCGACGACAAGTCCTATCCCTATATCGTGTTGACCGGCAGTCCTTCGCCGCGACTGACCTATTATCGCGGCGCAGCCGACAAGCGCAATCAATACTTCGGCCCCTATCCAAATGCGCAGGCGGCAAAGGACAGCATCAACCTCCTGCAGAAGGTATTTAAACTGCGTACCTGCGAGGAGGGTGTATTCAACAACCGCACGCGGCCTTGCCTGCTGCACCAGATACACCGTTGCAGCGCACCCTGCGTCGGCCTGATCAGTCCCGGGGACTACGCGACTGACGTGCGCAATGCCGGGTTGTTGTTACAGGGCAAATTCGATGAAGTGGAGCAGCGTCTGCGCACCGCGATGGAACAGGCGGCTGAAGCCATGCAGTACGAACATGCGGCGGCGCTGCGCGACCAGTTGCAGGCATTGCACACGGTGCAGGAAAAGCAATTCGTGGAAAGCGGGCGCGAGACCGATGCCGATATTGTTGCAGTGGTCGAAGCGGAAGGTGCGCTGTGCCTGAATCTGGCGATTGTTCGCGGTGGACGGCATCTGGGCGACAAGCCCATGTTTCCGCAGAACGTGCAGGGGCAGGACAGCAACGAAGTACTGGAAGCCTTTCTGGCGCAGCATTACCTGGAGAGCAGTGTGCCACCGCTGATCATCACCAGTATCGAGATTGTCGATGAGGCGCTGGAACAGTTGTTGAGCGAACAGGCCGGACACAAGGTGCAGATACGCCACGCGGTGACTGGGGAGCGGCGGCAGTGGCTGGAAATGGCCCAGGCCAATGCGCTGTTGGCATTGCGCCGGCAGGCTGGATTGCAGGCCGGACAGACCCTGCGCCTGGACGCTTTACGTTCGGTCTTGTCGTTGCCCGATCTGAAACGCATCGAATGTTTCGATATCAGCCACACCATGGGCGAAGCGACCGTGGCTTCCTGCGTGGTGTATGACGAAATGGCCATACGTCCGCAGGAATACCGACGCTACAACATCAACGGCATCACCCCCGGGGACGATTACGCAGCCATGAAACAGGCCTTGCAGCGCCGCTACCAGAAATTGCAGGCAGGAGAGGGCAAGCGCCCGGACCTGATTCTGATCGACGGAGGTGCCGGGCAGTTGGGCATGGCGGTGGAGGTCATGACGGAATTCGGGCTTTCCGACATTGCGCTGGTCGGCGTGGCCAAAGGCGTTGAACGCAAGCCGGGTATGGAACAATTGTTACGACCCGATGTGGAAAAGCCGCTACAATTACCTCCGGATAGTCCTGCCCTGCATCTGATCCAGCAAGTACGCGATGAGGCGCATCGTTTTGCCATCAGCGGCCACCGTGCCCAGCGCGGTAAAGCGCGAACCGCTTCTTCGCTGGAAGATATCGAAGGGGTAGGCGAGAAACGGCGCCGCAACCTGCTGACCCACTTCGGTGGACTGAAGGGCGTACAACAAGCCAGCGTAGAAGAATTGGCGCGAGTGGAGGGGATCAGTCCCCTGCTTGCTGAAAAGATTTACCAGCAACTCCATTAATAAAATATTTGTTGCTGAAAAAATTTACCAGCACTTACATTAACGATGCCGCTGAACATACCGAATCTGCTGACCTGGTTCAGGATACTGATGATCCCCGTGTTCGTCGCGGTGTTCTATGTATCGGACGAAGCGCTCAGCTTGCACCACAAGCATCTGATCAGTACCTTTATTTTCTGGCTGGCAGCGGTTAGTGACTGGCTGGACGGCTATCTGGCGCGTGCATTGAACCAGGGTTCTGCTTTTGGCGCTTTTCTTGATCCGGTGGCGGATAAGCTGATGGTGGCGGCGGCGCTGATCGTGCTGGTCAAACTGAATCTGGTCGACGTTTTCATCGCCTTTATCATTATCGGTCGTGAAATCACCATTTCGGCCTTGCGCGAATGGATGGCGCAGCTTGGGGAAAGCAAGAGTGTAGCGGTGTCCATGCTGGGCAAGTTCAAAACCGCGTTCCAGATGATTGCCATCCTGTTTTTGTTGTATCAGGAGCCATTATTTGGTATCTCGACGTTGCGCTGGGGGACAATGCTGATCTACCTGGCGGCAATATTGACGCTGTGGTCAATGGTTTACTACCTGATGCTGGCAATGCCGCAGATCACGAAAAAATCTCACAATCAAAATTGATTTTTCGCGCTCGGCCTGTATAATGCCGCGCTCTCGGGGTGTAGCGTAGCCTGGTAGCGCGCCTGGTTTGGGACCAGGATGTCGGGAGTTCGAATCTCTCCACCCCGACCAGGTTCAAGTAGCAAGAAGTCATGTTGGTTTGCCGAATGAATTGTGCCCGTAGCTCAACTGGATAGAGCACCGCCCTTCTAAGGCGGGGGTTACAGGTTCGATTCCTGTCGGGCACACCAATAGACTTGACGGTTCAACGGTGGCTGTAGCTCAGCTGGTAGAGCCCTGGATTGTGATTCCAGTTGTCGTGGGTTCGAGCCCCATCAGCCACCCCATTCTTTAAACACCTCAGTGATAGCACTCGCTATTTTCTTGTAAGATCAATGTAAGCGTCACCTTAAACCTGTCATGAGCTAGATTTAGTCTCATGAAAAAACTACCCCAAGGGGGTGTCGATGGTTCATTTTGGCATGCATTCACAGACAAAATGCCAAACATCTTCTTACTATCGTTATAGTATCGCTGCTCCTATTAAGCAATGTCTATGCTAAGTAGTAACCGCTGAATTGATGTTCGACCCAGATATCCTGAAAAATCTTCAAGCGGAAAATACGCGCCTGATAGCTTTGCTCGAAGCTCACGGCATTGAGTGGCGTATCCCTCTCATTCCGGAAACCGCAAAACCGCCACCTGCACCAGATCCGGTTCTATCGAGTCTGAGCACCGATGAAAAGGTACTCTTGTTCCGCCGCCTGTTTCGCGGGCGAGACGATGTTTACCCCATTCGTTGGGAAAGCCAGAAAACCGGGAAATCCGGCTACGCTCCGGCTTGCGCCAATGAATGGCGTACCGGCGTATGCAATAAGCCTCGCATCAAATGTTCCGATTGCAGCAACCGATTGTTGAAGCCATTTTCAGATGTAGTCATTTACGACCACCTCGCCGGCGAACACACGGTTGGCGTTTATCCCTTATTGTCCGATGACACATGCTATTTCCTCGCAGTCGATTTCGACGAGGCTGAATGGAAAATGGATGCACAAGCCTTTTTTCAGTCTTGTCATGAACTGGGCGTACCGGTTGCGCTTGAAATATCACGCTCCGGTAACGGTGCACATGCGTGGGTATTTTTTGCCAGAAGTGTTTCAGCCCGGGATGCGCGCCGCCTTGGCACGGCTATTATTAGCCACACTTGTGCCCGTACCCGTCAACTGAAACTAACCTCCTACGACCGGTTGTTTCCCAATCAGGACACGATGCCTAAAGGCGGCTTCGGCAACCTGATTGCGCTGCCTCTGCAGAAAAAACCACGCGAGAACGACTGTAGCGTGTTTGTCGATGATTCGTTGCGCCCGTATTCGGATCAGTGGACCTTCTTATCTAACATCCAGCCAATGCCGTTCGAGGACATCGAGCCAACCATACTGCGCGCCACAGGTGGTACGCATCCGCTGGACGTAATGTTTATCGAAGAAGAAGACCACAAGGAACCCTGGAAGCGATCTGCACCGGTAACTAACAAACTGGCTGGCGTCATGCCCAAGTCGCTCAAGGTGACGCTGGCTAATCTCATCTATTTTGAGAAGGCACAGTTGCCGCAGTCGCTGGCGAACCGCCTGATTCGGCTTGCGGCCTTTCAAAACCCGGAGTTCTACAAGGCGCAGGCTATGCGCTTTGCTGTATGGGACAAACCCCGCGTGATTGGCTGCGCTGAAAACTTCCCCAACCACATCGCACTACCACGCGGCTGCCTGGACGCCGCACAGGAGTTGCTCAAGGAAAATAGTATCCGCTGCGATTTGACTGATGAACGTTTCGAAGGCCAACCCATTGATATCGCCTTTGACGGAACACTGAGACTCGATCAGGAAGCAGCGATAGCCGGAATGTTGCATCACGATGCAGGCGTATTTTGCGCACCGACGGCATTTGGCAAAACAGTAGTCGCGGCAGCAATGATTGCCAAACGGGGCGTCAATACACTTGTTCTTGTCCATCGGACTGAATTGCTGAAGCAATGGCAGGAACGGCTGCAGTCCTTCCTAGGCGTCGGCAAGGGAGTGGTCGGAACGATAGGTGGCGGCAAAGCCAAGCCAACCGGCATCATCGACATTGCAGTCATGCAGTCGCTGTCGCGAAAAGGTGAGATCAATTCGCTGGTTGAAAACTACGGTCATGTCATTGTGGATGAATGCCACCACGTCGGAGCAGTGTCGTTCGATGGCATCTTGAAGCGTGTCAAAGCGAAATACGTGCTTGGCCTGACTGCCACGCCATTCCGCCGTGATGGTCAGCAACCGATCATTTTCATGCAGTGCGGACCGATTCGTTATACAGCGGCAAAGCCTGACAGTGCACCGCATGATTTAGAGGTTGTACCATATCCCATAAATAATCAAATCGACCTTCCCCAAGAAGCAGGCATTCAGGATGTTTTCCACCACCTAGCCAATGACACAGACCGTACCGCCATGATTGCTGTTGAAATCAAAACTGCCTTTAACCAAGGGCGAAAGGTACTCGTGTTAACAGAACGTACGGAACACTTGGATGCCATCGCTACAGCACTGGGCAAAACGATCCCATCGCTTTTCGTGCTTCATGGTCGGATGTCGAAGAAACAGCGCATTTCGTTGATAGACGAACTCAATGGACTTCCACCAGATGCCCCTCGTGTCCTGTTAGCCACCGGCAAGCTTGTCGGTGAGGGATTTGACCACCCACCGCTTGATACTCTGGTACTGGCAATGCCGGTCTCATGGAAGGGTACCTTGCAACAGTACGCTGGGCGTTTGCACCGTGAACACGCAAGCAAGACCGACGTGCGCATTATCGATTTTGTTGATACCGGTCATTCAGCTCTGCTCCGGATGTGGGAGAAGCGACAGCGTGGATATCGTGCGATGGGATACGGGATCAAGAAATAAATTTGATAATCTGTAGCACTCAAGATGGTTTTTTCTCTAATTTTCACCTTATGAGCACACTCAAAAATTGCTCGCATTGACTAATCCATTGGATTACAATGATCACCATGATTACGATTGCCGAAGTGCCGGAATACATTCGCCAAGCGGAAAAGCTTTTAACTGAAGCTGAGCGACAGGATGTATTGAGTTATCTCGCAGCGCATCCAAAATCTGGCGATCTGATTGAAGGCACGGGAGGAATCCGCAAGTTGCGATGGGGAAGGGGTGGACGCGGAAAGAGCGGAGGGGTACGTGTGATTTACTATTATCACAGCGAACTGATGCCGCTCTACTTGATTACGCTGTTTGCAAAGAATGAGCAGGACAACTTGAGCAAAGCGGAGCGCAACGAGTTGGCGAAGATGGTGGTTGTTTTGGTGGAAACATGGATTGAGAGGTGAATTATGGGAACTACTTTTGACAGTATCGCTCGTGGTTTGAATGAAGCCGTTGCACACGCCAAGGGCAAAAAAGTGGGCGTTAAAACTTACAAGCCTGAGTCGGTGGATGTTTCTGCGTTGCGTCAGCACATGGGTATGACACAAGAACAATTCGCTGCAAGGTTTGGATTTTCTGTTGCGACGTTGCGCCATTGGGAGCGCGGTGATCGTACGCCACAGGGTGCTGCTCTGGTATTGCTGAACGTAATTAAAAGTGCACCTGAAGCGGTGAAAGCTGCACTGATTTGAAATTGGTCTGAAAGTTATAGCTTTTCGGTTTTTGTAAGATGCCTAAATGGGGGCGCATGGATATTGGCTTTGCGAGCTGGCCATCTTACAAATATATTAAGTTATGTGGTTGATTGGTGGGGAATGACGATCTGATTGTGATTCCAGTTGTCGTGGGTTCGAGCCCCATCAGCCACCCCATTTACTGCATTGATTGTTAACGGAATAAGGCTGCTGCAATCGGCAGCGGATATCCGAGAACAACTCATTGGCGGTTCGTGTTCGAAGGTCAGTTTCACTAATTTCCCGCCAAAACGTCGCAAAACGAAACCCCCATTGCAAACGGGTATTATCGCTTTTGTTATCTTGCGTAATTGCGTCAGGATGCAGCCCCATGTCCTGTACAGGAGACTGTCAATACAGAGGAAATGTTTAGTGCAAAGCAGCTGAGCGACTGTTTCCCAGCACCAGTTCTCGATAAACCAGGGCCTGAATAGCGGCAGTTTTAATCTTGTGAAGATTCCATGCCTGACGGCGTGCATCGGAGTGAGGTTCATAATTGACCCACTGCAGCTGAAGCAGCTTTTGCACTTCCGCCTCATTGATGGCTTGCGACAGCAACATCTTGTTCGGCTCATTGCTGATCAGGATGCGGGCAGCATCAGGAAGAACCATCTTCATCCTGGTAAGGAATTGGATGCCGTCCATATCGGGTAATGTTTGTGCAGCGATGACAAGGTCACAAGGGTGTTTCTCGACATGTGCCAGACCGGCTTTTGCAGTATGTAAACTTTCAACTGAACATTTGAATTTCTTTGCGACGGATTCATGTTGTATTTCCTGTTGAATCGCGCCGTATAAGCTCTCGTGCCCATTTTCGTCTGTCAGCTCACGCGAAATCAATCTAAGCAGGTAATCATCACCATTGACCAGAACGATCTGAAAGGGAATGTCTTCTTGAACTATTTGTAAAGCAGCGAGATTGTCTGGTTGTTCAGTTAACTGGTGACGTTTTTTCAGAAGGGCATCACGATATACCAGAGCTTGGCGGATGCTGCATAACAGCTCGTCTTTTTTCCATGGTTTTGCGATGAAGCGGTAAACATGTGTTTCGTTGATGGTGCGTATCAGCGCATTGATATCGGCTTCACCGCTTAACAACAAAAGAGATGCATCCGGCTGCAGCAATCTGAACTGTTTGAGAAATTCGAGGCCATTCATATCAGGCATCAGGTAATCAGCCACCACCATATCCAACGGGTTATTTTTGCTGTACTCAAGCGCGGCTGCGGGGTTGTCGAACGCTACAATTTCAAAGAATTCCTTTAATTCGCGCCTAAGTGAATTAAGTACGTTTTGCTCATCATCGACCAGTAATACCTTTTGCATGATTCCTCACTGAGCAAACAAATACAGAATTCGAGTTGAAAATATTTTCAAGCAGCACATTCAATGCAAATTGATTGGTTTCAACTACAGTCGGCGCTGTTTTCCCCTGCAAATTTATATTATTGAGCCTTTGCATCATATCCACAACAAACCCGGATGCAAAGCATAACGCTTTGCTCGTATAAGTATCTAGACAATATATAGATCATATATAGGCAATATATAGGCAATCATCAAACTTGCGGCTCGTATACGGTAGTTCTAGACTCGCAAGTCCGATCAGGGATGCAATCGCATACCTGCTCAGAAAAAAGTCTGAAACAAATTTTACAGGATTGACAGGCAAACACAGCGGCAAGTATCCAGAGTACACATGCTTAACTGATCAGACACAGTTGCGTACACCAGGCACGGCACGGGCGTGATTGCTCAGATTTACAGCCGGGCTCTTCGATCAACAGCAATATTTCGGGGGGATCATGAATACCCAGAAATACCAACCTGCCTTGACAGCCGAATCCGATAGCGGATTAAAAGTAAGCCAGCTCACCAGGATTCGCTTGATCAGAAAGTTCCAGCGCTGTGAAGGAAATGTCGATTGCTGTGCTTCCGCTTACACAAGGGTGTGCAAACAGTTCGAATGCCTGTGGCGCGATGAATGTCTGACTTTGGCGAGGGAAGAAGCGTTGTAACAAGACGGCCATGAACGATTTTCGCCCAGTTGAGCAAACCGCTTCTGACGCCAGCACCCTGCGTCGGCGCGCAGAAGAGCGCTTGAAGAAAGAGCTGGCGATAAAGAATTTGTCTCAACAGTTTGATGTCGGGAGGCGGCTGTACGATCAGCGCATCAACCAGATCGAAATCGAACTACTGACTGATGAATTCAACAAGCTAAAGCAAAAGATTTCACCGCAAAGCAGCAGCCAACAGGTACTGGATTCTTCATTACCCAGCTACCTGTTCCTGGATCACGACAGCAGGATATGCGATGCCAAATTCCATGGCGCAACTCGCGTCGACACAAAAAAACGCAAGTGGCTCGGACGGTCACTGAGTGAATGCATCCAGCAAGGAACCTCTGAGATGTTCCTTGCCTTTTTGCATGACGTATTCGAATCGGATGAAAAAAAATGCTACCAATTGTCATTCGACCAGACGATCAGCAAAAACATTCTAGGGGTGAGATTGCCGCTATATGCTTCGATTGAGGCAGTTGCAGATGACGAAAAACAGATATGTTTGGTTGTGATAGAGGATATCAGCACGCGAAAGATTGCCGAGGAGCGTGAAAAGGCGAGCGATGCGGCCCTGGCCATGCTGAACAGGACTATTGCTGCAAGCCGCAACGAGATATTCATGTTCGATGCGCAAAGTCTTGGCTTTACTTTCGCCAATCAGCGGGCTTTGGAGAATCTTGGCTATACGATAGAAGAGTTGAGGTGGCTTACACCCGCTGATATTCAGGCTCACGTATTCAATCAGGAAATGGATAATCATATTTCCTACCTGCTGAGTCACAAACAGAGTGTCAGAAAGTTCAATGCGGTGCATCTGCGCAGAGATTGCAGCATGTATCCGGTAGAAATCTATTTGCAGCTTTTTGAACGTGATGCGGGCAGTTATTTTATTGCCATTGCGCAAGATATCACTAGCCAGACGGCTGCGGAGTCGAAGCTGAAATCCATAGTGGAATCAGCCGATGCCATCATTTGGGCCACCGATGTGGATTCAAAACTGGAGTTCCTGTCTGATCAAGTGAGAGACATACTGGGCTACAACGCAGAACAGTTCATCGGGACCTCGCTGGTAGATATGATCGATACCGGATATTTCCACCAGTCGGACAAAGACAGACTGGTTGAAGGATTCAAGCAGGTTCTCATGGGCGGCAACAGGGTGAGTGATTTGCGCTGTCGTGCCAAACAGACCGATGGAACCTGGCGCTGGTTTAGCATGAATATGACGCCAAACAGGTCGGTGGATGGTGAAATCAGTCAGGTAGTCGGTGTGATGCATGACATTCACGCGCAAAAACTGGCAGAAGAGGCTTTATTGCAATTGAATCAGGAACTCGATTCGCGTGTGAGGGAAGAGATTCAGAGAAACATGGAGAAGGATTTGCTGTTGCAGCGCCAATCCAGATTGGCTGCCATGGGAGAAATGATCGGCAATATTGCGCACCAATGGAGGCAACCAATCAACTCACTGGGTTTGATTCTTGGCGATCTGGAAGATGCTGCACTTTATGGCGAGTGCGACCTGACTTACATCAAAACTGCAGTCGGCAAATCAAAAAATATCATTCAGAAGATGTCCAGTACGATAGACGATTTCCGCCATTTTTTCCGGGCGGACAAGAGTCCCGGTGCATTCAGTCTCAAACATGTGACCGACGAGTGCATCAATCTGGTCGAGGCGGCGATGAAAAATAACAATATCAACATTGTCGTCCAATGCGAGCGTGATGTCGTCGTTAGCGGGTATGCCAATGAATATTCGCAGGCTTTGATGAATATATTGAGCAATGCGAGGGAAGCGATTATCGAGCGGAATGTTGCCGACGGCAGAATAGATATCGAGATCGGCGAGGACGGTGATTATGGCATCCATACCGTGACCGATAATGGTGGCGGCATTCCTGCCGAAGTCTTGCCCAAGATATTTGAGCCCCACTTCACGACCAAAGAACAGGGTGTCGGAATCGGTTTGTACATGACCCTGATCTCGATCGAAAAGAATATGCACGGGAAAATCAACGTGGAAAACATGGCCGATGGCGCCCGGTTTTCCATCTGTTTGCCTAAATCATGATCGGGAGATGAACATGTTATCCATTGAGGCACGAGAGAAGGCGAATTTGGTACGCAAACTTTCAATTCTGTTTGTCGATGACGATGCAGATGTCCGCGAAAGCATGACACATTATCTTTCGCGTCGGGTAGACAAGGTTCATACCGCGCAGAACGGGGTTTCGGGGATTAAATCATTCAGGGAGCTACATCCCGATCTGGTAATTTCAGATATACGCATGGGGGAGATGGATGGGCTCACCATGTGCCGCGAGATACGCGAAACCGAACCGAAGCTTCCGGTCATTATTATCTCGGCACATAACGACAGCGACATCCTGTTGTCGTCAATCGATCTTGGAATAACCAAGTTCATAGTCAAACCCGTCGATACTGATGTTCTGATGGACGCGATCACCAGCATTGCTCAAACGCTTGAACAACAGCGGAATCTGGAATATCAGCAGCAGCATATTGCCGCAGAGAGAAGCGAGACGGATTATGACAGCGAATGCGTCAAAAGCTATGTTTCACACTTTCTGGAAGACAACCATCACGAAGAGCTTTCCTGCGTCAGACACCTGAATATACCGAAGCTGGAAGTAAGCGGCGATTTCTATAGTGTTGCAAAACACGAAGGCGATTTGTATGTAATGCTGGCAGATGGTGCCGGTCATGGTCTCTCTGCCGTAATACCTGCGTTGCAAATTCCCGGGATTTTCAGACAACAAGCCGAGCGAGGTTTTTCCTTGCTGACCATCGCAGCCGAAATGAATCGCACCTTGCATGAGCAGCATATCGCCGAGCATTTCGTGGCAACTACCCTGATACGCATCAATCCAGGTGAACACTTCGTCGAAGTGTTGAATTGCGGGAATCCCCCGATGTTCATATTCGATGATAAAGGAGTCCTGTTACAAGCCAGTCATTCCAAATCGACTGCATTGGGTATGGTCGGTGAGGATAAATTCTCGGTTGAAGTGGAGCGTTTCAAAATTATCCAGAACGCGCGCATTTACCTGTTTACCGACGGACTGGTTGATACGTTGCATGCAAACATCCCAAATTTCGACTATGTCGAATTGCGGGCCATGTTAGCAAATATACATTCTTCAGGCGAGTTCGATACATTGGCAGAGAAAATTCGTGAGGCTGCCAGGAATTACAAAGAGGATGATGTGACTTTGTTGGAAGTGCGTTTCGACTATGAATCAGCGAAGGAAACACAAGTCGAATCCTCACTTCAAAGTGTTCTTTCGAATCAGACAGAGGCGCCGGTAGTATTGAATCAGATGACTCTGCTATATGTTGAAGACGACGATATAGCTCGTGAATATCTTTCCCTCTACCTTGCTCGCCGAATGGGTATGGTCCATGTGGCAAAAGATGGCAGAGAAGGGTTGGAACTTTTCAGGAAGCATCGGCCGCAGATTGTGCTGTCTGACCTCAAGATGCCGCAAATGGATGGTCTGGAAATGGTCGATGAGATCAGAAAACTGGACAGGGATGTACCGATCATCGTAACCAGCGGATTCGGCAATGCCAAAGATACTGAAAAAATGTTCGAGATGGGAGTATCCCGATTCCATATGAAACCGCTGGATCCAGGCAAACTGACCGACACTATTCAAGCCTGCCTGCGTCAGGTTAATGCACTAAATTCGATTCGTCTGTCAGCATCTGCCTTTCAGGCATCATCTCTTGCTGTCATTACTACAGATCGGAACAGACGGATTATTGCTGTTAACCCGTCTTTCACTCATGTCACGGGTTATGGATTGGCTGAGGTTATCGGACAGAATCCAACGATGTTGAGTTCCGGGAAGCATGATGCCAACCATTATCAGACGATGTGGCAGGCACTGGAAGAATTCGGCTGTTGGTCGGGTGAGTTGCCATGCCAACACAAGAACGGGACCACAGTATCCGAATGGCTTACCGTCAATACAATGAAAAGCGAGGATGGGACTCCGACAGGTTATTACTTCATATTTTCAGATATGTCAGCACGGCAAATGAGTGAGGAAAAGGTACGGCAACTGATGTTTTTCGATAGTCTGACTGGCCTGCCAAACCGCGCGATGTTTGCGGACAAGGTTAACGAGATATTGGAGCAAACCCGGCAGAATATGGGACATCTGGCGCTGGTTTGCTTCAACATCGATCGTTTTTTTGTGATCAATAATATGCTGGGTGTGCGTGTTGGCGATGAAGTTCTATTTACTGTCGCCAAAAGGTTGTCTGCCGGTGTCGGCGAGGGAGATGTGGTCTGTCGTATGGGGGGCGACGAATTTGCTGTGTTAATGCTGGAAAAGGGTGGGCGCGAATCCTTCGAGCGGGCTGTGATCGAATTGTCCCACGTCATCAGCCAGCCCATAAAAGTAAACGATAAAGAAGTGCAATTGCGTGCAAGTGCCGGAATCAGCATCTATCCTTCCGATGGAGAAACCTATGAGGAGCTGGTCAAGAGCGCAAGCGGTGCGATGAACCATGCCCAAGTTCTGGGCGGGAATACGTATCGATTCTTTGACAAATCGATCAGTCAGCGCGAAGAGCGGCAGGCCTACCTGCAGCAAGGTTTCAAGAGCGGACTGCTGAAAAATGAATTTTTCATGCTGTACCAGCCGAAGTATTCGCTTAGTCGTCAGCAAGTCGTGGGAGCTGAAGCACTGGTGCGCTGGAACCATCCGACATTGGGGTTGGTTTCCCCGGCGGAATTCATTCCCATTGCTGAAACCAGCGGCGCGGTGATTGAGCTGAGCGAATGGATCATCGACAAGGTGTGTGCGCAACTTGCCGATTGGCGAAAGCAGGGGTTGTTACAGGTGCCTGTGTCTATCAATATTTCACCGCTGCATTTCTGGCGCGGAGATCTGGTCGGAAGTCTGCAAAAGGGATTGCAGACATGGAACATTGATACCGCAGCATTGCCAATTGAGGTTACCGAAAACGTTGTAATGAATACATCGGACCGTACACTGCAAGTACTGGGCCATTTGAAGGAACTCGGTTTCCAGCTGTCCATCGACGATTTTGGAACAGGCTATTCCAGCCTGAAATATCTTAAGGATATGCCCATCAGTGAATTGAAAATTGACCGTTCCTTCATTATCGAAATCCCCGAGGAGGGGCAGCCAGAAGACTTGTCCAGAACGGCCATTCCTCGCGCCATTATCCGGCTGGCGAACGAGTTCAAATTGGGGGTGGTTGCCGAAGGCGTCGAAACCGAGAGCCAGAAGAATTTTCTGGTAGAGAACGGCTGCGATGTGATTCAGGGCTATTTGTTCAGCCCGCCGATTTCCGCGAGTGAATTTGGTTCGATGTTGCATTGATTGGCACCGGCGCCAAATGGTTATTCCACATGGCCCCACCTGATCGGATGTGGATCCCGATCAGGTGGGGCTCTGATTTTCAACGCTCAGTTACGGTCTCCGAAATGCTCAGAACATTCCCTTCCAAGCCCGCGCTTCACATAAGGTTGTTCACCGTTCTCCCGGATTTTCCCTGCCTCAGCACGAATAATTCGTCAATATGAGCTGGATATACGCTCCTATTCGAGAATTCGTTGCCACATACAAGAGGATATCCTTGAATCGGAATAACAATATTTTTCGGGCACTCTAAACTTATGTGAACTGTGGCCGTTAAGTTAAATACTCAAAGCGGAACTTCATCCAACTAATAACAAATGAAGAAATCAGACATCTCAAACAATTTCGTTGCTGGCGCCATTATCAGCGTTGTGCTGTTCGGTGGACATGCGCTGTATTTCCACACAGCAGATGTGATATGGGCTGATTTGCTGCTATTCATTCTGTTGATGCTAAGCTGGGGTTATCTGGCCAGGCGTATTGATCTCGGCACAAAATCTCAAGGCCAGGCTGATTGGTCACAGCAACAAACGGAAGAAAAGCTCATTAATGAAAGCAATGCCTTCCACGTGCAGTTGGGGAAAGAGATTGTAAATCAGGTCAATCAGGCCAATACCGAATTAAGCAATACTCAGGCAATTCTCAGCGATGCCATTGCCAAGTTGGTGGAAAATTTCACAGCCATGGCAGATGAAATTCATACGCAACAAGCCTTGTCACTTTTCATCTCGGGTGAAAATGAGGCAGACCAAACACAGAGTACAAAATACAAATTTCATCAATTTGTTCTGGATACCCAACAGGCCCTGAACGAATTTATTGATAGCACTGTTCAAAACAGCACCCGCTCCATGGAGTTGGTTGAAAAGATGGATGAGATGAGCTCTGAAGTGGACGGTATTCGAGAGCTTGTGAACGAAGTGGGAAGTATTGCAAAACAGACCAATCTGCTTGCGCTGAATGCCGCCATTGAAGCGGCGCGAGCCGGAGAGGCAGGGCGCGGATTTGCCGTCGTGGCCGATGAGGTGCGCAATCTATCGGACAAGACCAATAAATTCAGTAGTCAGATACGCGGCCTGGTGGATGGCGTCAATAAATCATTGCACGAGGCAGAAGACTCAATCAGCAAATTGGCGACCAAAGACATGACTTATGTCATGGATTCAAAGAAGCACGTTGAATCCATGATGGGCGAGCTTGCCGAACTCAACAAGACGATCGAAAAAAATGGCGTCGAGCTAGGCCAGATCAGTACCCGTGTCGAACAAAATGTTGCTGTCGCGGTTTCAACACTGCAATTTCAGGATATGAGTTCGCAATTGATCGGCCATGCACAGATGCGTCTGGCTGCCTTGCATGAGGTTGCCGTTGAAATTGGTAAAAACACCGATCAAATCAATAGCCAGAACTACCTGGAACAACTGGCCGCCTACAATCGGTCATTGACTAGGCACGTAATTACGTTGGATGAAAAGAAATCCAGCCCGGTGGCTCAAAGTGATTTCAGTACGGGAGATGTTGAATTGTTCTAAGTAAACCTGAACAGTCGCGCGTTTCAGTAGCGCGTCCTATGGTAGGTGTTCTTACGTATTGATAAATAGATGCCCACCTTTCATTGTTAATATAAATCGATGAAGAGGGGCTTGTACACTATTTCCGGAGTAATTGAATTGTTCCAGACAAACTCTAATAAATCCGGAAAGTGCCCATTAACTTTTCAACTGACTGAGGCAAAAAATGGCTAAGACCGTATTGACTGTTGATGATTCTGCCTCCATTCGCCAGATGGTGACATTCACACTCAAGTCATCAGGATATACCGTCATTGAGGCGGCTGACGGTCAGGAGGGGCTGGAAAAGGCCAAGGCTAATGCCGTCAATCTGGTCCTGACCGATCAGAACATGCCCAAGATGGATGGTCTGACGTTGATCAAGGCTTTGCGCGGTTTGCCGCAGCATAAGTCCACGCCGATTTTGATGTTGACGACCGAATCCAGCGATGCCATGAAGGCACAGGGCAAGGCGGCTGGGGCGACGGGGTGGTTGGTCAAGCCGTTCGATCCGCAGAAACTGCTGGAAGTTGTCAAAAAAGTTATTGGTTGAAGTGCCTGGAGAAACACTCATGTTGATACCAGCCAATCAGCACCGCACTTCAAACTAGGAGAATACCAATGTCGATCGACATGAGTCAGTTCTATCAGGTGTTCTTCGATGAGTCCGCTGAACATCTGGCGAATATGGAAAGTCTATTGCTTGCTGTTGATCTTGACGCTCCCGATCCCGACCAGCTTAATGCCATTTTCCGTGCAGCTCATTCAATCAAGGGAGGAAGCGGCACATTCGGTTTTACCGACATGACCGAAGTAACTCATGTGCTGGAGACTCTGCTGGATCGCATCCGGAAAAACGAAATTATCATCACCTCAGAAATGGTTGATGCATTCCTGCAAGCCGGAGATGTTCTTCGTGGATTGCTGGATGCACACCAGAGTGGCGGTTTGGCCGATGAAGCTGCATCACTTGCCATACGGGAAAAGTTGCAGAAATTGACCACAACGTCAGCCGGGGTGGGAGCTACTGCGAAACAAAGCGATGCTTCCGCAGTAATGAAAAGTGAAGCGCCGGAAGTGACACCCGCTGAAGGCGGTCAATATGTCTATCAAATCCAGTTTGTAAAAAACAAGACTAATTTCAAGAATAAGGAACAACTCAATAATCTGCTGCAGGCATTGAGCGATGTCGGGACTATTGAGAACCAGAAAATCGAGACCAATTCAGTGTCGCTAACATTGATCACGAATTGTTCCGAAGAGGACCTGCGCGAGACATTCATGTTCTTCATCAAGCCGGAACAGTTGACTCTTACTGTTCAGGAAACCCCTGCGGCAGCGAGTAAATCCAAAACTGAAGACGAGCAGGGTTATGGCTTCTTCATAGAACCCGAACAACTTAAAACCGAAGCAGAAAATGCACAGGGTTATGGTTTCTTCGTCGAACTGGACAACCAGACTCAACCCGCCACGCCTGAGCCGGTTATCAATCCGGATGAAATCCCGCGTCGGCGTGCCACTGACAAACCACCCACTGCTGCGGTAGTTGCTGCTGAAACCTCGATTCGCGTTAGCGTTGAAAAAGTCGACCAAATGATCAATCTGGTCGGCGAACTGGTCATCACACAAGCGATGCTGACCGAGACTGTTTCCACCATGGATCAGGCGATGCATGAACGCTTGGTCAATGGTTTGGCGCAACTGGAACGCAATACGCGCGACTTGCAGGAATCGGTCATGTCGGTGCGCATGATGCCGATCAATTTTGTGTTCAGCCGCTTTCCGCGTGTAGTGCGCGACCTTGCGTCCAAACTGGGGAAGAAAGCCCAGCTCAAGACAGTCGGCGAAGGTACCGAGCTGGACAAAGGCCTGATCGAAAAGATCAGCGACCCGCTCACACATCTGGTGCGCAACAGCTTGGATCATGGCATTGAATTACCCGAGGAACGTATCGCCAAGGGCAAGGACCCGCAAGGCACCATCACTTTGCGTGCCGCTCACCAAGGCGGGAACATCGTCATTGAAGTGGAAGATGATGGTGCCGGCTTGAATCGCGAAAAGATACTCGCTAAAGCCAGGGAAAAGGGCATCCCTTTCAATGACAACATCAGCGATGCCGATGTCTGGTTGATGATCTTCGCTCCTGGGTTCTCCACTGCCGAAATCGTGACCGATGTATCCGGACGCGGAGTTGGCATGGATGTGGTGAAGCGGAACATTGACAGTATTGCCGGTCGCGTCGAGATCAGTTCCCGAGAGGGGCAAGGCTGCACCGTCACCATCCGGCTGCCGCTGACGCTGGCGATATTGGACGGACTGTCGATTTCAGTCGGCGACCAAATCTACATTGTGCCGCTCAGTTTTATCAGCGAATCCTTGCAACCCGGTGCGGCGGATATCAAACAGGTCAGCGGACAGGGGCAGGTTGTGCATGTACGCGGCGAATACGTGCCCATGATTGCATTGCACCAGGTATTCAATATCAAGCCCAAAGTAACCAAACCCGATGAAGGGATATTGGTGTTGCTGGAAGCAGAAGGAAAGAAAGTCGCTCTTTTTGTCGATGAGCTGGTTGGTCAGCATCAAGTGGTGATCAAGAGCCTTGAAACAAATTATCGCAAAGTGCCAGGTATGTCAGGTGCAACGATTATGGGAGACGGACGGGTAGCCATGATTATGGATGTGGCCGCCCTGGTCAAGTTGGCGCAACAGTAAAACATACTCGCTAATGGAGGCAGCAATGCAAACCAACGAAGGAACGACAGCGGCAAACGAAGGCCGCGAACTACTGACATTTACGCTGGGGAGCGAAGAATACGGTATCGACATTCTCAAGGTGCAGGAGATACGGGGTTACGACGCCGTGACTACCATCGCCAACGCGCCCGAATTCATCAAAGGCGTGATCAACCTGCGCGGCATCATCGTTCCCATTGTCGACCTTCGCATCAAGTTCCACCTTGGCAAGGTTGAGTACGACCAGTTCACAGTGGTCATCATCCTCAACATCGCCCATCGTGTGGTGGGAATCGTGGTGGATGGCGTATCCGACGTGATTACGCTCACTGCGGAACAACTGAAACCCGCGCCCGAATTCAGTTCCACTTTGGGTACGCAGTACATCACGGGGTTGGGGACGGTAGATGACCGCATGATTATTGTGGTGGACATCGAAAGGCTGATGACCAGCGGCGATATGGAACTGGTTGAGACTGCTGCTGCGTAGGCATGTTACGAATGACACTCTGTTCAGGGGAAATAGAAAAATGCTAAAGAATCTAACCGTCAAAGCCAGGCTGATATTTGTGATCTGCTTCCTTTCCATCCTCGCGATCGTCGTCGGGTTCCTCGGCTTGCGCGGGATGAGTGTCGCCAACGAAGGTTTGCGTACCGTTTATGAGGATCGCCTGGTTCCTGCCGGCCAGTTGGCAGGGGTCAATATTCTTACTGCTGAAAACATGCGCCAGACACATCTGATGCTGATGCACGACCCGCGCCTGCCGGAAAGCAAGCTGCACGACCATCCCATATCCTTCCATACCGACAAGATGGCGGAAAACACCAAGAAGAACAACAAGCTCATTGAAGACTACGCGGCTACCTATTTGACTCCGGACGAAAAAATACTGTTTGAGGAGTACAAGGCAAAGCGCAAGATTTACCAGGATGCGCGAAAGAAAACTTTAGACCTCGTCGAGGAAGGGAAATTTGCCGAGGCTAATGCTGCCATGGTCAAAGAAACCGGCCCCGCGTTTGTTGGCAACAGAGATGCGGTGCAAAAGCTCCTCGAACTGCAAATCAATGTAGGCAAGGAGGAGTACGAAAAAGCGCTGCAATCCTATGCCACGACGCGCAATATTTCGATCAGTGCGATCGTGGTCAGCTTGTTGCTGGCCGCCTTCACAGGATTCATGCTAATCCGCGCGATCATGCGTCCGTTGGCCGAGGCACAGGAAGTAGCCGGCAAGATTGCCGCAGGCGATCTGACCAGCACCATCGAAATCACGAGCAATGATGAACTGGGGCAGTTGCTGACTTCTTTCAAGGCGATGCAAAGCAGCATCCAGGGACTGATAAGCGAAATCAAGGCCTCGACCGACACCATCAGTACCGCATCGAAGCAGATTGCCGCTGGCAACAGCGACCTGTCGCAACGCACGGAAGAACAAGCCTCCAGTCTGGAAGAGACCGCCTCCAGCATGGAAGAGTTAACCTCCACCGTGAAGCAGAACACCGAGAATGCCAAACAGGCTAACCAGCTTGCCATCAGCGCCTCCGACGTGGCGGGCAAGGGCGGTGAAGTGGTCAGCAAAGTAGTGGTCACCATGGACTCGATCAACGAATCCTCGCGCAAGATCGTGGACATCATCTCCGTGATTGACGGCATCGCCTTCCAGACCAACATCCTGGCGCTGAATGCCGCTGTGGAAGCGGCGCGTGCGGGCGAACAGGGAAGAGGCTTTGCCGTGGTTGCGGGTGAAGTGCGCAACCTGGCCCAAAGAAGTGCTGCGGCAGCCAAAGAGATCAAGACCCTGATCGGCGACTCCGTGGAAAAGGTCGAAGGCGGCAGCAAACTGGTGGCTCAGGCAGGGCAGACCATGGAAGAAATCGTCACCTCGATCCGCCGCGTGACCGACATCATGTCCGAGATTACTGCCGCCTCGGTCGAACAAAGCCAGGGCATCGAACAAGTCAACACCGCCATCACCCAGATGGACGAAGTCACACAACAGAATGCGGCGCTGGTGGAAGAAGCGGCTGCGGCGGCCGAATCGCTGGAAGAACAGGCGCAGAACCTGTCGGCGTCGGTAGCGACCTTCAAGGTAGATAACAATGCGACACAAGTCGTTGCCACGCGCGCTTCAACTGTAGCCCATCAGGTGGAACACAAAGCGATCACGGCGCGCAAGGCCGGTACAAGCAAATCGACCACAGTCGCCAAATCCAGACCGAAACCCAAGTCCGGCGAGGATGGTGAGTGGCAAGAGTTCTAGTCACGATTAAATACGGGGAGAGTCTCATGTTAAAAAATCTAACCATCAAGTCACGTTTGATCTTTGTCCTGGTCTTCTTGGCTGTGCTCGCCACTGCGCTGGGTGTGATCGGCCTGATTGGCATGAAGAAAGCCAATGACGGTTTGCTCACTGTTTATCAGGACCGCACCATTCCGATGGGGCAGCTCGCAGTGGTCAACACAAAATTACAGCATACCCGTACCGCTATTGTGACTGTGATGGCGTATCCGGAAAAGATGTCCGAAGAACACGAGAAGATCGAGCAAGACATCAGTGTGAGCGGCAAGACATGGGATGAGTACATGGCCACCTACCTGACGCCGGAAGAAAAGAAATTGGCAGACAAGTTCGTCGAGGATCGCAACCGTTATTTTAATGAAGGTGTGAAGCACGCCATGAGCTTGCAACGTGCCGGAAAGATGGAAGAGGCGTCAAAGTTCTACTGGGAACAGGTGCGTAGTCTAATTCAGCCCGCCAGTGCCGGAATCGAAGCACTGACAAAGTTACAACTCGATGTTGCCAAGGAAGAATTTGATGCCGCACAAGCACGCTATGAAACCATACGTACCGTAGCAATAAGCTCGCTGGTGCTGGGTCTGATCTTGACTGCTTTTGTAGGCATGATGCTGATTCGCGCGATCATGCGTCCGTTGGCTGAGGCACAGGAAGTAGCCGGCAAGATTGCCGCAGGCGATCTGACCAGCACCATCGAAATCACGAGCAATGATGAACTGGGGCAGTTGCTGACTTCTTTCAAGGCGATGCAAAGCAGCATCCAGGGACTGATAAGCGAAATCAAGGCCTCGACCGACACCATCAGTACCGCATCGAAGCAGATTGCCGCTGGCAACAGCGACCTGTCGCAACGCACGGAAGAACAAGCCTCCAGTCTGGAAGAGACCGCCTCCAGCATGGAAGAGTTAACCTCCACCGTGAAGCAGAACACCGAGAATGCCAAACA
>Ga0265324_10000460_pt1 | contig 28687 bp, 26 predicted proteins | sample 41419metaG_FD_198634 | JGI IMG/M metagenome (GOLD analysis project Ga0265324, IMG submission 198634) | Rhizosphere microbial communities from Carex aquatilis grown in University of Washington, Seatle, WA, United States - 4-14-19 metaG | ecosystem: Host-associated > Plants > Roots > Rhizosphere...
TTTGCCTTGAAACCAAAGGCCAGAATTGTTCGTGAAAACGAGACAAGTCTGGACGATGCCTTTACCCTTGATGGTGATTGAGTCTACACCTGCGTAGTTTGTCCACATTGCACCGCTGCAATAATATATTCCCTCTCCAAGCTCAATCGTTCCGCCACCCGGATAAGTACTACTCGTCGCATGGGGGAGTGATTTAAATATCGCCTGCAGATCGATGTTGTGGATGTTTTCGGTGTTGGTCGTTATCACGAAACGGGCCGTTCTTGATTCGTTCGTGATGGCGAACTGTTTGGCGACTTGAGCGGCGGAGACGAGATTAGTGATGCCCGCGCCGTTGCCGGACAGATTTTGGAAATTGTAATTGCCGCGATAGTTACCGGCGATGCGGGTACGGTAATTGGGGTTGGGCTGGGCATCGAAACTGGTGGCACTGAGGGCATAACCGGAAACGGAATTGAATTCGTACAACAGCGGGTTTGGCTCGCCCCAGGTGATGCCGTCGAGGGTCAGGGCGGCGGTGCCGTTGGTGATCATGAGAATGCCGCCGCCGGAGAGTTCGAATTCGTTGTCGTGGAAGGTGACTTCGTTGGCGGCGTTTTGGCGGAGGTCCACGATGGGGTTGACGCAGCGGAACCAGTGGTTGCCACGGCCGGAAAAGCTGGAGATGCGGGGCCCGAGGAAGACCGCGCCGCCGAGGCTGAGCGGGGAGGGCGCGGGCCAATTGCTGGTGCGCCCGGGCGATTCAGCGTCGCCATCGCAGTTATCAGCTTCAAAGAAATTGTCTTCGAGGCGCGGATGGTTGGCATCGAGATAGGCGCCGATGGCGAGAGCGTTGAAATTATTGCGCGCGAGCAGGAACGAGGTGCCCAAAGGCGTAGGGGTGCCGTCGTACCAGACGCCGCCGAGGCCGGTGGCGGATATGGCGGTGGCGGCGACGCCGACTTCCAGGCCGATGCCATTGGTCATGTGGGGCCAGAAACCGAAGGTGCAGTCCTCGATGGCGGAACGGTTGTTATTCTGAAGGTGGACGAGGAAATAATTGGAATCGACGATGGAGGCGACGGTGACGCCTTGCAGGATGAGGCTGAGGTTGTTGCCGTTGCCTTGCAGAGTGAGACCGGTGTTGTTGGTGAAGATGAGGCAGGTCTGGACGACGCCTTTGCCCCGGATGACGACGGTGTCCACGCCGGTGTAGTTGGTGTAAAGCGCGCCGCTGGTGTAGTAGATGCCCTGGCCCAGCTCGATGGTCCCGCCGCCGGGGTACATGCGATTGGTGGCGTGGGGCAAGGCGTTCAGCATCGCGGGCAGATCGATGTTGTGGTGGATGGCGGTGTTGGTGATGACGAGGTAACTGGCGGTGCCGGATTCGTTGGTGGTGACGACCATTTTGGCGATGGCTTCGGCCGAGGTGAGATTCCCCGCGAGCAAGGCATCGGTCTGCGCCTGTGTGTAATAATTCGTGGCGGGATTGGGTGGGAACGCGCCGATGTTGGTGATCAATGAACCGATAGGCACGGTACCCAAAGTATTCGTCCACACATTGAACTTGAAAGGCGTGCCGCTCAGGCCCTGAATATTCCCGGAATAATAGCCCCATTGCAGATTGGTAAATGCGTAGTTGCCGGCCGCATCGGAGACGGTGGCCACGGAATCATTCCGGATCTGAGTGTTGCCCACGACGCCCGGTATCGGCGAGAGCTTGGTGATGGTGATGGTGACGCGCTTTAGCGGGTTTAAACTATAATCGCCCACATTGCCAGTGATGACGTTCGTGAGCGGCGAAGCATTTAACAACAAAGGAACAAAGGAACAAAGAAGCAGAAGTGCGAGTCGCACAGGCTTTTTTGCTGAACTTGGTTGCTTGGTTGCCTGGTTGTTCAAGATTTCGGTTTTCATAGGGTCGTTGGTGCTTGCTCTATTTCAGGACCCAAATCGAATTGGTGCGAACATAGAGAGAGCCGTTGGTAGAAACAAGAATGGAACCGTTGGGAGCGGCCAAGGTGGGCAGGACACCCGTGGCCAGGTTGGTGGATACGTAGAGCGTGTTACCGTTGGTGATGATGGTTAGCTCATTGCCGGCGGTGAAGAGGCCGGGGGCGTTGGTGATATTGGCCGGGATGTAGCCGAGCGCGCTGAAAATGCCGGAACTGGAGTTCGTTGCAGGTTGATAGCCGAGGATGGCGGGGACGCCACCGGAAGTGATCAAGAGATTGGTGATTGAGTTAAATGAGTTGGTGGCGGCGAGATAACCTTCGGCGGCGACGATGCCGGCGAAACTGTTCGTGGCTGGTGTGTAGCCGATAGCGTTGGTTAAGGCGGTGAAGGAATTGGTCAGCGCCGTGTAACCTTCGGCGGCTACGATACCAGAAAATGAATTAGTCGCAGGCGTGTAGCTGAGAGCGTTGGTAATGCTCGCAAAACTGTTGGTCAAAGGGAAATAGCTGAGGGCATTAGTGATGGCGGCAAAACTGTTGGGGAGTGGCGCGTAGTGCATCGCGTTGGTGATGGCGGCGAAGGTGTTGGTCAAAGGCGTATAGCCGAGGGAGGCGATGACCATGGCGCTGGTGTTGGTGGCGGGGACGTAACCAAGCCAGCCGGTGACCACGCTGAACATGTTTTGCGGGTTGTTCACGTTCGCGATATTGGTGGCATAGTAAGCCAGCGGCAGATAGGTCTGCGTATCCAACAGCTTCACAAAGAAGGAACGGCCGGCACTGGGGATCTTCACCACGTAGGTGTTCGCGAAAAGCCGGTTGGTCCAAAAGCCGGAGGCGTTCGGTGTGTTGGTGTAGATGCGGTCGCCAAAGATGATGTTGGTGCCGTCCACAGTGAAGGCGTTGTCATCCGGCGGCCACACCTGCATGGTGATGATGTTCGTCTGCGGCGAACCATCGGCGTTAAAGAACTGGGCATAGAACGGCGTGCCGTTGGTCTGAGAATGTGCCAGGTGACAGGTGCCAGGTATCAGGAAAAGTGCGAGCGCGAGGGTTCGGAGTCCCGCCTTTAGGCGGTTCCACCGAGCCGCGTAAACGCGGAACTCCATACTTTGTGATCTTTGCGGTAAAATATTTTTTGTTTTCATTATGGTTGGAGGATGGCTTTGCCGCCGGTGATGGTGAGTTTGGCGATGACGGTGACGCCGATGGGTTCGCTGGGGATGACTTTTACGCTGGCGGCGGTGATGAGGTAGGTGGTTTCGACGCCGGAATAATCGCGGAAGGTCAGTTTCACGTCTTTGACGCCGTTGAAGGTCTGCGCGGCGGTCTCATACCAGGCGCGCGATTGTTGGTTGTCCGGAAATTCTTTGGTGATGGTGAAGGGCCGGGTGGCGCTGAAGTTGCTGCGGTCGAAAAATTTGCGTTCGGGACCGAACGCGAGATTTTCCTCCTGCACGAGCGGGCCACCATCGATGGCGTCACGTTTGACGCCATCGACGTAGGTGGCGATGAGGCCGGCGACGGGGTCGGGGCCAATCTGGATTTTCCAATTACTTCGATCCATAAAAAGGTGCCAAGGGTCAGGTGTCAGGTGTCAGGATCAAGACGGGGCGGTGTAGGCGAAGTAGGCGCTCCGAACGCCGGCGGCGGTGACGGGGGCGTTGACGAATTGGAGTTCTTTGTGGCGATGTTCGCCGACGAGGTATTGACGGTCCTGCTTTTTCGCGCCGGCGTTCTTCAACGTGAACACCCAGCCGACCTGGGTGCCGGTGATGACGAGGTCTTCTTTGGCGCCGCTCACACCTTTGCCGTATTCCTGGCCGGGCAATACGGCGGTGGTGTCCTGGATGCCGAGCAAGGAATCGCAGTTGGCTTCGGTGAGGTTCGAAGGGATGAAGCTCGCACCTGCGCCGCAGTCTTTGAGGATGGCGTCGCCGATGCCGACGTCGCCGGTTTCGATCAATTTGACGTCGTGGCTGAAATTGAATTTGAATCCGGTCATGCTACCGATGCCATCGAAGGGTGAGGTGCGCGAGCCGAGTGCGCCTTTGTAAATATCGCTGACGATTTTGGTTTCATCGAAGGTGGTATCGGGCGTGAGCGAGTCGGTAATGGTCTTGAGGAAGGCGGCGTTGGTGGGTTGCACGCTCACATCGCCGATGGCGAGATAGGTGATCTGTTCGAAGATGGTACCACTCGGTCCCGCCATGAGATTGGGCGGCGTGAAGATGCCGGCTTTGTTGAAGCTGTAGGTTTTGCTTTCGGCGAGGGAGCAGATGACGGCTGCGCCGGTGATGATGCTATGGCCGATCTTTGTGGCGGGGGCTTTGTGCGCGGCGTAAACGTAATCGAGATAGCCGGTCGTCAACATGCCGACGGGCACGCCGGAGAGTTTGTAGGTGCGCGATTTGTGGCGTTCGCCGAGTTTGCCGAAGTCGGAATCGGGCGTCCAGGATTGGACCTCGTCGGAGACCTGGAGGCCGTTTTTGAAATAGGTGGCGATGCCGCCGTGCACTAGATAGCACGGCCCCTGGATGAGGGTGGGGAGGATAACGTTCGACATAGGGTGAGTGGATTAATGGATTGTTGGATGAATGGATTTAACGAATGACGATTTCTGCGGGTGAGCGTGTTCATAGAACCATCAATTGCTTCACTGCAGATTGATTCAGCGATGGAGCAAACGCGGCGGCGCGTACCACCGACCCGGTGGGGGCGGTAAAGGGAATTGTGTAAGACATGGTTTGGGGATTGATGGCGGGGTCGTTGGCGGGGCAGGAGCCATCCAAGGTGAAAAAAATTTTCACTTCGGGGTCGGCGCAGGTGGTGGTGATGGTGATGGTGCCGGAATTTTGGGAGATGGTGACGAGGTCGCAGGTATCGGTCTGTTTGCGGGCGTTCAACAGCTTGAGGATGACGCGGCGGGCGTAGACGCCGGTGCGGTCATCGATCCAATCGTTGGCAGGTTCGCCGCAGCGTCCGCTGGCGCGCATCTGACCGTAGGGCTGGATGGTTTTGTGATGGAAGAGGTCCACGATGATCTGCTCGATCTGTTCGGGATGCAGCAGGCAACCTGCCTGTGGGGTTTGTGCCAGATTGCGTTCGCCCAATACGACAAATCCGCAGTTCAGATTACAGATGGGGCCGGGTGTGTTCTCGTCCTCGACGAGGGGTCGGAGGTCTTCGACGATAATGCCCATGCCGGAGCCGTTGTTGCGCGGGGTTTGCCAGAGCGCGGAGATGTTGAGGTCTGAATCGAGGAGGAATTTGCGTTCCTGGGTGACGTTGACCTGTTGGAGCAGGGGATGTGCGAGGAGCATGGTAGCGAGATCGTCCTGCAAGGCGGCGAAGTCGGTGAGAGTGGCAAGAGATGTGACGGGTTTGATCATGAGAGTGCGTTTTGGATTTCGGTGAGGGCGACGTCGGCGAATTTGTCGAGGGGGACGACGTTAGGATTGGGAGATTGGTTCACGCCGGTGCTGAGTTTGAAGAGGAAGAGGAGGCCGTCGGGTGGTTGGCCACCCCGACCGGCATCGGACGTGAGGCGTGGATTTATGCGTGGCGACTTGCGACCGGCGGTCCATTGGACGAGATAAGCATCTTTTTTGGTGCGCAGCAGAAAGAGATCGGGAAAATCGCTGGCGCGTTTGCCGTAGCTCACGGGAGAGATGGGAATGGTGAGCGCATCTTTTTTTGACGGGACGATGGGGCCGCCGTAATAACGCTGGCGCAGACCGAGTTTGTTATTTTGCAACGCCACGTCATCTTCGAGCGGCGTTGCGCTCACGTTAAATGAGGCATCAAGCCAGAAGTCTGTGCTGGGCCAGCTGTAACGATTAGGCGGGAGGCCGCGCAGATGGTCGCGCCAGGTTTGGGCGAGCTTGGGCGCGAGCGCGGCGGCGAGGCGACGGGGGGAGCATTTCTCCAACAGGGCGGCCATGGCGGTGGTGGCGGAGTCGCGGGCAGTGACTGTGTTGGTGATGGTCATTTTTTAGATTGAGGCCAGCACCAACGAGAACACAGACGATGACTGTTGTTGGCAGTGCTCAGTTATGGATGTTTTCATCTCTGTGCTCTCGGTGGGGCTGGGAAATTAATTTAAATTCCGTCCTGATTTGTGGTGGTGAAATTTCTTGTGCGTTGACCGAACGAGGGCGAGTTCACGAGGGAAATGGTGCCGGAGGGATTTTGCGGCGGTTCAACTTTTGGTCTGCCGGTGTTAGCCATGGTGTCGAGACGTTTTTGGGCGTCATCAGCGGCGGTTTTACGGGCATCGGTCTGGAAGGCTTTCAACACAGGGAAACTGGTAAGCCATTTCCAACGGGCGATGGCGATGACGTCGGAGATAACCTGGTCGGGGAGCAATGTCTCGTCGAGATCAACAGAATTGCCGCCGGCCTGGATGGCGCCACGGGCGGCGCGCACGACTTTCTCGAGCAAGCCGGTGAGCTTGTCGGAGTCGGGAGTGGACTGGATGTTTTTCAGCAGGGCGACTTCGTTGTCGGTCATTTCGCTGAAGAGGTCGGTGAGAGAGATGGGGCGCCAGCTCATAAAATAAGTCTCAGGTGCGAGGTGTCAGGTGTCAGGTGAAGCGGCGGTCCCGGGGAAAGGGCGGGACCGCCGCGTGGTCCCCGGGGTTAGCGCGTCGGTGCGTCCCAGCGACGCCAGACGACGCCGGCATTGGTGAGGTTGGCGGCGTTGGCGTTGGTGAGTTGGATTCGCAACCGGGCGTTACCGGCGAGTTGGGCAGCGGACCAATTGGTTTGCCAGAGCACATACGTAGCGCCGGAACCAGCGGCGGTGATCTGGATGGGAGTGGCGGGATAGTTGGTGCCATCCACGCTGAACCAGAGCCACGCGCCCGAAGCGACGTTGGCGGTGGCGCTGGAGGCGAAACGGCCCATGAGCGCGAGGCCGGTGTTTTCGCGGAGGGACAATTCGTTGGTGGTGGCCGTGATGGCGTTGGTGGTAGTGAACACGGCCGGCAGATTGGTGAAGGAACCGATCTGGCCGGAGGTGACCTGGGCGCGCACAGAGTGTGCGCCGATGATGAATGCGCCGGCGACGAGCGCGGCGAACAGTGTTGTTTTGGAGAATTTCATTTTAAGAGTTCTATTTTTTGTTTTTGGGAGCGGCGGCGCGCAGAGGACTGCGCGCCCTACCTCAATTGGTTTAGCTGATGTTCAGGCGGCGCATGGCGAGGGTGCTGGTCTGTTTGATGTCGCGGGACCAGTCGATGACGTGGCCTTCCCACAATCCGTTGAGCGCGTCGTAGGAGCGGACGCCGCCGAAGGGTGAACCCATGCCGACGGTGAACGTCTTGAACGGCGTGGGGTCGTACACCGTCGCGTTCGGCGCGCTGTAGTGCAGCAACGCCGTGGATGCGAGGGCGCGGACTTTGCTGGAAGTGACGCCGAGGCCGGTGGTGTCTTTGACGATGCCGGCGATCATCACGTCCACGGGCAACATAAGCAGGCCTTGCAACTGGTCGCGCGTGATGCCGCCGACCTGCACGCCGGTGCAACGCGCCTTGACCCTGGGATGATTGCGCAACGCGCGCCACGCGCCGACGTCGAGCGTCAACTTGATGTCGGAAGACGAACCGCAATCGAGCGTGAGCAAATCGAGTTGGTCGTCCAACTGGTCGATGGGATCGATGTCGGGGTCGGACCACACGCCGAGATCGGGCTGGGCGCTGACGGCGGTGAGCACGGCGTTGATGACGTGGAGGGTGTGGCTGAGCGAGGCTTTGTTGAGCATGGCGCCGACTTTGCCTTCGCGCAGCAGTTGCTGGCCGAGGGCGCCCTGGTTATTGCCGGCGGCGTCGAGCTCGGATTTATCCACGCGGACTTCGAGCGCCTGCGGTTTGCAGGAAAAAGTGTCGTCGCTCGCGGTGAACGCGATGATTTTCGGATCGCCGCCGGTGGCGCGCGCGGTGTCCTCGGGCATGAACGAATTTTTGTCGTTGAACTTTTTGAACTGGCCGCTGGCGCCGGGGACCGGCGTGGAAGGCGCGAGGCGTTCGGCGAGCGCGCGGCTTTCCGCGAGGTCATTCATATGACCCTGTGCGTAGTTGGTGAGTTGGTAATTAAGTGTGGCTGAAGAGAGGTCGCTCATAAAAGAGTGGTTTTTAGTTTTTAGTTTTTAATTTTGAGTTAGGTCAGGGAAACGGGGGTCAGGTTCGCGGCTTCGATGAGTTGGCCGGTGACGCCGGCTTCGAGGGCGATCCAGGATTTGACGCGGGCGCCGGTGCCGGGGTCGGTCTGCCAGGTGCCGTCGTTTTTCTGGATGAGGGCATCGCCTTTGGCGACGGTGCCCCCGAGGGCGACGCGCACGGGACCGGCGAGTGCGCCGATAATGCCGATGGATGATTTCGCCGTGGTATTGGCGCCTTCGAGGATGACGCCGGTGTTGATAGTGGTGGCGGAAGCGCCGAGGGTGGCGACATCGCCGGTGAAGGTGACGCCGTAACCTTCCTTGCCGGTTTGGTCAGCGGACGGGGTGAGGGCGATGATGGCGCTGGCGCGCGTGTATTTGGAGCTCATGGTTTTATCGTTTCAAGTTTCTGTTTTTTTGTTTCGAGTTAAGTGACTAATTGAGTCGTTAGTGATTCGTGTTACGTGTTGCGTGTTGCGTTAAATACGGTGGGTAAGGGTTATGGTTGGCGGGAGAGGCCGAAGAGTTCGGGTTTGCGGGAGCGGACGGAGTTGCGGGCTTCAGCATAGGTGCAACGATTACGTATTTGATAGTCGTTGATCTCGGCTTCGGCTTTGGCGGCGAGGGATTCGTCGTTGGTGTCGGTGACGGCGGGCGGTTGAATATTTCCTTCGCCGCGATTGAGGACCCGGGCGGCACGGGGTTCTTTCGGTTCAACGGGTTTGAAACCGAAGTCGGCCAGCGCGGCGAGGCGTTCCTCGCGGTTCTTCAACGTGACGAGGATGAGCTTGAGGCGGTTGCGGAGCTTTTCTTCTTTCACGCCGTGCGTGAGGAAGAGGCCGTCCACCTGCTCGGTGAGGAGCGAGGAGTTTTGCGCTTCGAGTTCGCTGTTGCGGTTTTTGAGGCGGGTGATCTCGGCGAGTATGGATTCTTCGCCGGAATCAGCGGAGAGGTTGAGGGTGGTGAGGAGGTTTTGCATTTTTGTTTGGTTGATGTTTTGAGTTTCGTGTTTGGAGTTTGGAGTTCCGCGTTTACGCGGTTCCGGGGAGCCGCCTAAAGGCGGGACTCCTGACCGGTTTGTTATCGGGGTGAGTAATTCTTTGCCGTTGGCGTTGTTGGTGAAGCCGATGGTGTCGAGTTTGAGGATGCGATATTTGGCGGGAGCAGTGGCGGATTGGTGGGTGAGTTTTTGGGTGTGGCGACGGTCGGCGACAAAACTGGTGAATTTGTAATGGCCGTTTTTCACGACGTCGCGGCCGATGTCGGTGAGGCCGTCGTCCTTGGCCCAGATGCCGTCGGGACGTTTCTCAAAATCCTTGAACCACGCGAGCGCGGCGCTGTCCTGGTCGTCGTCGTAGATGAAATGTTCGCGGCCGGCGTAGATGCCGGGCCATTTGTCGCCGAGCCGTTGCTGGTCGGCCTGGATGTTGCGCAGGATGGAATCGAGCGAATCGTCATCGAGCACCTGGACGATGCCGGCTTCGCGATTGGGGAGTTCGCCTTTGGGGACGATGTGGATCCAGCCGGCGCCTGTGATGGAGCTGGCGCGGTTAAAAATAATCAGGTGAGAGTTCATGCTAAAATCTGTTTCGAGTTTTGGGTTTTGGGTTTGGAGTTCCGCGTTTACGCGGTTCGGGAAGCCGCCTAAAGGCGGGACTCCATACTTTTAATCCCGCGCTCCGGGGCATTTTGCTTTGCGTTCTCTGCGTTCTTTGCGGTTAAATTTTCCGGCTGCGTGTCCGCGTCGAATTCATAGCCGGTTTTTTCAGCGATGAAACTGGTGGACACATTTTTTCCGGCTTGCGCGAGGAGATAGATGTTGTTGGCGAAATCTTTCAGGTTCTCTTCGTCGCTGGCGGCGAGTTCGAAATACACGCACGCCGGCTGGCCGGGGAAGGCTTCGCCCAATTCAGGCTGGTCGAAGTCGCGCTGCAACGTCTGGTTCACTTTACGGGCGTCGGCACGGGCGATCTGGTCAAAGGCGTCGGCGTGTTCGCGCGCGGGGCCGTCGCCGAGTCCACCGCGTTCGGCGGTGAGCATGGCGAGGCGTCCGCCGGTGCCGGCAAGGACCACGTCCGCATCCTGCGCGTCGCAAAATTCCTTGAACGGACCGTTGTTGCGGAAACCGGAGGTGGGAAATTTGATGTCGCTGCCATTGGGCAACGCGCCGCTCACACCGTCGGCCACGCGTTCGGCGCTGGCCTGGTAGGTGTCTTCCTGGCCGGGCGGGATGTTGGCGGGCATGATGACGACGCCGTTGGGCAGGCCAAAAATTTCCACGAACGCGGCGTAATCCTTCCGCGCCATGGCCCAATTCACAAACGCGATCAACGCGATCTCGTACAACGGATCTTCGACTTCACGGATGACGAACTCCGTGCGCGGGAGGTCGGCGCTGCCGATGCGGTTGGCTTCGCCGAGCGCGAGCTGGCAGCCGCCGATGCCGATGCCGAATTGCGAATCCTGGTTGTAATAAAAATCGCCGAACTGGCCATCGCGCGAGAAGGTCCATTGCGGGAGCCAATGAAGTTCGCGCACGGCGCCGTCGTTCTGGCCATCGGTGAAGCGATGTTTTTGCAAAATGGCGAAGCCGCGAAATTCGGCGAGCGCGAGGAAGCCGAACGTCTCGGTGAGATTCTCGATGAGGTCGTAGCGGGCGCGAAGATGGGCTTGTTGTTGCGCGGCGAGTTCGGGAGTCGCGCCGGGCGGGAGCGGGTTCTTCACCTTGATGTCCCAATCGAGTTCTTCGAGGGCGGCGAGGCGGCGGGTCTTGAGGCCTTTGCAGACAGGATAACGTTTCTCGATCTTGCGGAGAGTGAGTTCGAGCTCGGCGTAATCGCCGCGCTCGGCGGCTTCCAGGAGATAGACGACTTTGGCGATGACGAGGCCGCGGAGTGGGTTGTAGTTATCGCGCCAGAGGTTGTTGGAGCGAACGAGTTGGGCGGCGGATTTGCCGAGACCGGGAGCGGCGTTTCTTGTTTCGGGTTTTTGGCTTCTAGTTTTGGCGGGGGTAGACATATGAGATCTGGTCAATGAAGTGGCGGTTAGTGATGATTCGCGGTTCTTGAGGAAAGCGGCGGTAAACCGCCGCAGTCCAAACGCTCTGCGTGGCACTGAGACACACGAATTTCGCGAAGCGTTTGGAGTGCGCTCGCTTCAGCGCCGCTTTGGTACGCTGAAGCATTGGTGCCGATAGTCGTTCGACGGCGGCAGAAATCGGCAATCGGAAATTGGCTTCCCAAGTCCGCCACAAATTGGTTGCCCCACAAGAGACGGTCGCTTCGCGAAAAGTGGTGGAAATTGGCAATCATCCTAAGACTGTCCTTTCAGCGGTGGCCGCGAGCACAGTGCTTCGTCGTGTATTCTCAAAAATATGTATGGGACTGGCGCCGGCGTTGAAACTCGCCGCGCGGATCGCCAGCGCCAACGCAGTGCAGCGGTCGGCGTGGCCGTCGGTGGTGTGCGGGGCGCGGTAGGTGACGCCGCCGCCGGCGAGCGCCACGCGGTTCAGGCTGTGCAGGTCTTCGCGGATGGCGCGGTTGATGGGAATGCCGAGGGTCTTTTGCTCGAAGGCCATCCGGAGTTTGGGAAAAATGTTCACCTTGAGGTGGTTGGTGAAGTTGCAGAGCTCGATCCTGCCGAAGAGATGTTTATCTTCGTTATATTCCTGGAATTCGCGCACGAGGAGGTCGCCGAGGCCGACGCCGGGGCCGGTGTAATCGAAACACACGCGCCGGGCGCGGCGGCAACGGCTGCGGAGGATGGCGAGCTGGTCGGGCGTGGAGACGTTTTGGAGTTCGAGCACTTCGCGGGTCATGCGGAACACCCCGCCGGCGAGTTCAAGGGTCCAGCAAACGGTAAGATCGTGTTTGCGGCCGAAGTCGACGCCCAGGTATAGCGGAGCGCCGCCGGTCGGGGTGTTCCAAAATTCAGAATTGATCGAGGTGGTGGCGAGAGAGTTTTCGCAGGGGAGAATGAGTTCGTAGGGCAACAGCACGGTGGCGGTGTCGATGAACTGGCATTCGTATTCCTGGGCCCAGCCTTCGGGGTCATCGAGACCGGCGCGGAGTTCTTCGATATCCACGGGCAGGCCTTGCTCTTTGGCCTGGTAAATGTCGACGTGATGCTTTTTCCAGTTGTTGGGTTTTTGCCAGAGGTCGGCGAATTTGTTGCCGAGGCCGTTGGGCGTGCTGACGATGCGGATCTTAAATTTTTCTTTGAGCGGATTGCTGATGCTCGGATAAATCGCGCGCCAGATGGCGTCGGGATTTTCGTGAAAGGCAAACTCGTCAAGCAGCAGGTTGGCGGAATAACCGCGGGCGGTATCGGGATTGGCGGGGATGGCGAGGAGGCGGGAGCCGTTTTTCCAGCGTATCTCGGCGGATTTAAGGAGTGATTCCTTGGTGTCGCGGCTTTCATCTTCACTGTCCAGCACCGCACCGAGCATTTCAGCGTGGTAACGGGCTTTGCGCATCCATTCCAGAGCCTGACGTTCGCCAGCGCTTAGGCAGACCCAACTGGTGTTGCGATGTTTGCAATCGAGGACCGCTTCCAGCGCGGTCGTCCAGGATTTGCCGGTCTGGCGCGCCATCAAGCCGATCTTGAAACGCTCATCATCCGTTAACCACTTACTCTGATAAGGCAGCACTTCGTTAAGCGGCGACCGGCGCCGCCGTCGCCTGCCGACCGCCTTTGCTTTGGGCTTACTCCGTGGTTTGCGTTTGATGGGTGCATCCTTCGGCGGAGTGGTCTTCGCCTTGATCTCACGGACCTTGTCAGCGGCCTTGGACTTTGGCTTGCGTTCGGCCGATGCGGCTTTTGAAATGTTCTTTTTCTTGGACATCAGACATTCCCGTAAATCTGTTTGATGCGTTGGGCCCGTTCTTCGGGCGTTAGTTGCGGATGGTTCAGCTTCTTTTCCTTCTCATCCGATTTGGATTCAATTTTCTCGAGGAGTTCCACTTTGCGTGTATCGAGAGCGAGTTTTCCGGCGCGGACGTCTTCGCGGACGGTGGCCAGCCCTTGTTTGAAATCGCCTTCGTCCAAGGTGCTGTCATAGCTGCATTTCAAAACCTCGACCCGCATTTGATCGAGGGTGGCATTTGGGCCCAATTTCTTTTTTACCTGAAGCAAGTGTTCTTTTAGTTTTGCCCTCTGGGTGTCGTACTCGTCCTGGTCTTCTACCCAATAACGTAGTCGAGTGACGTAAGTGCCGTGGTTGACATTGACATCGTACTCGGCCAGGAGCTTGGCGCGGATGCTCTCATTCGTCGTGCGCGAATTGAGCAGTTTGCGCCAGGCCTGTTTGACGTCCTCGGGCATTGAGGTGCGCCAGACGGCTTTGAATTTGTCCAGTTCGTGCGCGGATTTACCGGGCGGTGCGGGGTAAGGCTTATGTATTCGTTTGCTCATAGATTCAAAAATATTTTTGGGTTCAGGTTTTTCACCGCCGATGGACAGATAGAACGGTCATGGAGCGCGGGCGGTCCCCGCCCGCAGCACATCCGGCTGCTGAGACAGGTGATGATTTTCCAGTGACTGTTTTGTTGCCAACGTGCTGCGACCGGGGACCGGTCGCGCTCCGGGAAATCAGGCATCCGTGTTTATCGGTGTTCATCCGTGGTAAAAAAGTTTTCAGCGCATCTCCAATCGCGCGGCTTCGCCGGCGTCAGTGAGGTTCCAGAGCATTCCGGTGAATTTGCTTTTGATGCCGGTGATCCAGCGGCGCGTGTCGCAAATGGCGATGGCCGTTTGCAGTTCCGCCGAAGGAACGTATTGGCCGAGGTGGAGATTCAGTTCCGCGTGGATCTGGATCTCGTTGAATTGTCCGCCGTCGAGGTCGTGCAGGACGGTGAGGATGGTGTGGCAGAGTTTGGTTTCGCGTTTGGTCATATGGATTTTAGATTTATTTAACCGCAGAGAACGCAAAGAGCGCAGAGCAGGGAGGTTTGGGAAAAGCGGCGCTGAAGCGGCCGCACTCCAAACGCTTCGCGAGTTTTGATTGAATATTCATATTTCGAGTCTTTGTGCTCTTTGTGGTTAAATCGGTTTTCATAGTTCGTCGTCTTCCTTGGGCATGGGGATGCCTTGTCGTCCGCACAGGCGGGCGACGCCGACGGAGATGCGGTTGATGCGTTGGTGCAGTTTTTCGCGTCCGTCTTCGGCGGAGCGCTGGAGGTCGGTCAGTTTTTTCTCGACGCGCTCATTCAGGCCGCGCTCGACGCCGCCGATCTTGGCGAAGAGGTTCTCGTGCTCGCGCTGGTTGGCGGCGACGTGTTTCTCGAAGGCGTCTTTACTGGCAGGCTCGAATTCAAAGCTGACTTCGCGTTTCTGTTTTTTGCGCGAGGACAGGATGATGGCGAGGTTGGCGCCCACGGTGGTGATGACGAGGATGACCTGCCAGGTGATGACGTCGCTATTGGAGGCTTCGGCGAGAAACATAGTTAAAGCAGTTAAATGGGTGATTCGTGTTGCGTGTTGCGTGGTGCGTCAAGCAGCAGGGATGTGGTGTCCAAACTTTCGAAGGTCGTGCGGCTGGACCCGGAACCCGGAACTCGAAACCCGAAACTTTTCGCATGCGCATGGGCCGGAGAGCAGCTTTTGCAGGCGAGCATGGCCAGCGCGAGGAAGGCCACGGTGGACCAGGATAACGTGAAATGGATTTTATATTTCTTTTTCATGCAAGACGGGGTTAACCACGGATCCCGCAGAGCGGGACGGATGAACACTGATTTGACGGTCTGCGATTGGAGCGCGGGCGGTCCCCGCCCGCAGCACATCCGGCTGCTGTGAGAGGTGTGGATTTTTCAGCAACTGTTTTGTTGCCAGCGTGCTGCGACCGGGGACCGGTCGCGCTCCGGGAAATCAGGCATCCGTGTTTATCTGGGTTCATCGGTGGTTAAAGTTTTTGGTTGTTCAGCAATTTGTTCTCAAAATTTTCCAGGTCGCGCCCGGTGAAGCGGAGTTCGTGGAGGGCGTGCTGGAATTGACGGCGGAAATAGGTGCCGCCGAGGAGTTCGTATTGTGCGGCCCAACGGGCGGCTTCGAGTTCGGCGACGTGCGCGGCGTGGCGCAACGAGGCAAGTTCGGTGATGAGTTGGCGGTCGTGAGGGGTCATAGCGGAGTTTTGAGTTTCAAATTTTTAGTTTTTAGTCCGGGAAAGTTCCCCGTTTTCAGCGGCGAGTTGTTCGATGCGGGTTTTGTAGAGTTGCAACGAGTGATTGGAGAGCAATGCCAGTTTCCCGTGGCGCCAGTTTTGGCAGACCTGGATGGCGCCGGCCATGACGCGGGCCAATTGCGGAGCCCTAAAACCGGGCACCATCCAGGTGACGCCGGGCAGGAAAAAGAATTTTCCGGCACGGCGAAATCCAAAGCGATACGGCGGCAACCACGTGACCGGGTCACCGGCGTTGGCGAGACAAAAGATCTTTTCTCCCAGGGGAATTTTTACAGAAGGCAACGAAGGGCACGAAGGCGGCGAGCCGCCGCAGACCATCCCGCTTTGTTCTCTTTGTTTCCTTCTGTTAAAACTTTTTGTGAAGGCGGCGTTGCCGACATCGGGGGCGCCGAAGGTGTAGACGGCTTCGATGTTGTAAAAGTGGCTCAGGTAATAGGCCGCGAGGAGGGCGAGGGCGCCGCCGAGGCTGTGGCCGGTGAAAACAATCGAGGTACAGGTTGCAGGTTGAAGGTTGCAGGTTGAAGAACCTACGGCCCGGCGGGTGATGATTTCGTCGAGGCGGGCTTTGAGGCGGCTCTCGATGCTTTTGTAGGCCCGGTAGAAGCCGAGGTGGACGCGGGCATCGGTGTTGAGGTTGATGCGCGTGGTGAAGAAGTCGGCGTCGCACAGGAAATCTTCGAGGGAACTGGTGCCGCGAAAGGCCACGAGGATGAGGCCCGAATCAGTTTTGAGTTTTGAATTTTTAGTTTTTAGTTCCGCAAGCGTGCCGGCGGCTGGCGTTGAAGATTTGTGGGTCGTATGGCTTTGGTGACTGGCGGCGGGCAGCTCCGATAGATCGCGAGCAGGAGGACTGCCCGCCCTACCTGCTGTGCGGACACCGCCGCTGTCCGGCAGTTCGAGGATCAAATACTGCGTATCCGTGGATGGCTCGGAATCGGTTGCGGTGACGTAGGCGCGGCTGCTGGCGCGGACGCACAACAGCGCGAGGGCGCTGTTAAATTTTGAGTTTTTAGTTTTTAATTTTGAGTTCACGGGAATTGGCCACAGAGAGCACAGAGGTGCTGGATGTTTTTGGGTTCAGGAACCAAGCACTAAGAATTTAAAACTAAAAACTTTACGGGGTTGGTTTGACGGATTGGAGGGCGGCGGTGACGGCGGCGCTGGTGACGGCGCTCAAGGCCTGGGCCTGGTCGGAGGAATAGCCTTTGAGCGACAGGGTGCGGACGCCGTTGGTGTCGCCAGTGACGGTGAGTTCGCTGACGGCGGCGGTGGTGCCGAAGGAGGCGCGGGTGAAGCGTTCGCCCGTGGGAGATTTGTAGGCGGTGACGGTACAAGCCGGGGTTTCGAGGACGAGGACGAGACCGAGGACGAGGAGGATTTGATTATGAGTTTTCATAGGAGTGAGGTGCCGGCGGGCCGGCGCGCTGCGCCGGGCGAAGGGGCCCGGCCTGTCCAGCGCGCCGGTGTTTCGGCGAGCGTGATCGTTATGTCGTTTATCGAACACGCGACCACTTAATCACGGTTTTGGATTCTTGTAATCGGGACCGTCGCGAAGTCGGTCACTTTTTTTTCGGTCATTTTTGGTGCATAAAAGGCAATAAAGACGGGCCTTTGGTCGACTTGAGGTTTTTCGAAATCCAAAAACGTGCTACACTTTTTTTTGGGGTGCCGCCGATTTTGAGGATTTTTTTGGCCGAGGGTGGGGGATTTAACAGGAGGAAACGGAGGACGCAGAGGGGAGACCTGGGGAATGACAAATGCGGTGGGGATTTTAACCACGGATCCCGCAAAGCGGGACGGATGGACACGGATGGGGGAAGGATTGGAAAACATCCAACAACCAACATCGAACATCGAACATCCAATGGGGATGCTCGGTGAATGACTAATTTCTAAATCTTAATGACTAAGGGAATGACGCCACTTGGAACCAAGTGGAACTTGGCAAGCGTGGTAAAAATGGGATTATCGAGGACGAGGACGTAGAAGACCAACCAATGCCTGCAGCGGTTAGGCATCGTGGTCAATTACTGTGTTGTGTTGTAGGTGTCTGACTTGGTGCTTTCGTAAACCGATTCAGCCTTGCCAGACAACGAAACTCTCACGCTGATCGTTTTTGTGGTGGTTGTGGTCTTTTTGCCTTCGGTGGTGGTCTTCGCAGATGACGGGAGGTCGTAAGTCACGAAAATCTCCTCTTGACCGCTTGGCGTCGTGCGTATGCTCATCTGGCTAAACTTCAACTCGGATGAACTCACATCTGGATATTTGGCGGTAATGCTCGCCAATGCAGCACTCTTGATGGTGGCCTCCGCTTTTCCGATAACGTCGCTAGGTTTCTGGCAGCCTGTCAGAACCAGCATCAAGCAAGCCCCGATAAGTTGTGGTACGTTTTTCATAAAAATGCGAACGATGCCTAGACTAGAACTCAGCCACGCCGGACCAGTGACGTGACCCGCGACTGCGGAACTGACAGCGCCAACGGCGGTTGGCTCCGGCTTGTTAGGCAGCATGGTCATACTCGATGAATCCTCCGCAAAACAAAACAGCCAATAGCATAAATACAAATGGCCCAGAACAAACTATTCAACGCAAAGATAAAATAGCCAGAAAGCCCCCCTGGCGTATTAAACGGCCAGTAAGTAACGATGGGAAAATGTAGAATGTCGGCAAGACTGCTCATAAGCCGCATGAAAAGCGAAGGCGGAGCAGCCGACTCAAACCGATCCATCGAATCACCGAATGACACCAGCAAGGCAAAAAAACCTAGCACGAAGTGACCTGCGGCTATCGCGACGATGATGCCCCATCTAACACGTCTCACCGGCTGTGTGCTTGTATTTTGCATGGCGTGCAATGCTGCCTAAACCTCTTCGACTCGCGATTGGCTAAAAGCAGAACCCGCTGCGCTCTCTTCGACAGTTGCTTTGGCTCCGGCTTGTTAGGCCTACGAATCATATACCTCAACAATTTTGCCACCGCCAATCTTCCCGGTCTCTCTGCTTTCTCTGAGCGAGAACATGGTGCCGACTCCAATCAACGGCATAATATACTCTGGACGCGAAAACCGAATCGGAACCCGCGCCTTGGAGCCGGGTGACAGGCTCCCAATACCGCTCAAATCCATCCGCAACTCAAAATACTCACCGCCGCCGCCCATCTGGCAAACAAAAACATCTGGCGGCGTTGGCTCCTTCCGACCACCGGCTTCGGTCGGAAGCAACCGAACTTCAGCAAGAATATGTGGTGCAAATTTCATGGTGCGCTTGGCGGCCCCGGTTAGAACTCAGCCACGCCGGATGAATGATGTCAACCGTCCCGCAGAGCGGGACGGAGCTGCGATGGCCAACCGGCGTTGGCTGCAGTGATTTGTTGGACCGTTTTGAGTTCACAAGAGCATCGGTATTCCAATGTCGAAAACTAGAAGCAGCAGCAAAATGAGATACCATCCGGGTTCATGCCGTATGACTGCTGTGGCCATGCAGATGACGGACAGCACGGTGAGCACAACACCGGTGACGGTCAGAACATTCCATAAGTGGCTTGCTTGGGCGGCTAATGGGTCGGCTACGTAGGGTGTCTGCTGCTTTGCTGCTTGGCTGGGATACAAACGTTTCGCAAATAGAATTCCCGCTGTCCCTTTGGAAATACCCAATAAGTGGGGTTAAAATAAAGGGATATAGTATGCCATATACCAACCTTCCATTCGGGGCAGTTTTGTTTGCGAATGACCATCCAGTTTTCACTAATTTTCCACATCTAATGCTTGCCCTTGATACGCCTGAGTTTAACAGCACAAACCAAGTGAATCTTATAAACGATAAATTTCTCATGGAGAGCGACCACCCTAAACTTTGGGACATAAGGGGCTTACTAACAATTCCATCCAGCCAATCAGGGTCAAACTGCGCCTTGAAATTATATATAGTAAACGACTCGGCGCTCACCGTCTCAAACGTTATGATTTCCTTCAACTCTCCAAATCCATTTAGCTGGTTCAGTAATGGTGTATGGCAGTCAATGCCGGTTACATCCTCCAACGATTTCGAAGAAAGAACATTTTTTGAGAAATTAGAGTGCCTGCCGAGCGGGTTGTACCTGCGTCTTCCGACAATTAGTTTCGGTTCCTTAAATGGACCCGGTCTAATTCTCGCCAGCGTATATGCGAAGGATGTGCCTCTAAAAATGGTGAGTTGTTGGGTTTGGTTTTCACCAACAAATGTTTCATACCCATATGTTTCTAAAATCCCCATCCCCAATTTCTCCACCAACGGCATTTCCATAGCTATTCCAACCAAGTAATAATTCTTAATGTTAACCAATAGACGTTCATACCCATAGGCCACAACATCCTGACAATTCCTGTGAAATAAATGGGGGGAGCTCATAAAATCCAAATTAAGGCACTACCCGCTGAAGAGGTTGGTTGACAGGGAAGAGGGTTGGGAATAGAACGGCGTTATGAAAAACCGGGCCTTTTGCTTTGCTTCGCTGGTTTTGGTGGCATTGGCCCTTTGTGTGCATTTTCTTTCGATGCACCAGCTTTCCAAAGCCAATGGTTTGCGCGCCGATAGCGTTTATGCGGCTAGCGATCAGAAGCAGCCTATGAGAGCTGATGCGCAGCGCTGTGGTGTCAGGGCTCTAGTTTTCTTCGTATCCGGCGTATTCCTCGCAATCTCAAGCCTGTTTTTTTTGGTGAGGTCTTTTCGGCGGCATGAGACAGCGTGGTGGCGGTCAGTTCCGGTGGCCCTTTTGGTTTTTTATTTGATGTTACAGTTTACGCTTGAGTGAAATTTGCGATGTCCATTTTCCAGAGACGCCAGCGAAAGTCCAAACGGCCAGAGATCAGATTTGGAGCCTGGCCGACTTTGCTGGCGAGCATCCTCATTTTTGCCTGCGCTCTTTGGTTTTTCTGCGATGTATTTTATCGCTGGCCGAAATCATGGGCGAGAAGTTTTTATGGCTATAGCATTTTTCTCGCGCCGGTAATGGCTATATTGACCGTGTGCGATTGTTGGCGGGCGCGGCGGGACATCCGGCTGATCATTGCGGCAGTTTTTGGCGCAGCAGGCTTTGGGCTTATTTGTTATACATTCTATCTCGCCATTCATCGCTTCAACAATCCTGCATAACCGTTTAAGCCGGGAGTTTCTAAAAAGATGTTGCGCCTATGGCGCTGGGCGAGCGCTCCGTTTTCTTTCGCTCCTGTCGGAGCCTGGCGGCTTGTGAACGAGGGAACCCATAGCTGGCGCTATGGGCTACTAGCGGGCGCTGCTCCGCAGCTGGTTTATCAGAGGACGAGGATGCGAAGGAGGACATCGTCTCACTTGTGAGATCCAAAAATTGGCTGGGTTCCCTCGCAATGCGGATACCCGGTGCAACCCCAGAACTGTCGCCCGGTTTTCGCGCCGGTTCGCACCGTCCGCAGTTTCATGGGCTTCCCACAGCGCGGGCAGTCCGGCGGGCCTTGCTTATCCGACCCGTCCGTCCCGTCCGCTTTCCGCTTGCGCGCCCCGTATAACTTTTCCGTGAAACCGCCTTTCTGCGCAAAAGTCTCGCCCTGGTTTTCCAGTTGGCGTTTCAAAAGGTAGGCGGCCTGGTTCACCGCGCACAGCATCGCGTTCCCCGCCAGTTCCGGCGCCGCCCGCTCCACGAAATCCGACAGCCCGAACAATCCCGTCAATCGCACCACGTCCGGATGAGCCGCTGGCATAACTGCCGCCCGATCCTTCGCCAGCCGCGCCCGCATCGCCAGCGCCTCGCGACAATCCTTTGGCCATACCCGCAGCCCGTTCTGGCGTAAAAAAGCTTCGTAATCCCGCAGCAACTCATCCGATAAACTCGCCCGCGCTACGTTCGTGAGTTTCATCTCGCTTTTGCGCGACGTCGCGGCCAGACCGCTGCCTTCGCTGATGTTCCGCACCCCGCTCCGTGCGGCCTGCACCATCTGGTCCGTCATGCGCTTGTCCTGCGCGAAAAACCGCCGGCAAAAAACCACGGTCGCGTCATAGACCACCTCAGCCACCTTGTAACTTCGAAGCTTCCGATAACCCCCATGCGGCAGCAGCACCGTTGGCTTTTCCGGCCGCTGATTGTCAGGCGGGTTCACCGCGCGCAGCTTAACCAGCTTGCCCTCCATCAGACAAGTTTGACTGGTCAGACTGCCCCGTCACCCTCGTGTCACATTTTTGAGATTGTAGCCGGGAATAAATAAGCCTATAAAATCAACGGTATTAGGGAGCGAGGAATTAATCAGAGTCTTTTTTTATGAAAATGTGTGTACGCGCAAAAAATCTTTTTCTCTTTTCCACTTTGATGGCGGTGCTGGGCGCGGGGCCGTATGGAGCGCTGGGGCAGGCGTTCACGGTGCTGCATCATTTCACGGCGCAACATGACCAAACGAACAGCGATGGGGCGCAACCGTTCGGCAGCCTGGTGTTCTCGGGCGGCAAACTGTACGGGACGACGAGCGTGGGCGGACCAGGCTACGGCGGCACGGTGTTCTCCATGAACATGGATGGGTCTGGCTTCACGAATGTGTATTCGTTTTCTCCGGACCAGTTTTTTAATTTTCCGAATGGCAGTGGTTCGGAGGCGCGGCTGATCGTATCGAACAATGTTCTTTATGGAACGACGCTAGGCGGCGGGGCTTCGGGCTGGGGTGTGGTGTTCCGGGTGAACACGGATGGGTCGGGCTTTACGAACATCCATAGTTTTTCGAACGGGAGCGGTGGCAGTACAGTGAGAGGCGGATTGGTTTTGGCGGGCAATACGTTGTACGGGACGACGGAGAGTGGCAACAGCCAGAACCAGGGGATCATTTATGCAGTGAACACGGATGGGGGCGGGTTCACGAATCTGCATGGGTTTTCGGCGACCGGAAATGCTCCGAGCGGGGTGGAGACGAATTACGACGGGAAACAGCCGAACCGGAACCTGGTGCTGCTGGGCAACACGCTTTACGGAACGGCGCAGTATGGGGGGACGAATGGTTACGGAACGATCTTCTCGTTGAACACAAACGGCTCAGGCTTCACCGTGTTGCATACCTTCACCGCGTACGACCCGGTCTATATCACAAATGGCGATGGCGCGAATCCATCGGCGGGGATGATTTTATCGGGCAACCGGTTGTATGGGAATACGCGGACGGGCGGCAAGTGGGGTAACGGGGTAATCTATGCGATCAACCCGGATGGGACGGGGTTCACGAATCTGTATTCATTGATAGCGGAGGACGGCAACCCGAATACGGCGGGAATGGTACTGGCGAGCAATGAGCTTTATGGGGTGACGTTCGGGACCGGGACGAACAGTTATTTTGCCGGTGGCGCGATCTTCTCGGTGACCACGAACGGCACGGGTTATCAGAATTTTTATGAATTCTCCGTACTCCTGGGAACTGATAACACGAACCGGGACGGGTTTGAGCCGTGGGATTCGTTGATCATCGTGAGCAACGTGCTGTATGGGACGGCGCGGGACGGCGGCGTCTATGGCCAGGGGACGGTGTATGCGTTGAACCTCTCGGCGCCCACGCCGCCGATCCAATTCACGGCGAGCCCGACGAATGGGTCGATTGATTTGATGGTGCAGTTCACCTCGCCGGACGTGGATGCGAACGGGCACCAGATAACGAGTTGGAATTGGGATTTTGGCGATGGGGGCACGAGCACGGAACAGAATCCGATGTACACCTATGATTCGGCGGGGACGTATACGGTGACGCTGGTGGCCACGAATATCCGGGGCGGGACGGTGATGGGGGTGGGGCCGGAGGTAACGGCGCTGCCGATCACGACGGATTTTTACACGGCCGATGTGACGAATGGCACGGCGCCGCTGACGGTGCAGTTCAATGCCGACAGCATGGATGCGGGCGGTTTTACGATTGCGACGTGGTTTTGGGATTTTGGCGATGGCGATACGAGCACGGACCAGAATCCGATGCATACTTATTTGAGCGCGGGGGATTACACGGTGACCTTGCGCGCGACGAACACGCTGGGCGGGCTGGCGGTGGGTGGCGGTCCATCGGTGGTGGGGGTGACGGCGCCGGTGGCGAGCAGCGGACATACGTTGCTGGCGTATTACTCTTTTGATGACGGGAACCTGGCGGCGACGGATTTCTCGTTCAACGACAATAACCTGGGTTATCCGTTTCCGATCAACGACGGGTCGGCGAACCTGACGATGGATGCGTTGACGCCGCCGGACGCGGTGAATTTCGATGACAACGGCGGCACAGGTGGAGCGTATTATTACACGTCGTATTCGAACCTGCTGGCGGCGGTGAGCGGGAGTTTCAGCATTTCATTGTGGCTGAAGACGACGCAGGTGTCGGGGAACGACGGGGATTCCGGGTTTGAAGGGGATGCGGGAATCGTGAACACGTTTGAGGATTTTGTGGTGCCGATGGCGCTCACGGGCCACAAATTGTGTTTCCTGACGGCGAATAATTCCGTCGATGTGCTGCATTCGACGGCATCGATCGACACAGGCAGTTATGTGCACGTGGTGGTGACGCGGGATGAGGCGACCGGGGTGAAGAATATTTATGTGAACGGCAGGTTGGACGCGACGCACGTGGCTGAGACGGGGATCTTTCCCAATGCGGAGGAGATGGAGATCGGCATGGGGAACGGCACGGGATTCAACGGGGAGCTGGATGATGTCCAGATCTACGCGGGCGTGCTGTCCGCGGATGAAGTGGCGCAGCTTTATAATCATCCGGGGACGACGATTCCGAACGGGAATATTACGCCGGACCTGGGTCTGGCGTTGAACGCCACGAACCTGGTGTGGACGACGGGCGGCGATTCGGATTGGTTCGTGGAAACGGCGACGAATTTTGACGGGGTTTCCGCCGCGCAAAGCGGAGTCATCACGGACAGCCAGACGAATTGGATCGAGACGACGGTGCCGGCGGATGGGCAGGTGTCGTTCTACTGGAAGGTGTCGTCGGAGGATGGTTTTGATTACCTGACGTTTTACATCAACGATGTGCCGCAGGATATGATATCCGGGGACATCGATTGGACGCAGGATACGTTTGATGTATCGGCGGGTGATGTGTTGCGCTGGGAATACAGCAAGGATGAGAGTGATAGCGCTGGTTTCGATGCGGGCTGGGTGGATGAGGTGCAGTACACGCCGGCGGTGGTGGCGGTGAACGTGGGTTTCTCGATCCAGATAGAGCGGTATCATGATTATGGCTTTGGCTTCGAAAATTTTGACGCGTTTGCCTCGCTCTACAGTATTGATCCGGCGCCGCTCACGACGAACGAGGTGGTGTCGCCAGATGGCAACATAACGAGTTCGGTGTGGGCGGGAGATTTCAGCAGCGATGATTCTTCTGGCGAAGGATTCGAATCACTGGATGATTTGATCTACGCGGTGACGAACGGGCAGTGGACGTTGTACATCAACAAGGACAGCCCGGAGCAACATGTGTACTATTTCAATGCGACGATCAGCGGGCTGGACACGAACACGCTCACGCCGGTGGTTGTCCTGACGCCCGCGCCGAACGCGACGGGTGTGGCGACGAATTCGCCGATGGCGTGGTCGGGTCCAACGAATTTCAATTCGCTTTTCCTGGAGCTGTATCAGCCGGTGCCGTCGTTCATCCTGGATGGGACGACGAATCTGCTGCCGACAGAGACGAGCTGGCCGTCGCCGCCGTCGTTGGCGGTGGGGACGAATGAGTTTTACATACAGTATTCGTATTATGGTTATCCGAACGTGACGCTGAGCACGCCGATGGATGTGGGGATGAATCCGGTGGCCAGTTGGACGACGGAGGTGGACGTGTATGACATCGCTTATGAATTGTTTGCGGTGACAGGAACTTCCCCGGTGGCGCCGATCGAGTTGAGGTTGTTGCAGTCGGCGGGTGCGGGGAATTTGGGTTTCACGTTCCAGACGGCGAATGGGCAATCGGAGACGGTGCAATCGAGCACGAACCTGCTGGGCGGCTGGACGGATATGACGAACTTCACGGGCGACGGATCGATGCGGCAATTCACGTTTCCGACGACGAACGGGAGCGGGAAATTTTTCCGGGTGAAGCAGCAGTGAGGGAGGGGAATGACTAAATCCTGATGACGAATGACGAATGGGAAGGGGAAGTAGGTTCTTAGGTCGGAGCGGGAGGGGCGGGCTGGCGGAGGGGGAGTGTGAGGCTGAAGGTGGCGCCGGTGCCGACGCCGTCGCTGTGGAACTGGATGTCGCCGCCGAGTTGTCGCACGGCGAGGGCGGCGCTGTGGAGGCCGAAGCCGTGGCCGTCTTTCTTGGTGGTGAAGCCGTGATCGAACATGCGTGCGCGGTTTTCGGCGGAGATGCCGATGCCGTTGTCGGTCACGTCGAAATGGATGGAGCCATCGCCATTGGAAAGGCGTAAGATGAGTTTTTTATCGGGGCGGTCCGCGGACTGGCAGGCCTGCTTGGCGTTGCGGATGAAGTTCACGAGGATCTGCAGGACTTTGTGCTTTTCCAGGGTGATGTCCGGCAGGTCCGGCTGATATTCGCGGATGACCTGGATGCCGTGGCGGGTGAGGGCGGCGGCGTTGATGCGCAAGGAGTCTTCCATGAGGTCGACAGGTTTCACTTTCTCGGTGGTGCCGCCTTTGGCGAACGTTTGCTGGAGGGTGACGATGTCTTTGATGTGCTGGACATTGGTAGCGAAGGAGGCGAGTTCGCGGAGGATGGCGGTGCGTTCGGCGGTCAGTTGTTGGTCCAGCATCTCGAGGTAGCCGGGGACGAGTTTGCCTTTGGGATGGTGGGAGATGAACGAGCCGAGGTCGCTGGAATGTTCGCGCAGCAAGGCGGTGAGCTTGGTAAGGCCTGAGGATTTGGACTTTTGCAGTTGGTCAGCGATGACGGTGGCGGAAACGTTGATGCTGTTGATGACGTTTTTGACATTATGGAGGACGCCCGTGGCGAGTTCAGCAATACCGGCTTCGCGCGAGGCGCGGATCAATTCCAGATTCATCTCTTCGAGCCGGGCTTCCGCCTCCTTGCGGGCGGTGATATCCTGCAGGGTGCCGATGCGGCCGGTGATGGCGCCATTATCGGAACGGAGTACGGAGGCGCGGGAATGGACCCAGCGAATTTTTCCATCGGGTTCGACCAGGCGGAATTCGATGGCGAAATCGCCGCCCTCGCGCTCGTTTTCTTTGAGGGCCGCCAACACGCCGGGGAGGTCGCTGGGATGAAGCCGGCGCATCCAACCGCCGTCGGCAGAATCTTCGGTAGAAACGCCGGTCAATTGCTGGCAATGGGGATTGGTGTAGATAGGCCGCCCGATGGCATCGATCAAAAAGATTCCGAGGGGCATGGATTCGCTCAGGGTGCGGAACCGGCGTTCGCTGGCTTGCAGTTCCTCGTGGGCGGCGCAGAGTTGAAAGGTGGTGGTATCAGATCCCGTTTGGTCGACCGGAATTTGCGGGGAGGCGACATTGACGATCTCGATATAGACGAGGGTCTGGTTCAGCAATTGGAAGGCGATTTCGCCGAAAGTTAAGGGGCCGACGAGGGAACCGGTACGGCGGCCTTCGAGCCGGGAAAACAGATAGTTGTGGATGCAATTGCAGGAGAAGAGGACGTTGTCCGGCGACAGATCTTTCAAGCGCGCATCAATGGCAGAGACGTAATCTTCAATGGGGTTGGCGAGGCGATATTCGGTACCTGGAACGACGGGCGCGAAGAATTCGACGGAGCCGTTTTTTGGCCCGATGTTTTTGAGGGCGACGTTGACCATGACGCCGTAGTAGTCGGCGACGAGAGGCAGGCGGGTGTCGGCGTTGAGGCCATTCAGGTAATCGGCGAAGTTGGCTTCCCGGCCATTGATGATGGCGGTAGTGGCGGAAAAGCCGCCGGTCGGAAAAGTGATGATGTCGCCATGGCCGGGCCGGAAGAGGTTGATGATCTTGACCTGGGCGAGCTGGCCGGGCGGCAGCTTCAGGCGCATGACGACGGCGTCCTCGCCGAGCGGTTGGGGATTGCCGCAAAAAACTTTCGGCGCGGCTTTGCCGATGAGGTCGAGGTCAACGCCGGCGACCCAGCCGACGAGCGGGTGGAGGGCGAAACCGGGATAACGCGGGGCGTGCAAGGCGAATTCGGCATGGGCGGGACTGTTCGCGGGGAGGATGATAAAGCTGGCGGAATTCTCGCCCGCGTCCTGATGCAGCGCCGGCATTTCTGCTGCGGTATAACGCTGGGTGGAGGCGTGGAATTCGGCGGGAATTTCGGTGACAAAAATCTTGTCCTTGCACAGGCGGCCTCCGTCGTTGGCCATGAAATAAGGGATGGTTCCGCCGATCCAGTTGCCCGGTGGCAAGGTGGCGAGCAGATGCTCCTCGCCGGCGAGGATGAGGCTTTGACCGGCGAGAATGCGGCGGGCGGTTTCTCCCGGATCCAGTAGCAGGTTGGTGGGGCGTTTGGTGGAATCTGCTATCCTGGCAAAATCCCTTTCGGCCATGGGGAGACGGCTGAATTTTGCGTAAAAAGTTTTTAATTCGCGGATGCAGTCGTGGATGGAGATTTCTTTTGCCTGGAAGCGGGCGCGGAGATTGACGAGAAAAAGCTGGAGGCCGAGAAATTCGAAATGAACGGTGCGCGTGCCGAGGACAACCGAAGTCCACGCGCCCTCGCTGATCAAATCTATGTTCATACCCAAATTCCCGTACGCCCTGATGTCCCGCAATATCAGGTGGCCGACGCGAGTCTGCCGTAGTGTCGTTATCGGCAGATGTGGGGGAGGCTTGAGGGGAAATTTAACCGCAAAGAGTGCGGAAAGGAAGGAGTGGAAAACATCCAATCTCGCGGAGACGGGACTCAGAAGCAGCATCCAATGGGGAATGTCTGATGTCGAATATAGATTGAACAGCTTCAACTAGTTGCGCGGGCGTTAGAGGTGCGCGATGGTTTTGGCGAGCCGTTCTAAAGTCATTTTAACTCAAGGAGGTGGTTATGATGGTGAAGTCTTGGACGTGGTTGATGGTCGCGGGAATTGTATTTTTGCTGCTCTTACCCGGCCTGGTATGGGGTGTGGCAAGTTTGGTGAGGGGAAATGCTGGTGACCTGGTGGCATCGGTGGCACTGGCTCCGGAACAGGAGATAACACTGCCAGCGGTGGGAGAAGCGGTGGTGCTGGTGGAGGCGCCGCGCATGAGCACCGATTACGGAGATCTTCAGATCGAGCTGACGGAGAAGGGGTCGGGACAGGGTGTGATGTTGAAATATTCATACGTGGCGGCGCAGGGGATGGTGCATGGGATGTCGTCGATAAAGGTGCCGTTTGGACGGATGACGGTGGAGCGCGCGGGGGCTTATACGGTGCGGGTATCGGGATTAGCGGTGGGGAAGGATTATTCGGAGTATCGGGTATTGATTTCGCGTCCGTACCTGGCGCGGATGG